>JABAOF010006192.1_pt1 | contig 103260 bp, 87 predicted proteins | sample 7062171 | NCBI WGS metagenome assembly JABAOF01 (sample SAMN14538628, study PRJNA623070) | marine sediment metagenome | biome: marine biome [ENVO:00000428]; feature: marine pelagic biome [ENVO:01000023]; material: deep marine sediment [ENVO:00002113] | place: India: Gulf of Khambhat ... | reverse complement strand
GAAAATTACTTTTTGAGGGTTGACTAATTATATTTTTCTTTGTCCGTTTTGTTGAAGCTTGCTGTTTCATGATAAACTGTTTTGTTTCCACAAAGGTTTGCTATCTGGTACCCGGCGAATATGATATTTGTTAGCTTTTTAAATTATAAGGAAATTTTAATGTAATGGGAAGATTTGATTTTTCGTTTTTTCTGCTGCTTGTTTTCTAATTTAATTGTTTTAAAATTTTACTGATTATGGTATCATTATATTTTTTTGTGCAATCGTTCGGCCTGTTACCAAAAAGTATGAACATGAATTTGAATGGAAATGTTATCTGGCAAAATATCTTTTTTTAAACACCGGTTTTTTCAATTAAAAAAAATTATCTTTCAAAAAAAATTTCTATGGAAACTTTTATTTCTTTTTGGTGGTTAATTGTACTGCTCATCATTCTTTTCACCGGAATGGTTTCAGTTACACAGGGTAATATCACTGTGTTAACAATGTTTGGGAAATACAGAAGAATCTTAAGGCCGGGATTAAATTTTAAGATTCCTGTTTTCGAACAGATATATAAAGTGATTAGTATACAAAATCGCTCTGTTGAACTGGAGTTTCAAGCAGTTACGGTTGATCAGGCCAATGTATATTTTAAGAGTATGCTGCTGTATTCTGTAATTAATGCAGATGAAGAAACCATTAAAAAAGTAGCGTTTAAATTTATCAGTGATAAAGATTTGATGCAGGCGCTTATCCGCACTGTTGAAGGCTCTATCCGCGCTTATGTAGCTACAAAAAAGCAGGCCGAAATTTTATTGCTGCGCAGAGAAATTGTAGAATATGTAAAACAACAAATTGACCATTCGTTAGAAGAATGGGGCTATCATTTACAAGACTTGCAAATCAACGATATTACTTTTGATAAAGCCGTTATGGAAAGTATGAGCAAGGTAGTGGCCAGCAATAATTTAAAAGCCGCTGCCGAAAATGAAGGTCAGGCTTTACTCATTACCAAAACCAAAGCGGCAGAAGCCGAGGGCAATGCCATTAAAATTTCTGCAGAGGCCGAGAAAGAAGCTGCTCGTTTAAGAGGGCAGGGGGTTGCATTATTTAGGGAAGAAGTAGCAAAAGGAATGAGCCAGGCCGCAGAACAAATGAAACAAGCCAATTTAGATACCAATGTTATTTTATTCAGTATGTGGACAGAAGCCATTAAAAACTTTGCTGAGGTAAGCAATGGCAATGTTATTTTTTTAGATGGCAGCCCCGAGGGTATGGATAAAAATATGCAACAAATTAAAGCCATGCTGCAAATGAATACCAATAAGTCCTAAATGTTGCCATCATCGTATCTGGCACTGAACTTGCTGTAAGCTCAGGTTCCCAAATGTGTAAAAGCTTTGCTAAAACGCAAAGGCTGCACAATTTTATGCACAAGTATCCTGTTAAGTTTGTTTAGCATTTACTTTAGTGTTACCATAAAAAATTACCAGCATGTTTCATTTGCTTCAGGTTGCTGCAACACCCATTGCAGATACATTACATAAAGCCGCTACAGCCATTCCACCGGTAGAAGAAAAAATTTCTATGTGGGATATGCTGCAAAAAGGCGGGTTCATTATGTATCCGTTGTATTTTCTGTTGGTGTTAGCGCTTTTTTTCTTCTTTGAACGACTTATTGCCATTCGTAAAGCCTCTAAAATTGAACCTAATTTTATGAGTATTATACGCGACAATATTCTTACCGGCAACATTAGTGCTGCCCGTAGTCTGGCAAAAAATACGCCCAATCCGGTAGCTAAAATGATCGATAAAGGTTTGCAACGCATTGGTAAACCCATTGATGCCATTGAAAAAAGTATGGAAAATGTAGGTAAATTAGAAATGTACAATATGGAACGCAACTTATCTGTTTTATCGCTGATAGCAGGTATTGCCCCCATGTTTGGATTTTTAGGAACCATTGTAGGAATGGTACAATTGTTTTATGGCATTGCCTCAACCGGAGAATATACGCTGAATACCATTGCCGGGGGTATTTATACTAAAATGGTAACCAGTGCTACAGGATTAATTATTGGTTTAATGGCTTATGTAGCATACAATTATTTAAGTACACAAATAGATAAAACCGCCAATAAAATGGAAGTGGCTAGTGCAGAGTTTATTGATATATTGCAGGAACCAACCAAATAAAAGTTGAGAAAGATTTTGTTACCGGCTGCAGAACTTTGGGCGTCGCACACTGCAACTGCAGTATAAGGATCAGCTTTTCAATCATAAATAACCGTTTTTATACTCATGAACATACGCCAGGGAATCAGAAAACGACATGCAGAAGTGCACACCGGTGCTTTAAACGATATATTGTTTATTCTGTTACTGTTTTTTTTAATTGTTTCTACTTTGGCCAATCCCAATGTAATAAAAGTAGCCAACCCCAAAGCAAAAAGCGATACCAAAGCCAAACAAACTGTTGTAATTACAGTGGATAAAGATCAGAATATCTACATTGGACAAAAATTAGTGCCATTTGATCAGTTAGAATCGCAATTACAGGCCTTTTTAGCCAAAGAAACTGATAAACCTTCGGTAGTAATTAATGGCGATAGTACTTCACATTTAGGTACTGCCATAAAGGTAATGCAGGTAATCAAAAAGTTAGGTGCTACACCGGTTGTGGCAGTTGATAATAATGGTGTTCAATAGATTATCAAAGCGCATCAACTTTTAGGAACTACCCTGTCTTTTACATAAGTTATTTGCGTTTTGCCATGTGCCTTCGGCTTACCATCTTCTCCTAAGTTCACAAATACTAATTTATCAATCGTCAATATTTGTTCACGGGTTAATTTATTGCGTACCTCGCAGCGCATGGTGATAGAGGTTTTGCCAAATTCGGTTGCAATAATGCCAATCTCAATAATATCGCCTTGTTTAGGTGCATTTACAAAATTAATTTCTGAAATATACTTTGTAACTACTTTTGTGTTTTCTAGTTGTATAATGGCATATATCACGGCTTCTTCATCAATCCATTGTAACAGTCTGCCGCCAAACAAAGTATGATTCGGATTTAAATCTTCCGGTTTTACCCATTTTCGGGTATGGAAATTCATTTCTTCTGATGCCATATTGCATGTATTAATTTTTTAAAGCAGGTTCTATCAAATCCCATTTATTGCCATACAGGTCTTCAAATACCAATACGGTACCGTAAGGTTGAGCTTCCGGTTCCCGAATAATGCGGATTTTGTGCTGTTGCAAATTTTCATAATCACGCTGCAAATTATCTGTATGCAGAAACAGAAATACTCTTCCTCCGGTTTGGTTTCCAATCATATTTTCCTGTTGTTCGTTTGCGGCTTTGGCCAGCAATAACCTGCATCCTTTACTGCCGGGTGGCGCTATCACCACCCATCTTTTAGATTCTGTTAAAACTGTATCTTCTATTAAAGTAAACTGTAATTTTTGGGTATAAAAGGCAATGGCTTCATCATAATCACGCACCAGCAAAGCCATTTGTACTATTTCCTGTTTCATTCCTTTCTCATTTAATCCTGCTCATTTATTCTAAATCTTCCAATCATATTAAAAATTGCATCAAGCCTAATTACGAAAGGGTTTTCCTGTTTTTAATACACTTTGTATACGCTCTAATGTTTTCTTTTCACCACATAAACTTAAAAATGCTTCGCGTTCTAAGTCTAATAAATATTGTTCAGATACCTGGGTGGGGGCACTTAAATCGCCACCACACATTACATGTGCCAATTTGGTGGCTACCAGGGCATCATGATCGGTTGCATAACCGCCACGCTTCATGGCATTGATACCTACCAACAGGGCACCCAAAGCTGAACGACCTAAAACGGTAATGTCTTTTCGTTGGGTAGGCATGGTATAGCCGGCATCATATAAATCAATCACTGCTTTTTTAGCGGCTGCAATTCTTCTGTCGGGGTTTAATAGTATGGCATCTCTGTCTTTTCTGAGTATGCCCATTTTATAGGCTTCAAAAGCACTGGTAGCTACTTTAGCAGTTGCAATAGTTAAAAAACGTTCTTTTAATGGATTTAATTCCGGTTCATCTTTGTGTAGTTCATCTGAGGCACGCAATACAAATTCTTTGGTGCCGCCACCTCCGGGTATCAATCCAACACCTAATTCAACCAACCCAATATATGTTTCAGCTGCAGCGCATACTTTATCGGCATGCAGGTTTAACTCGCAACCACCACCCAAAGCCAATCCATGCGGTGCTGCCACTACGGGAATGGCAGAATGCCGTACCCGCATCATGGTATTTTGAAACAATCGGATAGCCATATCTAATTCATCATATTCCTGCTCAATAGCCAACATAAAAATCATGCCTACATTAGCCCCGGCACTAAAATTAGGACCTGGGTTTGCTATCACCAATCCCTTGTATTTTTCTTCTGCAACGGTAATGCCTTTCTGTATGCCTTCTAATACTTCGCTGCCAATGCTATTCATTTTGGTACTCCATTCTAATGCTGCGACATCATGGCCAATATCATATAATTTACATCCGCTGTTTTTCCATATAAGTCCGTCGGTAAAATTGCCCAATACAATAAAGCTGTCTTCGCCAGGCATAAAACGATATGCCTTACCGGGTATATCATAATATTTCTTTTTGCCTTTTTCCAACGCATAAAATGAAGTTTTGCCTGCTGCTAACATTTCATCTACCCAGTTTGCAACAGTATAACCCGCTGTTTTCATTTCATGAACCGTTTTGGCTACGCCCAATAAATCCCAGGTTTCAAATGCGCCTATTTCCCATCCAAAACCGGCTTTCATGGCATCGTCAATGCGGTACAGCTCATCTGATATTTCCGGTATGCGGAAGGATATATAGGAAAACAAAGCATAGTGGAAACTTCTGTAAAAATCACCCGCTTTGTCCTTCGATTGTTGCAATAGCTTTATTCTTTCTTTTACATCTTCAATGGGTTTGGCTGCATCTATAGAGACAAATTTTGGTTTTTGACGGGCTTCGTACGCTAATGTTTGCAGGTTAATAACCTGTATATCTTTTCCTCCGGCGCTTTTTATTTTTTTGAAAAAGCCTTGTCCGGTTTTATCACCTAATCTGTTTTCCTGCACCATACTTTCGAGCCAGGCAGGTATTTGAAATATATGTTTGGCTTCATCATTGGCGCAATTCTCGGCTACCCCTTTCGCAACTTTCACTAATGTATCAATACCCACTACATCGGCTGTTCTAAAGGTAGCTGATTTAGGCCTGCCAATAATAGGGCCGGTTAATGCATCTATTGTATCAATGCTTAAACCTTGCTGTTCCATGATGTGGAAAATACTCATGATGCTGAAAACCCCAATGCGATTGGCAATAAATGCGGGAGTATCTTTACACAATACGGTTGTTTTTCCTAAATACAAATCGCCATACTGTAAAAGAAAATCAATCACCTCTTGTTTGGTATGTGCAGTTGGAATAATTTCCAGTAATTTTAAGTAGCGGGGCGGATTAAAAAAATGCGTGCCGCAAAAATGTTGTTGAAAATCTTCACTTCTTCCGGCAGCCATTAAATGTATGGGAATGCCGGAAGTATTAGAAGTAATTAACGTACCCGGCTTTCTGTATTTTTCTACCTCTGCAAATATTTGTTGTTTTATATCTAAACGCTCTACTACAACTTCTATAATCCAGTCGGCGGTAGCTATATCTTTCATATTATCGGTAAAGTTGCCGGTTGTAATTCTCTTAGCCACATCAGGGGTATATACCGGCGAGGGATTACTTTTTAATGCCGTTTGTAAAGCATCATTTACCAATTTGTTTCTTAATGCAGTTTTGGTACTTTCTACTGCATCTTTGCCAATCATGTCTAATAACAATACTTCTACACCTGTTCCTGCAAAATGACAGGCAATGCGTGAACCCATGATGCCGCTTCCTAAAACAGCTACCTTTTTAATAATACGTTTCATGTGTTTGTAATTTTCTTTTTTATTTCCTGTTCAAGCAACAGTAATACCGAAAGTTGGTGATTACTATGCTAATGTATTTTTTTATACGATAGTTTTAATTGTTTGAAACCATCCTGTGATAGTATATTTTTAAATACATGTTTACCACCAATAAAGCGTTGTTGTAACTTCATTTATGTAAACATGCGTTTTACACATTATGACCATGTAACTTGATTAAAAACAAAACTTTCCTCCAAAGCTAAATAAAAAATAGTTAGCTATGCAACTAATTTTATAGGAAAATACAGGCTTTTACAAAAGTAAGGATAGGGAGTGTTAGGGTAGTTTACTTCTTCGTTGCATTAATTCCCGCCAGGTAGTTAAAATAATCCCTTTTTCTTGAATATAAGCTTTTAATCGTGGATCGAGCATGGCTAATAAATCGCCGCGGCGTGTGGGGCCGCTGTCAGATATATATTTGAATTGTGGGGTAGTAGCTGTGCAATGCATAATTACCATGGTAATGCCGGGTTGCAGGCTATCTAATGCAGCTATATAACGATTGGTTCTGTAGGCTTGCAAAAGGCTATCGTTTTGTAATGTATTTGTTGGGTTTACCCAATCATAGCTTTCATTGTACAAATCATCTAAAACGGGTAAGCCGGCTTTCCATAATAAATTACCCATGAAATGCATTTGTGCCATCAATTGTTGCGATGCATGCATTTGCAGGGCAATCAGGGTAGCGTGTCCGCCGGGCAACATCACCGGAATATGGTTCTTTATACCCAATTGAATATATTGTTCTGCAAAAGCAGGTGTAGCCAATAAGGTGCCCATGTGTGTATCTACATGGGTGGGTGTAAAGCCCATTGTTAAAGCTCTTTGCAGTTGTGCATTGATTTCAGTAGCTACTTCCGCGGCACTGGCATGCTGTACTACATCGGCCACATTGGGCCATAAACAGCCCTGCTGATCTACCAGTCCCTGTGTAGCAGGTTTGCCGCTGAGCGGTCCCCAACGATAATTTTTCCATTCAGCGGTTAAGGTTAAATGCAACCCGGCATCTATCTGTGGATGTTCTTTTAAAAATTGTACAAATCCGGGCACCCATGAGCAGGGCATCATTACACTGGTTGAAGTGGCCACCCCTTTGGTTAATGCTAATATGGCACCTTCATTCGATTCATAGCTCATGCCGGCATCATCTACATGTAATATCACTACTTTTGCTCCTTTTGGAAAGCCTAATTTTTCTGCATAAGTACTGTCTGTTGCCTTTGCTGTAACAATTAAACTGATGCATACGGCCAATAGCAACATTTTTTTTCGGGTATGCTTGTACACATGTGTGAATAGAATGGCTTGCATGGTTGTTTTTATTTTTTTAATGATGCAATTAAGTTAAGTAAGTTTCAGATTCCTGCACTGTTTTTTGCTGTTTTTTATTTCAATGAAAAAAGTTATAGGATAATTGAAGTTGTGGCTTATACTTAACCATCAAAATATGGTACTATTTTTACTGCTTGTCATACAATTTTAATCCTGCTTTAACCTGCAAAATAAAATGGCCATCTTTCACTTGAATTGCTGCAAAAATCATTACTTTCAAACATCCGAATCAAACATTAAAATCCTACCATATTATGGGTGTATTACAAATTAAAAAAGCAGCAAAAAAGTACGATGCCATTATTATTGGCTCCGGTGCCGGTGGCGGTATGGCTGCTTATGTGCTGGCCAATGCAGGCTTAAAAGTATGTTTATTAGAAGCCGGCCCCAATTACGATCCGGCTATTAATTCTGATCAGTTAAAAAATCCATGGGAGTCACCCCGGCGTGGCGCCAGCACCAAGTTTCGTCCTTTTGGCGATTTTGACGGTTGCTACTGGGGCTGGGAAATTGATGGTGAACCTTATACCCATGCCAATGGTACCAAATGGGATTGGTGGCGTGCTAGAATGGTAGGTGGCCGCACCAACCACTGGGGAAGAATTTCGCTACGTTTTGGCCCTAAAGATTTTAAAAGAAAAAGTATTGACGGCCTGGGTGATGACTGGCCAATTGACTATGAGGATGTGAAACCTTACTATGATAAAATTGACCGCTTAATTGGCGTATTTGGTACCAATGAAGGTTTGCCCAACGATCCGGATGGTGTTTTTTTACCACCCCCCAAACCAAGGCTGCATGAATTGATGCTGCAGAAATCAGCAGCAGGTATTAATATTCCGGTAATTCCCTCTCGTTTATCTATTTTAACCAAACCCATTAATAAAGACCGTGGTGCCTGTTTCTTCTGCGCTCAATGCAACAGAAGCTGCAAAGTATATGGCGATTTTTCTTCTTCTTCTGTATTGGTAAAACCTGCAATGGCTACCGGTAATGTTGATTTAATTACCAATGCTATGGCAAGAGAAGTACTGACCGGTAGCGACGGACTGGCTACAGGCGTTTCCTATGTTAATAAAACGGATATGCTGGAATATCAGGTAATGGGCAGAGTGGTTATTTTAGGGGCCAGTGCCTGTGAAAGTGCTCGCTTATTACTCAATTCTAAATCGAGCCGGCATCCCAATGGGCTGGCCAATAGCAGCAATGTGGTAGGAAAATATTTACACGATTCTACAGGCGCAGGTATGGGTGGGGTATTGCCACAATTATTTGACAGAAAACGATACAATGAAGACGGTGTTGGCGGTATGCATGTGTATACGCCCTGGTGGTTAGATAATAAAAAATTAGATTTCCCCCGTGGCTATCACATTGAATATTGGGGAGGCATGCAACAACCTGCCTATGGCATTGGCATGGGCATACAATCTTTAAACGGAAAATTTGCAGTACATGGTAAAACCAAAGAAGCCGGCGGTTATGGTGCTTCATTAAAAGAGGATATCCGCTTTTTTTATGGCGCCAGTTTTGGAATGGCCGGCAGGGGCGAAGCCATAGCAAGAGCCGACAGTTATTGTGAAATTGACCCGAGTGTGGTAGATAAATTCGGTATTCCTGTACTGCGTTTCAATACTACTTATACCGATTATGAAATTAAACAAGCCAAACACATGCACGAAACCTTTCAGGAAATTATGCACCAAATGGGTGCCGTTATAACCTGGGGTGCAGATAATGGTCCGCACAATAACTGGGGTCTTGCAAATCCAGGTAATATTATACATGAAGCCGGCACCGTTAGAATGGGTAATGATCCTAAAACATCTGCGCTGAATAAATGGAGTCAGGCGCACGATTGTAAAAACGTATTTTGTGTAGATGGCGGACAATTTGTATCACAGGCAGATAAAAATATTACCTGGACTATTCTTGCTTTATCTATGCGTGCCAGTGAATATATTATTGACCAAATGAAAAAACAAAATATTTAATGGGAAAAAGCAGAAATGATATGGATGCAAATGTGCATTTCAGGCAGTATTGTAATGCTGCTGTGCAATTTTATGGCACCAACAGCTTACTGATACTGATTCTTGCCACTCAACAATCTACAATTCATACAAAATAATATTTTATGGACAGAAGAAAATCTATTAAAGCATTATTCATTACTACTGCCTCTGCAGGCGTGTTGGTAGAAGCCTGTAAAAATGCAGATAAAAAAGTTACCGATGCTTCTACATTAAGTGCCAACCCTTTCCTTGGTCCCGACAGAATGGCGGAAGAAAAAAAACACTATGAAAAAGTAGCAGCAGAAAAGTTTTTTGATGAGCATGAAATGGCCACCATTACCATTCTTTCAGATATTATTATTCCGAAAGATGAAGTAAGTGGAAGCGCAACTGAAGCAAAAGTGCCTGAATTTATTGCGTTTATTGTCAATGATATGCCCGAACACCAATTACCCTTAAGGGGTGGCTTGCGTTGGTTAGATATGCATTGCCTCAATAAATATGGACATGCCTTTAAAGATTGCACGGCACAACAACAATTAGAAATGGTAGATGCTATTGCTTATCCTAATAAAGCAAAACCCGAAATGTCGCAAGGGGTTTCTTTTTTTAATAAAATGCGTGATTTGGTGGTAACCGGTTTTTATACCTCAGAAATGGGTGTGAAAGATATTGGCTATATGGGTAATGTGCCCAACCAATGGAATGGTGTACCCGATGATGTGTTAAAACAATATGGGCTGGCTTATTCAGAAAAAGAAATGAAAGAATGTGCCCATTACGATAAAGCGTAATTACTATTTTTAAATACACAAATGCCGCTCCATTTATATTTCAGAGCGGCATTTTTATGATGTATTCTATCAGCCTTTATCTTACTTCACTTCCATTTTCAGTTACATCTTCGGGATGTATAAAATGTAATTTGCCTTTACTGTCTTCAGCCATTAATATCATGCCATTACTTTCAATACCCCTCATTTTTCTCGGTGCTAAATTGGCCACAACGGTTACCTGTTTACCAACAATGGCTTCCGGTGTAAAATGTTCTGCAATGCCCGATACAATGGTGCGTGTTTCAAAGCCCATATCTATTGTTAATTGCAATAATTTATCGGCCTTGACCACTTTTTCGGCTGCAACAATTGTCCCTACTCTAAAGTCTAATTTTGCAAAATCATCATATACAATTTCCGGTTTTAGGGGCTTGTATTCAGGTGCTGTAGTTTCCATAGCGGCTGTGTTGTTTAAAGGTTTACTTTGTGTTTGTAGTTTTTGTACTTGTGCGGCAATTTCTTCATCTTCTATTTTTCTGAACAACAATTGCGGTGCTCTTAATGAATAGCCAACTCGCAATAAATTTAAACTACCGGCATTTTGCCATTCTAACATTTTCTCTACTACTTTCATCATGTGCAACATTTTGCCGGCAGTATGCGGCAGAAAGGGGTTGATTAAAATAGCCAGATTGGCGGTTAGTTGTAAGCTTAAGTGCAAACAATTGTCAATCAGTTGCTGACTAATAATATCTTCTGCAACATTTCCTGCTTTCTTCCAGGGTTCTTTTTTCTGTAAATACTGATTACCTTTTCTTGACAGGTCAATCACTTCAAATAATGCATCTCTGAATTTATATTGTTCTAAATTTTCTTCCACTTTTGTTTTTGCCTTTTGAATATCGGCAATTAAAGCGTGGTCTGTTTCATCTAAATGTACATTGTGTAACTGTGGCACCTTTCCGTTGCATAATTTATGCATCAGCACAAAAGTTCTGTTCACAAAATTTCCAAATATGGCCACCAGTTCGCTGTTGTTCCTGTCTTGAAAATCTTTCCAGGTAAAATCATTGTCTTTTGTTTCGGGGGCATTGGCACATAACACATACCGCAGCACATCCTGTTGTTCAGGAAAGTCTTTTACATATTCATGTACCCAAACAGCCCAGTTGCGTGAGGTAGATACTTTTTCGCCTTCAATATTTAAAAATTCATTGGCCGGCACATTATCCGGTAACACAAAATTACCGTGTGCTTTCAACATGGCCGGAAATATAATACAATGAAATACAATATTATCCTTGCCAATAAAGTGTACCAATTTAGTATCTTCTTTACACCAGTAATCTTTCCATTGCGGGGTAAGTTCTTTGGTGGCAGAAATATATCCGATAGGGGCATCAAACCAAACATACAATACTTTTCCTGCCGCATCGGGTAATGGTACTTTTACGCCCCAGTTGCTGTCTCTCGTCATGGCACGTGGCTGCAAACCATTGTCTAACCAGCTTTTGCATTGCCCATATACATTGTTCTTCCATTCTTTGTGCCCTTCAATAATCCATTCTTTTAACCAGGGCTCATAGTTTTGTAACGGAAAATACCAGTGTTTGGTTTTCTTTTTAACAGGTATGGCATCGCTTAAAGTACTGCGTGGATGGATCAGTTGCTCCGGACTTAATGAAGTGCCGCATTTTTCACACTGATCGCCATACGCAGACAGACTGCCGCACACCGGGCAGGTGCCGGTAATATACCGGTCAGCCAGAAATGTTTGGGTGGTTTCATCAAAATATTGTTCGGTTTCTTTTTCTTCAAATAAACCTTCATTATACAATTTTTTAAAAAAAGCGGCAGCAGTTTCATGATGCACTGGATTAGAGGTACGGGAAAAAATATCAAATGCAATGCCCATTTGTGCAAAGCTTTCTTTGATCAAAGCATGGTATTTATCTACTACTTCCTGCGGTGTTATGCCTTCTTTCATAGCACGTATCGTAATAGGTACCCCATGTTCATCACTTCCACACACAAATTGTACATCCCTTTTTTGTGCTTTCTGGTAGCGCACATAAATATCTGCCGGTAAATAACAACCCGCCAAATGGCCAATATGCACCGGGCCATTTGCATAGGGAAGGGCGGCGGTTACCAATAATCTTTGATAGTTTTTTGTAGTCATCTATATCACTTTAATCAACTTCCGTTGCGTCGCACACCTGTACTGTAATGCGCTATGCGGCAATTGAGCCCGCAAAAATAAGCATTACCCGCAAGTATGCGGCATTTATCAATGAATGGTTCTTTTTTTAATATATGATGTTGCTCACGCTTTTGTTTTAACTTGCTCTTTTAATTCTTTCATCTTTTATAATTGCAACCATGCAACTTTATAAAATTTCCATTGCCCTGTTTGTAACAGGAATGGTATGCGCAGTATCCGGCAAGGCACAGCAAATACAAGTTAATCAGTTGGGCTATGGTACTCTTGCCCCCAAAATTGCCGCTGTATGCAATATGGCACAAGGTAGCCGCTTTTATCTTACCGCATTGCCAACAGGTGATACGGTTTATACCGGGCAATTGTTACCTGCCAGGTTAGATCAGTATGCCAACCAAATGCCGGTGCAATTGGCCGATTTTAGTGCCTTTCAGCAACCGGGTAGTTATCGGCTATTAGTGACCGGGGTACAAAACCAACCTGTTATCAACATTAACGCACAGCCTTTTTATATGGTTGGTAAGGCACTCATCAAAGGCTTTTATTATCAGCGCGCCTCAATGCCCTTATTGCAACAATATGCAGGCATCTGGCAAAGGGCCGAAGGGCATCCCGATACTTTGGTAATGATTCATCCATCCGCTGCAACACCACAACGCCCGGCAGGTAGCACTGTTTCAGTGCCCGGCGGCTGGTACGATGCAGGCGATTACAACAAATACATCGTAAATTCTGGCATAACGGTAGCCACTTTGCTGAGCGCTTATTCCGATTTTGCACCATATTTCGATAGCCTTGCACTCAATATTCCGGAAAGTAACAATTGGTTACCCGATCTTATTGATGAAGTTTTGTACAACCTGCGTTGGATGCTCACCATGCAGGATACCGATGGCGGTGTATACCACAAATGCACCAATGCTGTTTTTGATGGTATGGTAATGCCTAATGTAGCAACGCAACCCCGTTATATAGTACAAAAATCTACTGCTGCTACCTTAGATTTTGCTGCAGTAATGGCTCAGGCAGCCAGATTATTTGCCAAATGGAATCAGGAATTACCGGGCTTGTCAGATTCCTGCAAACAGGCCGCTGTACATGCCTGGCAATGGGCCGAACTGCATCCCAATATCGATTACCGGCAAGAGCAAATGAATACAAAATTTAAACCCGCTATTACAACGGGCGCTTATGGCGATACCCAACTGTTAGATGAATGGTTTTGGGCAGCAGCCGAACTGGCAGTTACCACTAAAGAGGCCGTGTATGCCAATTGGCTGTTGCAATATAAAGTGCCTCCCGTTACCATTCCTTCCTGGAGCCAGGTAACAGCGCTGGGTATGTATAGTTTGTTGGAACACCGCAAAGCATTGCCTCAAAAATTGTTGCCGTTAACCGATTCGCTTTATGCTGTATTCATAAAAAAGGCAGATGACTTGTTGCAACATGCCAATGGGGCCATGCATACGGTAATGGGACAATCGGCCAACGATTTTATCTGGGGCAGCAATGCTGTTGCAGCCAATCAGGGTATTTGGTTATTGCATGCTTTTATGCTCACTGGCCAACGACGCTACATCAACGGGGCGCTATCCAATGCCGATTATTTATTGGGCCGCAATGTCACAGGATATTGTTATGTTACCGGCTTCGGTTCAAAAAGTCCCATGCATCCGCACCATCGGCCTTCTATTGCCGATGGAATTGAACCTCCTGTTCCCGGATTATTGGTGGGTGGTCCTAACCCCGGTAAACAAGATGGGCAAATCTATCCCAATACTTTTCCTGAAACTGCTTATACTGATAATGATAAAGCCTATGCCTGCAACGAAATTGCTATCAACTGGAATGCACCGGCAGTATATTTATTCAATGGATTATCTTACCTGGCAACACTGGGGGTATGGGGAAAGTAAAGCAGTACGGTGTATGAATATTTTTGCTGAATGAAAATTATATTTCATAAAATGCTTATTATTGAAAGTAAAAGGCAGTAAAGCTCTGCTGCCAACCATTTGCTATGCAACAAAAAGTACTGCTGATTTTACCTTGTTACAATGAAGAAACAGCTTTGCCAGGTCTGTTATCCGAGTTGGCAGCTACCTGTTTCCCGGAAAATTATCAGGTAGATGTGCTGGTGGTCAATGATTGTTCGAAAGATGGAACAGCACAAGTGGCCCGCCGTTTTCAGGTAACATTGGTTGATTTACCCATGAATCTGGGTATTGGCGGTGCCGTTCAAACAGGTATTAAATATGCGTACCGCAATGGCTATGATATGGCCATTCAGTTAGATGGCGATGGTCAGCATCCACCTAATCAGGTACAGGTTTTATTAGCGGCACAAAAAGAACAACAGGCCGATGTGGTTATTGGTTCGCGTTTTGTGGGTAACGGTGGTGGGTTTCAGTCGTCATTGATTCGCCGAATGGGCATTCGCTATTTTCACTGGCTCAACCGTTTGTTTACCGGTAATAGAATATTCGACAGTACTTCGGGCTTTCGGCTCCTCAACCAAAAAGCTATCGCACTTGCGGCTGCCTATTATCCCGATGAATATCCTGAACCTGAATCATTAATCTTGTTTTCTAAAGCCGGTTGTACCATTGTTGAAGTGCCGGTATTTATGCGTGAACGGCAGGGCGGAGCATCTTCTATTGGAAAAACCGCCTCTGTTTATTATAGCTTAAAAGTTACACTGAGTATGTTTTTTACCTTTATTCGTCATTCAAATTCATGATTATGATACGCATTCAAATCCTCACTATTGTTACCAATATTTTATTCTTAGCTTATATTGCCCGCTTAATTGTAAAAGGGAAATTAAGGGAGGAATATGCCATTGTATGGATTATCTGTACTTTATTTATCATGGTATTTTCTTTTTGGCGGAAGGGATTAGATATAATGGCACATTTGCTGGGTGTATATGAAGCCCCGAATCTGGTATTTACCGGTGCTATTTTTGCCATATTAATTTACCTGTTACATTTAAGTATTGTGGCTTCCAAATTGCAAAACGATATTAAACAGTTATCACAGGAAATTGCCCTGATGAAAACAAAATTAGAGCACACCGATGCCAACCATTAACAACACTCATTCATTACACTAACAACAACTGATGTACTACGATAATAATTGGGCAGCCATTATACCCATGGCCAATGAGGAAACAGATTTTGATGAGTTTATACAGGAATTGACAGCCGTATTAAACCGACTGCAAACCGGTACCGTTTATTTGGTGGTAGATACCGTTTCAAAAGACCGCACTTTAGAACTTTGCCGTGCATTATCGGAAAAAGATGCAAGATTTATTACGGTATTTGCTCCTGAAAATAAAAATGTGGTAGATGCCTATATCCGTGGATATAAAGAAGCGTACCATAAAGGTCACGATATTATCATTGAAATGGATGCAGGCATGAGCCACGACCCCAAAGCCATTCCCATGTTTTTGCGGGTATTGAATGAAGGAAATGAATGTGCTTTCGGCAGTCGGTTTATTAATGGAGGTTCTATGGTAAAATCACCGCCATCCCGGGTATTTTTATCGCGTACTGGCACTTTTTTATCGAACCTGCTGTTGGGTACAAAAATGTATGATATGACTTCCGGTTACCAGGGGTTTCATGCTTCCATTGTTAAAAAAATCATTGAGTATCCTTTGTTATCAAAAGCGCATTTTTATCAAACGGAAATCAGGTATTTATTGCGCCATTCAAAATATGCTGAAATTCCTATTCACTATCAGGCGCCTTCGCCCAGTGTTTCTAAAAAAGCCATTAAAAATTCAATTGAAGTGTTGTGGCATTATTTTGTCAATCGTTTTTCAAAACGTTCTCCCAATCAATTATAAATCATGCAACAAAAAATTAGTCTGGTCATTACCTCAATAGCAGCCCCCAATGAAGTGCTGAAAAGCTATGCTGTATTATGTAAACAACATAATGTAGACTATATTGTAATTGGTGATACCAAATCGCCCAATGATTTTTTTATTGAAGACTGCCAATTTTTATCTATAGAACAACAAAAGCAGGTAAATGAACTCTTTGCTGCATTGTTACCTGTAAAACATTATGCCCGAAAAAATATTGGTTATTTACTGGCCATGCAGCAGGGCAGTACCGTTATCATAGAAACAGATGATGATAATTTTGGTACGGAACATTTTTTCAATTTTTTTCCGCTGCAAACCACACAGCCCGTTTATGAGGCTACGGGTAATTGGGTAAATGTATATCAATATTTTACCGATAAAAAAATATGGCCACGAGGGCTGCCGTTAGATCGTATTTTAGATACACCTGCCGGCTTGCAGCAAGCTGTTCCGCAAACCATTACAGCACCCATTCAACAGGGTTTGGCCAACGATAATCCCGATGTAGATGCGGTATACCGGTTGGTTAGTGATGTGCGGATTACCTTTGATGTCAATAAACAAATTGCATTGGGTAAACATACCTGGTGCCCTTTTAACAGCCAGAATACAGTTTGGTATGCAGAAGCGTTCCCGTTATTGTATTTACCTTCTTATTGCAGTTTTAGAATGACAGATATATGGCGCAGTTTTATTGCCCAGCGCATTGCCTGGGAAAACAACTGGCACCTGCTGTTTTATTCACCAACGGTGTGGCAAGAACGTAATGTACATAACTTAATGCGCGACTTTGAAGAGGAAATACCCGGTTACCTGCACAATGAACAAATAAAGCAAATATTAGATGGGTTACAATTAAAAAGCAGCAAAGCTCATTTAGGGGATAACCTGAAAAAATGTTATGATGCTTTGATTCAACTGCAATTGGTTGGTGAACAGGAAATGCCATTATTGGAGGCCTGGTTGCAGGCATTGCGGTGAAATTAGCTTGATGCTTATTAAAAGCAATTTTAGGATACAGCAGGACGTATCAATTTTGTAAAGCAAAGATTGTAAAATAACCCATACATGAATACTAAGTTAAAAAATACTTTGGTTCTTTATTTACCTGTTATTACCATTGTATGGTGTATAATAATGCTGGCTTCATTAAAAACCGGTTGGCTCAATGCATTCTTTTATGATGCTGCGAATCTGCAGGTACAGGGTATTGACTATTTTGCTTTGCCCAAAACTTTTTTAAATTTAAAAGCAGGAATCAGTATGTTTGATACCTGGGGTGGGGTACCTTATGGTCCTTATGCCACCTGGTATTTGGGGCATCCTGCTTTTGGGGTATTGGTGTGTAGTTGGTTTGCATTTTTTGCACCCTGGACGAGTTACTGGTTGTTTGTTGGTTTTTCTTTTTTACTGATGTTGTTTGCCGCGTGGTTGGTATCTGAGCAAGCTGCTGCTTTATTAACAAAAAGATTAGCCTGGTTTTTGATGTTATTTGGATTTCCTGCCTTTTGGATGTTGTATGTTGGCAATATGCATGCCCCCCTCATACTTGCCTTAACAATGATTTTTCTGGCAATAGATACTTTTTCATTACCTGAACTAACTGTAACACATATTCAACAGGCCAATCGGTATCTGATGGTGGGCTTATTGATTTCTTTTTTTACAAAACCCATTGTTTTACTGATGCTCCCATTGTTATTGTTGCTAAAACAAACCCGGAAAACTACACTTGTTTGTTTAGGTATTTATGTTGTGGTTTCTTTTCTATGTATCGTTGTTCCCGTATTAAATCCCGAAGGAATTGGTTTAGAAAAACTGTTTAAAGTAGCAACTGATTTTGACTTCATAAAAAACAACATGAACATTTTTCAAAATCATTTTGTGTTGAATGCTTACATGAAGGACAACAGTATACACTGGCTGAATTTAATTGCACAAAGCGATTACAGGTTAATGCATGTAGATGTATTTTCTTTTCCCGTATTTATAGATACTTTATTGGGCTACCCATTGAATGCAGCTTGGTATAAATTGCCTATATATCTTACTATATTGTTATCCTTTTTGGTCCCATTTATATCAAACAGACAAATGAAATTTCAAACTGCCTTATTGTTATTAATGGCCATTACATTCACTTTTTTTCTGAGTTATAATACAGTGTGGGAGTATCAATATGCTTCTGTTGCACCTGTTTTGGCGTTATTTCCTGTTTTATATGAAAGAAATGTTTTTTATAAAAAATGGATTCCTTTGCTATTTGTTTCAGCGGTGATTATTGATTTACCCAATCTCTATTTCTTATTGCATGGCAAATTAATTACAAATAATTTGCTATTATTAATCCGATTCAACAGGGTAATACCTGTTGTTGTTATGTTTATTGTGATGATAAGCCTCATTATACAATCATTTTTCAAGAAAAATAAATAAGTTGGTGTGTATTTTTTCTGTACTCCTATTGTTCTGATCTGAATATAACTGTCATCCGTTCATTCATTCATTTATTTTTATCTATTCATTTTTTATAGGATGGGTTAATGAATCATTATTTTAAAATTTGGATGCATCATCAGTTGTTGCAAATAATCTTTTCTGTAATAACCCACACAACAATATTCAGGATATTGCAGGTTGATAACAGCTGCCAACTGATATTTGTCTTTAAACATTGTATCATTGAATATATCCTTAAAAATTAAATTATCCCAACTGTTTCTGTCGGTATAATAATTTTCAATTGCCTGCAAATTTACATTTGTTGGGTTATTAGCTTGTGCCATCAATATATCTGGCAATAAATCATAGAATACATTTTTGTTAAACGATTCATGTCCTTTGGGTCCTTCTTTTACGGCATCAGCATGCGCCATTTGTGTATTATTCAATCCCATCATATCATAAACAGCGCCTTTGTATCCGTATGCAATACCCCCTGCAGAACCATATCCAATGCTTGGTAAATGATTTTCAAAAATAGCAGATAAAAGCCGGCCGTTTTCTCTTTCTTTGGCTGCTATATAAAATTCATTAAAAATAGTATATGGATTGTTGTATGAAGATGAAAATTGCTGACTCTTTTTGAATGTATTCCAATTATTCATTGTAAAAATAACAACCGCAACACCCAATGCGCCCATGTAAACAGCTAAATTTTTAAAGGGGGCTAATTGAGACAAAATAAATACAGGACTAATATAAATGAAATATAATAATGGATAAATGGGTTGGTACATTCTAAAACCTCTGAAATGATCGGCACCTTCTAAAATGGGAATAAGCAGCCCGGTAATGCTAAAAAAAAAGATCACCAGTCCTATTAAAAATTTATCCTGCTTGCTTCCCCGAATGAACTGGTAGCTAATCCATATTATATATATTGCTAAAAATGGAATCAATTGAAAACCATATAAGTGTAAAAAGTTCCAAAAATATTGAGCTCCATCACCAATGGTTTGTGTAATAGAAGCAGAAACTTTTGCATAAAAGGTATTGGGTAAAGGGAAACCAAAATAAAGTATTCTAAATAATGTGAGTAGTAAAAAACTCCCAACATAGGCTATGATTGGCCATGATAATAATGCAACTAACCGGTTAAAAGATTTATTTTTTTTAATGTAAATACAAGCATAAAGGCTAATAAATAAAATACACCAAATAATTCCTTCCGGTCTGGTTAAAATAATTGCAACTATGAGCAGGGCTAACCAAATGGCCATCTTCTTTTCATCAATGGCATCAGTTAATGCTAAATGGATAAAATAGCTAAACGCTGCTATTATTATAAAACCATACAAACCACTATCCATCAGCGATATTATATTCCATGCAAAATACAATGGGTTACAGAAAATCCATAGTAACAAACCTACCTGCAAAAACAAGCTATAAATTTTCTTTAAGTTTAGTTTTATGGCAATTGTGCCAATTGATTGCATTAACAATACAATACTGATAAATGCTAAAAACAGGTTGACAAGAAAAATATATGCCTCCGGATTGGGGCTAAACAAATAACATGCACTACAAATAAAAAAATATGACAAACAGGTAAAACCTTCTACATGTTCGCCCCCCACATTGTAAACAATACCGGCACCATTAGTAAAATTTCTGGCATATACAAACAAGATATTTGCATCATCTGTTCCTGCCAAAGGCTGATTAATGTATTCAAATGACAGATAACTGCCGGCTGTGATGCATACGAAAGTGAGCAATATGATTACTAAATTGTTTTTGAGGAATGGCATGGTGATAAGAATGAAAAAAATACCGGGAATACCGGTACTTTTTTACTGTATCGAATTATTTGTGATGTATCATTGTGGTGCATTATCTTTTTTTTCCTGCTGTGCCCAGTTAATGTTGTTTTTTGCCAATTGATTGGATGGGTCGGCTGCTAATGCTTTATTGAACATTTCTATCGCTGTATCATAATCTTTTTTTAATACCATTGCAGTACCGATATTGTTATAATAAATGGCTTTGTTTTCCGGAAATTTATCAATGCACAACTGCCAGGTAGCAATACTTTTTTCATAATTTCCTACCTGAAGATACAACAAACCTAATTGTATAAAATAAGCCTCATCTCTCTTTTCAGGCGCAGTAGCCTGCATGGCCTGAATGGTATTCAATGCCTTGTTTTTTTCATCTAAACCCCATTTTAAATTGTTTTTTGCCAATTGAAAACTTGTATCAATCTGAATAGCTTTTGTACAGGCCTCAATACCGGTTTGATAATTTTTTAATAGAATGTTGGCCACACCTAAATTGTTGTAGGCGGTAGCATTTTTAGGATCTTTTTTAATTAAATCGGTTAAAGGTTTTACAGCTTTTCCGGGCATATTATTGTTTATGTAAGCCACAGATAATGCAATAACATTAGCAGAGGTTGGATTGCTGTTTGCTAATTGTTCTAATGCAGCTATATCAGTATCTTTTTTTTCAACTTCTATATTGTTTTTATTTTTGGGTGCACTGGAAAATAGAATAACCAATGGAATACTTAATACAATAACAATTCCTGCAATGATTAATAATTTTTTTACTGCAGGCTTCAATTCTTTCTCCTCTGGTTGTAAATTGGATGTATTTTCTGTCATAGTTTAAGTTTTTTTTTGTTATGTAATGCATCTAATATATAAAAATATTGAGTGGTAGGCTATTTTTTGGGTGATTGAATATATTTGTTGGCTAATTGTAAATTATTAATTGCCAGTTGAAAGTTGGGCTTTAAAGCAATTGCTTTTTGAAGTGGTTCAATGGCCTTATTATATTGGTGGAGCCCAATATAAGCCGAGCCAATGTTATTGAGCGCTTCCGGATAATTGGGCTTTAACTGTAATGCCTTTTCTGCGGCTCTGATACAGCTTATATAATCTCCTTTTTGGTAATAGCCCAAACTAAGGTCTAAATATTTACCCGCATCTGGTTGTTGGTCTATTTGTGCTTCCTGCATGGCCAAACCACTTTTTTGCGCTAATGCCATTACCAAATATTCTTTTGCCGTTGTATTATCGGGTAAAATAGTTAAGGTATTATTGGCCAAATCTTTCAGCAATGTCCATTGGGCAGTTTCACTGTAGGCTTTCATCAGCAGTGTTCGGGCGTCCATATGTGCCGGCGACAATTCAATTGTTTTAACAAAATAGGGAATGGCTGCTGCATATTGTTGATGATTTATTAAATACCTGCCATAAAAAAACCAGCTCTCCGGATAGGCAGGGCCTAAAGCCAATGCTCTTTTAAAATAAACGGCTGCTGCGGTTGTATCGCCCTTTATATCATTTATAATACCCAAATTAATTTGCAAAGCATGGTAATTGGGTAATAAATGCAGGGCTTCTATAAAATATTGCTCTGCCGTTGCATAATCGCCTTTTGCCATTTGGGTTAAGCCATAATTCATGAGGCCGCGGCCATTTGCGGAACTGTTTTCTGTTACATTTTTCCAAAGGCTTTCTTCTGTATGCCAAACTGCATTGCGTTGTATGGTGCCATAAGCATATACAGATAAAAAAAGTATTGCAAGAATAGCTAATGTTGCTGTATAGGGTAATGCTTTTTGTTGGAACCAGATTTTTACTGGGGTTAATACTCTGCCCAGGGTCCATATCACGCTAATCATTAAACCAATATAAGGAAAGAAAATACGATGGTAGTTCAATACTTCTGCCAAAGGAAAAATACTGGATGTTGGAATTAATGCCAGAAAAAACCAGATAATACCAAAACTAACCGGCCGCCAGTTTTTGTACATAGAGGTAATCATGGCAATGAGTACCAATGCGGATACAAATAGCAATCCTGCAAAAAAACGGGGGTCAGTAATACCGGATAATAATCCCCAGTCGGTATCTGCACTTAAATGTACGGGCACAAAAAATATTCCGAAATAATGGGCAATAATATAGGGTTGTGTAAGCAGGTATTGTATGGCAGAAGTGCCTCCGGGTACCCAGGTGGGGGGCGTCATCCAATCAATGAACCCATACATGAATCCACATACAAAAAATGCCGGAATTACCTGTTTGGTAAGTTGCCTGATTTCACTACTGTATTTTTTTTGAAACAATTGCCCTATACTTAACCGGTATTCGAAATAAAGAAGATAAATAAAAAAAATTGGTGCAAACATTACGGTTGTTGGTTTTGCCAATGAACCTATAATAACCGGCAGCAGGTATAGGTATTTTTTTCTGTATTTTGGAAAATACTGGTACACTACAAAGGCCAATACCACAAATAAGGTAGATTGTAAATCGCTGCGGGCAATAATATAATTAATGGTTTCTGCATTGGCGGGATGAAGCATATACCAGGTTATGCCAAAAGCCGCCAGCCAATAATTTTTTTGTGGATTGGGCTGCACTAATTCAAATAACTGACAGATAAAATAAAACATCAGTATGCCCTGCAGCAGAAAAACAATAAAATCATCCATTTGAAACCAAAAGGGATGATAGCCATTGGCTAACCAATAATCAATGGCTAACGATAAACTTACCAATGGGCGGTACGACTGATTTTGTGGCAGGGAACTAAATGTAGTACCATCCGTAAAAAAAGAGGGGATGTTTTTTAAACTGCGGATGTAAACATTGTTTAAAATAGTGTGTGAATCATCAAAATGGAAATCATTCTGAAAATGATTCCAATACACCAGCGTTGTGAGCACTACAATGGATAAAAGCAGGTATACATGCTTGTGTTCCTTCATATAAATAGTTTACAGGGTTGCTGCCATTTGAATGGTTAATAATATGTAAATATATATAACGATTCAATTTCATTCATGGTAAATTTCAATATTCTTTTCAAAATTTTTGCAGAAATGTTTGGATGCTCATCCGGAATCTTTCATCCTGCGGCGAAGCATCTCATTATCTGGTGGTTAAAACTGCTTTTGATTGAGGTTTTCTAATGCAATACATAGTGGGGCATGCTGTTTAAAACGGGGTATCCTTGTAAAGTTGACTTGGGTTAGTCAATATATTTTTTTGAAAAAAACAAGGTTTTGCTTTTAAATTTAGTAAAATTTAATTAATTTAAAGCAATTTATATATTGTACTATTTTTGATAGTATGGCTTACAACAGAAAATAGATGTTTATTAAGGCAGATAATTGGCCTGTAGTAGGATCCAATTTTCATTTTTTAACAGCTTTTGTAACGATATTCAAAATATATCAGATCGTAAGGTTAACAATTTTGCGTAGCAATTAAAATAAATTTAGTGTAGTTACTATAACTTTTTGTACTTACAAAATTATTATTATTTTTGTAGTTATTTAACTACACTAATGTATATAAATCTACATTATTTTGTAACAATAATCGCAGTTGGTTTGGCTGTTTCTACTACTGTACCTGCGCAATCGATTCAACGTCAGGTAGTTGCTACCACCGGTGGATATACCGATCAGGGTAGCGTTTCCATCTCCTTTACCGTAGGCGAGCCGGTAGCTGATTTATTTCCCAATCTATTTCAGGGAAAAGCCATTACTGCAGGTTTTCAACAACCTGATCCTGAAATTCAGGAGAATATATACCGTGATTCTAGTAACTATTTCGTTTTATTCCCTAATCCCACTATTGATGGTAAAGCCAAATTAGGTTTCAGAGATGTACCAGACGGCACTTATACTATTGATATTATTGATGCTTTGGGCAGGGTGTTGCAAACTACAACCGTAGCATATTTCAATCATAATTTTCTATATGTTGACTTGGATGTAACCAATTTAGTAAGGGCTGTTTATTTTATCAGAATAAGAAGCGATAAAAATTTCCGTGGGGAATTGAAGTTAATGCGTCTGTAAAATAACCCATTCGGGTGAATTTTTTTGATCATGTAATTTTATTCCTACTTGAACGTTTAACTTTTTTATATGATTATTTTTGTGAAGTAAATTGTTAATAGGAATTTAACCGTAGATTGCGTATACAACCTACAATAATATCTTGATTGTGTGAAATGGACTTTACTAACCTTATTCTTATTGGCAGGCTTTGTATCTGTAGCCTATGCACAACCCCAATCCTTTAAATACCAAGCTGTTGCCCGGGGTTTAAATGGTGCTTTGCTTAGTAACCAGCAAATCAATGTACGTATCAGTATATTGTTGGGAACCAGTCCCAACCGTACCTTGGAATACCAGGAAACACAAACTGTTACTACCAATCAATATGGCCTGTTTTATTTAGACATTGGAAGGGGAACACCGACCACCAGTGCCAAATTTACGGACATCAACTGGGCCAATCCATTACAACAATACATCCAAACAGAAATAGATTTAGGACAAGGTTATGTGAATATGGGCGCCTCAGAAATGCTGAGCGTGCCTTATGCCTTGTATGCCTTAAACTCTCCCAAAGGGCCTACTGGTGCAACCGGGGCCACCGGTGCTACAGGAACCACCGGTACACCAGGTGCGAATGTGTTAACCGGTTCAGGAGTGCCTGTTCCTTCATTGGGGTTTAATGGGGATAGTTATGTAGATATAACCAATGGAAATGTTTATACCAAAAATACAGGTATTTGGGTCAATTCCGGTGCCTCTTTAAAAGGTGCTACCGGCACCACAGGCCAAACTGGCGCCACAGGCACCACCGGCCAAACAGGAAATACCGGATCCACCGGTCAAACCGGAGTAACAGGTAACACAGGAGTAACAGGTCAAACCGGATCCACCGGCCAAACTGGTGCCACAGGAACAACAGGCACCACCGGCCAAACAGGAAATACCNNGAAATACCGGATCCACCGGTCAAACCGGAGCAACAGGTAACACAGGTTCAACTGGTCAAACAGGCGCTACAGGAAATACCGGAGCGACAGGAAATACCGGTGTAACAGGTCAAACAGGCGCCACAGGCCAAACCGGAGCCACCGGCCAAACCGGAGTAACAGGTAACACAGGAGTAACAGGCCAAACGGGAGCAACCGGTCAGACAGGCACCACTGGACAGACAGGCGCCACAGGCCAAACAGGCGCTACTGGCCAAACCGGAGCCACAGGAAATACCGGAGTAACGGGTAACACAGGAACAACAGGTAACACAGGCGCCACCGGCCAAACAGGTGTAACAGGAACTACAGGAGCCACTGGTCAAACCGGAGCCACTGGTAACACAGGTGCAACAGGAAATACAGGTGCTACTGGTCAAACGGGTGCTACAGGAAATACAGGCGCAACCGGCCAAACAGGAGCTACGGGAGTTACTGGTCCAACTGGCCCAAATAATGGTTGGTATTTAACCGGTAATACCGGTACTACCGCAGGTACCAACTTTATTGGTACTACAGATGCTGTAGATTTTGTTGCCAAAACTAATTCTTTAGAACGATTGAGAATATTGTCTACTGGTCAAATAGGTATTGGTAGAACACCCAATACGGCTAATTTATTAGATGTGGCCGGTACGGTTAATATATCTAAGCCTGGTGCATCCAGTATCTTACAAGTGGATGCACAGAGTAGCCAGACCAATATTGCTCAAATATTGTTTACAAATTCTGCGGGTACCGGCGATTTTCGAATCGGTAGTAGTGGCGGTGATGTTGTATGGCAGGGTGGTGGAGGCCGTAACTTGCAAATAGGTGCCTATTGGGGTATGGATTTCTTAGGTGGACGAGGAACTGCAACTTTCCCAACATTCCAGGGTGGTATTGGAAATTACAATACAAGAATATTGAATACTACCGATAGAAAAGGGTTGATTATACAAGCAAATGGCACACAAACCAATAATTTGCAGGAATGGCAAAATTCAGCAGGTACGGCTTTAAGTATAGTGGATCCTAATGGACAGGTCGGCATACAAACTACTACCCCACAAGCTAATTTAGACGTGAATGGTACCGCTAAAATTGGGGTGAATGGTACAGGTACAGTATTAAATGGGATAATAAAAGGTACAATTTCTATACCTAATCAGAATATTCCAGGAGGTCCTGGTGGTGATTTAATTGTGACTGTTACTTTAACTGGTAATTTAGCAAATGCCGTTCCAGGGGCTACTGTTATGATAAATCCTAGAAATAACTTAAATACTGGTCGGAATGACGTTATAATAAGTTGGTGTAGAATAAGTGCAAATGGTGTGTTGACGATTTGCTTTGCATCTCAAAATGGTAATAGAATTGGGCCTGGTGGTGGAGGGGCACAAATATTATTTGATGTTACAGTAATTCAATAGAACACTAAAATTATTTAACCTGCTGGAATATTACTTTTCAGCAGTTTTTTTATTATCCTTTTTGTAATATTGTAGCATGGTTGTTTTACCGTCTCATTTACCAACCGTCGCTACCATCGGCATTATCTGCCCCTCCGGTTATATGCCTATCGAAAAAGTGCAAACCTGTGTAAATACCCTGCAAGGCTGGGGTTACCGGGTGCAGTTGGGTAAAACAGTGGGTTTGCAATACCATTATTTTGCCGGTACAGATGTGGAACGGCTGGCCGACATGCAGGCCATGCTCAATAATCCGGCTATTGATGCCATTTTATGTGCACGTGGTGGTTATGGGTTAAGCAGAATCATAGATGAACTGGATTTTACCGCTTTTTTACAATATCCCAAATGGATCATTGGCTTTAGTGATATTTCGGTATTACATGCCCGTTTAAACCGGCTGGGCGTACCTGCCCTGCATGCACCTATGGCCGGGGCTTTTAATGAGGGGGGAGCTGAGCGGGAATCAGTGGCTTCGCTCAAAGCCATTTTGGTTGGCAAGCCGGTGCATTATACCGTGCCGGTGCATCCTTTGAACCGTCAGGGGATAGCCAATGCGGAGCTGGTGGGGGGCAACCTGTCAATCATTGTACATTTAATCGGCAGTCAAGATGCACTGCAAACAGCCGATAAAATTTTGCTGATTGAAGATGTGGGTGAATATTTGTATAACATAGACCGTATGCTGGTACAACTGAAAAGGGCCGGCATGTTGCAGCGATTGGCCGGTTTATTGGTAGGTGGTTTTACCGAGATGAAAGATACCACCATTCCTTTTGGCAAAACAGTGGAGGAAATTGTACGGGAACATGTGGCTGAATATACCTATCCTGTGGCTTTTCATTTTCCGGTAAGTCATGGTGAACCTAACATGGCTGTTAAATTGAGGGTAAAGCATCAACTAATGGTTACAGAAAAAGAAGTGGTGTTGCGGGAGGAATGATTCGGTTTTTGGTTTTTAGACATTGGGTAAGGTCCCAAGCCTTTACAATTATTGATGAACCATATTGACATCCTCCTCAACCTAAATGGAAGTTGCAGATGACTTTTAGGGCTTCCGAGGATGCGATTTTGGGATGGTGGTTACAGGTATCAAAAGGCCAGCTTTTTTGAATATCCTGATTTTTGTTGGCAATTAGTCAGCACTCTTTTTTATATAAACCTTTTGCGAACTTTGCTCCTCTGAGGTTAGAGAAATAAAAACCGCTAAGTATGCCAAAGTATGCTAAGAAAAATCCTTTGCAAACTTTGCGTCTCAGCGATTTAAATACAAACCGCCAAATATGCTAAGGGTCGCTAAGAGAAACCTTCGCGAACTTTGCGCCTTTGCGGTTCAAGAATCATCAACGGCTAAGTACGCCAGGCAACATCAGAAAAAAGCCTTTGCGAACTTTGCGTGAAATACCCTACAAAAAACCCGTGCATGCCCCTCTACAGCGGCTGAGCAATATCATACCATCGTCATCAATAAATCAATAGCTTTGTAAGGTATATATACCAATATGTATTCAAAAATAATCGTTTGTATTGCTTTTGTATTATTAGTGGCTTGTCAGCCCAAAAAAGGCAGTATCTATCCCCAACAAGAAAACATTACAGAGGCAGTATATGCTTCCGGAATGGTAAAATCAGACCGGCAATACGAGGCATTTGCCACCGTTACCGGATTAATTGATACCATATATGTAACCGAAGGGGAACTGGTAAAAAAAGGGCAGCCCATCTTGCATATCGTTAATACGGCCACCCGTTTAAATACCGAAAATGCAGCTTTAGTGGCAGCCAATGCATCGGTAGCAGCCAATGCTGCCCGTTTAAATGAGGCAAAGATTAGCATTGCAAATGCCAAAGCACAGTTAGACAATGCCACTACGTTGTTACAACGCCAACGCAATTTGTGGGCACAACAAATCGGTGCAAAAAACGATTTAGACCAGCGCGAACTGGCCTATACCAATGCCCTGCATGCATGGCAGGCAGCACAATTGCAATACGATGATTTAAAAAAGCAAATAGATTTTAGTGCCCAACAGGCTCAGAAAAATTTAGCCATTGCCGGAACAGCCAAAAACGATTATACCGTTAAAAGCGATGTAGATGGGATGGTGTTTCAACTGAATAAAAAGAAAGGAGAATTGGTGAGTCCACAAACAGCCTTGGCATTGGTAGGGGCTGCACATCAGTTTTTATTGGAATTGCAGATAGATGAACATGATATAGCCCGCATACACAATGGCATGCAGGTATTGTACACCATGGATAGTTATAATGGTAAAGTATTTGAGGCAAAAGTGGTTAAAATTTACCCGGCCATGGATGAACATTCCCGCACTTTTAAGGTAGATGCTGCATTGGTACAATCGCCGCCGGTATTGTATCCCAACCTTACTTTAGAAGCTAATATTGTAATTCGGCAACAACAAAATGCCATTACCATTCCTGCCAATTATTTATTGCCCGGCGATTCTGTTTTATTGGCCAATGGCAAAAAACAAAAAGTTGTGGTAGGGATAAAAGATTATCAAAAAATTGAAATCGTATCGGGCATTACAACTAAGGATGAGTTGATGGAATGAAATACCCGTAAAGGCTTATACTTCTTTACTGCAATTATAAAAATCATTTAATTTGTTTTTTAATCATTCATGATCTTAAAATTAATTGTCAATATTGCACAATCCCTGCTCATGGCGCGCTGGCGGCAAACACTGGTAGCTGCAGTTGGTGTCACCTTTGGTATAACCATGTTTATTGCACTGTTGAGTTTTATGAGTGGTTTAAACGATTTGTTGGATGGGCTGGTAGTAAACCGTACCCCACACATTCGGTTGTATAATGATATTAGGCCACATAAAGACCAGCCCGTTACCCTTTGGCCGGCTTACCGAAATAGTTATCCGTTTATCAGTTCTTTAAAATCGGGGAATATACGGCAGGAGATATATAATAGCGGCCCCATTATTCAGGCATTGCAACAAAATAAACAGGTAATGGGTGTTGCACCCACTATCACGGCACAAGTTTTTTTTAATGATGGTACGGTTAATATTAATGGGGCGATAAATGGTATTGATGTAGCTGCAGAAACCAAACTGTTTCATTTTGATGATTATATCGTAGCAGGTAAAGCAGCCGATTTAAATACCGTACCCAACAGCATTGTGTTGGGCAAAGCTTTGGCCGAAAAATTAGTAGCCAGTGTGGGCGATGTGGTACAAATTACTACCAGTACCGGATCTATATTTCAGCTAAAAGTAGTAGGTTATTTTCAATCGGGTTTGCAGGATTTTGATAAAGCACAGAGTTACGCGTCTATCCAGACTGTTCAAAAAATATTGGGCAAATCGTCCTTATACATTACCGATATAAGAATAAAATTATACGATATTAACCGGGCGCCAGCTTTGGCCAAAACCTTTGCCCGTATTTATGGGGTTGATGGCGAAGATATTCAAACAGCCAATTCGCAGTTTGAAACAGGTAGTTTTGTGCGTAGTCTAATATCCTATGCTGTTGGCATTACTTTGTTAATTGTAGCCGGCTTTGGTATTTACAATATTTTGAACATGATGATTTATGAAAAGATGGATACCATTGCCATTTTAAAAGCCACCGGCTTTGCAGGGCGCGATGTAAAAGCAATATTTTTAGTCATTGCCATTGGTATTGGTTTGTTTGGCGGCTTCACCGGTTTGCTTTCCGGGTTTGGGTTGTCGGTACTCATTCATCATGTTCCTTTTCATACAGCCGCATTGCCTACGGTAAAAACATATCCCATTAATTATAATCCATTGTTTTATTTGATAGGGATAAGTTTTTCGTTGATTACCACTTATTTAGCCGGATGGTTACCGGCCCGCAAAGCCAGTAAAATAGATCCGGTCATCATTATCAGAGGAAAATAACATGCAAAACACCATTCTGGAAGCTGTGAATATTGTGAAGTACTTTTACGATCCCGTAAAGGTGAAGGTGTTGAATGGCGTAAACTTTGCCATTAATCGTGGCGATTTTGTTTCAATTGTTGGAAAATCAGGTTGTGGCAAATCTTCTTTGTTGTATGTACTCTCTACCATGGATACCGATTATGAGGGCGATGTGTTAATAGACGGCATTTCCATGCAACAAAAAAAAGAAGCTTATTTAGCCAAAGTGCGAAATGAAAAAATAGGCTTTGTATTTCAGTTTCATTATTTGCTGAATGAATTTACCGTATTGAAGAATGTGATGTTGCCCGGTTTAAAATTGCGGAAATATACTGAAAAAGAGGTAGAGGCAAGGGCCTATGAAAAATTGCAAACATTGGGTATTGCAGATCTGGCCTTAAAAAATGCAGCGCGTTTATCGGGAGGCGAAAAACAAAGGGTAGCCATTGCCCGGTCATTGATCAATGACCCGGATATTATTATGGGCGATGAACCTACAGGTAATTTAGATAAAAAAAACAGTGAATTAGTGTTCGATATATTTAAACAATTATCGCATGAATTGAACCAAACCATGCTTATTGTAACACACGATCCCGATTTTGCTGCTAAAACCAATCGTATTATCCGTATGGAAGATGGTAGAATTGTTGATGGGTAGTTGGGTGATAGGTGCTTGTTCATGCATAGAATAGTTGTATCGCTATTCCCAATGTTGACAATAATTGAAACTATTTCGGCAATGCTAATTGAAACATCCTTAACCAGTTTTTGTGGAATATATTTTCGATATCACTAACGGTGTACCCTTTCTGTTCTAACAAATAACTTAATTGCTGCAAATCAGCAATGGTATCCAGATCATAAGGCGATTGTTCTGTACCGAAGGCTCCATCTAAATCGCTGCCAATGCCTACATGTAAGCTATTGCCTGCTATTTGGCAGATATGATCAATGTGTGGAATAATGGCTGCTATATTACAATGCATTTGTTGTGATGTGCTAATACCGCGTTGCCAGCCGGATACCAACATCCAGGCATCGAAAGCCATGCCAATTACTGAGTTGCGGGTTATCATTTCATGTATAACAGCATTATTCATCTGTCGGTTATGTGGCACCAATACACGGCAGTTGTGATGCGATGCCCACAATGTTCCGTTGTATAAAGTCAGTGCATCACTTAAAGCATCATCACACAAATGTGTAATATCTAAAACAATGTGATGATCCTGCATTATTTGCAGCAGAGCTTTACCGTTTTCCGTGAGATGCCCGGTGGCATCTGTTCCATTGGCATATCTGCCCGGGCCATAATGGGCGGGCCCAATAGACATCAATCCCTGTTGTTGCAACAGGAGCGCATGTTCAGGAGTAATTAATGCGTCGGCACCTTCTAAACTGATGATAACGCCAATGACTTTCTGTTGGTTAGTGATTGTATCAGTTGCCCATACAGTTAGGTGTTCCTGAAGTTGTTGTTGATTACGAATAATGGTTAATTCACCGGCGGCTTCCATTGCTTGATACCAGGCTAACTGGCCTTGTATTTGTGCCCATGCCTGTTCGGCAGAAGCCCATCCGGGTAGTATTTGGCCGGGCAATTTTACCCGGGCAATCAAGGTGCCTATTACAATACCAATGTTGCCCGCTCTTAAAGCTGGGAAAGAAACGGTTCCTTTACCACGGTCGGGTTTATCGGTTAATCCTGTTTCAGTTGCTCGAATATGATGCACTGGCATACGCAGATCACGATTCCATTCCATGGCATTCATACTTAAATCGAGATGGGCATCTATTAAAAACATGGCAATTGTTATAAAGTATATTAAATGGTAATGGATCTGTCTCTTGCTATTACTTTCCACGAAGTGGTTACTGCATTATTATCTACTACCTGCAAGCTATTGTATAAAGCAACGGTAGGGCATATATGTATGGGTATGGCATACAGTACCTGTCCGAGTGTGTAGGCAGTTGCATCTGCCACTTTTAAAACCAAATGTTCTTCACTTTGTGCAACAGGCCTGGCATCGGCCGCATTTAAAAATACCACTCTTGGAAAAGGGTTTTCAGCAGCTACTGATTTATGACCCAAATCGGTGGAAATAGTTTGTGCATCAATGATGGAGATGACTCTTGTTATTAAAACGGCAGCCCATTGAAAAGGCTCTTCAGGCATCAGTTGTTGGTAACCGGCATCCCAAAATATAAAGGTACCCGGACTGCATACCACATTCTTCCTTTGTGCATGTGCCGCAAAAGTTGTAGACCCGCCTGCAACAATGGGTAATGGTATTTGATATTGTTCCTGCAATGCCCGTTGCATGGCTGCAACAGGCGCAAACGCTGCATCACTTTCCTGCTTTCTTTCTTCAAAACTTTGTTTTCTGATATGGCCATCATACACATGTAAACCCATTACCGTTAGGTTATTCACTTGCAATAATTGCAGCAATAATTCCGGAACTGTAGCTACGGGTGCACCGGTTCTGTTCATGCCATTGTTTATATCAATATATAATTGGGCAGAAATATTGGCTTTGGCATGTGCTGCTGCAATTTCCTTTGCGGTAACAATATTGTCGGTTAAGCAGGCAAAAATACTTTGGGGGTATTGTTGTTGCAATGCCACCCATCTCTGTATTTTAGGGCCAACGGGTTGGTATGCCAGCAAAATATCCGGTGCATTTAATTGTGCCAGCATTTCGGCTTCAGCAATGGTAGCACATTTAAATTGAGTGATGCCGGCCTCCATCATCGCTTTACATACTTCGGGTGTTTTATTGGTTTTTACATGCGGTCTGATTCGTTCAGTTTGGTGGTGCATCCTTGTTAATGCTGACTGAATATTCGCCAGCATTTTTTCTTTATACACCAATAAAGCCGGCGAATCAACCATATCAATATTTTGAATACTATACCATTCCATTCTAAAATAATTTTATTGTGAAAGCAACTTATGCCAGTTTAAACATCGCTTCAATTTCAACAGGTATATTATCCGGAAGCGTTGCCATGCCTACTGCACTTCTTACGCCAATGCCTGCATCGTTACCCCATATTTCAGCAAACAATTCACTGCACCCGTTAATAATGAAAGGGTGTTGGTGAAAATCGGTGGTGGCATTCACCATTCCCAATACTTTAATCACTCTTTCAATTTTGTTGAGTGTTCCCAAATTGGCACGCAATGTTGCCAGAATGGCCAGCCCAACCTGTCGGGCAGCAGCTTTTCCTTCATCCGCCGAAATGGCTTCACCAATTCTTCCAGTCATAAATTTGCCTTTGCTAATTAAAGGGCCATGGCCTGATACATATACATAATTGTTGTCAATTAAGAAGGGCTTGTATACACCAATAGGATCGGGTGGCGGAGGTAAAACGAGGTTCAATCTTTGTAAATTTTCTTCCGGAGTCATTGTATTGTTTTTGCAATAAAGTTAAACAGATTGGGATGATTGTGGATTGAAAATATACAGCAATGAAAATCAGACTTGTAGTCTGTATTGTTCATTCGGTATTGGGCAGCAGAAATACCGGTGTGAACGGGATTTTAATGGGCTATAAGTATTCGAATGTATAAAAGTCTGTCTTTTTTAATAGGATGAAACAATTAATTGTATATTTTCATCAACAAAATTGATTGAAAAATGACATTGGTTCAGTTAGAATATATTGTGGCTTTAGATACACACCGGCACTTTTCAACAGCAGCAGCAGCCTGTTTTGTAACGCAACCTACACTCAGTATGCAGATACAGAAATTAGAGGAAGAACTGGGCGTAAAAATTTTTGACAGGAGTAAGCAACCAGTATTACCTACGGAATATGGTATGGATATTATTCAGCAGGCCCGCAAAATTCTTGCAGATCGGGATGTGTTGCTGGAAATGGTGGATGCCAAAAAAGGCATTATTCATGGGGAATTGAAAATTGGTATTATACCCACACTGGCGCCTTATTTATTGCCCTTATTCATTCATGCGTTTACCAAAAAATTTGCTGCAGTAAAATTGCAGGTAAGTGAATATACCACCGACCAAATTATTCAAAAACTGAAAGAAGGTAATATTGATGTGGGTATTTTAGTTACTCCTTTGCATGAGAAAGGGATAAAAGAAGAACCGCTGTTTTATGAAGAAATGTTAGCTTATGTTTCTAAAAACAATGAAGTTTTTAAAAAAACGTATGTGTTACCTAAAGATATTGATCCCGGCAAACTTTGGCTTTTGGAAGAAGGCCATTGCTTCCGTTCTCAAATATTAAATTTGTGTGAACTGAGAAAGCCCGCTGCAGAAGGTGGCCATTTTGAATATGAAGCGGGTAGTTTAGAAACCCTGCGCCGCATGGTTGATTTATACGATGGGGTAACCATTTTGCCTGAACTGGCTACTTTAGATATGAGCAGCAAACAACAAGCTTGTCTCCGTTATTTTAAAAGTCCTGCACCTGTTCGCGAAGTAAGTATGGTTACCCACCGCAATTATGTAAAGCGCCGTTTGGTAGAAGTTTTGAAGCAACAAATAGAAATGGCTATTCCCGACAAAATAAAGCAAAATAAAAAAACAAAAGTCGTACCCATTTAAGTAAACAGCCATTAACTTAACGTATTATTGCGCCGTATTTTAACAGCAACATGCTTTGCGTTTGTATATAAATCTTGACGTTTTATTATGAATGCAATACCCATAAAATTAAAACACTCATGAAATTATTTTTTATACGATATACCAAACTATTATTTATCTGGTTGCAATTGCACCGAATTTTTGGTTGGATGGGTAATTTTTTTGCCAATATGTACTATCTCACGTTGTTTTCAAAATGGGCCTATCAGAACAGAAAAGTAGCTTATAATGATTTTCCCTGCAAGTGGGATTATCAGCGCAGGAAAAAAATGTATGAATGGGTAATTGAGCAGGAAAGGCTTGAACAGGAAGCCATCAATTATCTGGAATTTGGTGTGGCTTGGGGCGAATCCTTCAACTGGTGGTTGCAGAAAAATAAGCATCCACAAAGTACATTTTATGGTTTTGATACATTTGATGGATTACCTGAAGACTGGGGCCCATTTAAAAAAGGAGCTTTTAGCAGTAACCAGGTATTGCCGGATATTAGTGGGGATGCAAGAGGCCTGTTTCTAAAAGGATTATTTCAACAAACCATACCTGTGTTTGTGCAGCAGTTAGATAATACCCGAAGAAATGTGTTGATGATGGATGCTGATTTGTTTTCGGCCACCTTATATGCGCTCACTTCGCTGGCGCCTTATTTAAAAAAAGGAGATATTATTTTCTTTGATGAATTTGTAGTACCTACCCATGAATTTAAAGCCTATCAGGATTTTATTCAATCTTATTACTGCAACCTGCAATTAATCGCTGCTGCCAATAATTATTATTTTGTGGCATTTAAAGTGCAATAAAACAAGAATAAAGAATAAGCATCCATTTAGTTTAGTAAAAAACTGCTTAATTTTATTGTACTCGTTTTAAATTCAGGCTGGTATATGGTGCAACGATCAGCGGAAATTTTTCAACTGTAACAAAGCCGGGATCTAAACCAAATCCACGTTCTTCGCTCAGGGAAATTTCTTTCAGCCAAAAATATAGTTTCATAATAATGCGTTCCATAAAGGGTAATTCATTATCTGAACTCAGGTATTTTTCCAATACAATAAACTGAAAATCACCAGCAATATTATTCTTCTCTAAACTGGCATATCGGCTGGTAATATTTACTTCTTTATTGGCAACCAGATCCTGTACCACTTTTTTAAACATTACGTGTATACGTTGCTCTACCCTGAAGCCGAGGCGAAACTCAACCCTGATAATATCATCCGCCATAATGTGATCTACACTGTATTCAGAAGTATACGGATCATCCAAAACATCCACATGTATTAACCAGTAAGTATCGGCCCTTTTTGGTTTTTTGTTGAGGATGGAATAGATAATTTTATGTTCTATTTCTTTGGGATTATTGGCGCTGGTCATATATACCAGATGTGATGCATATTTAGGAATAGAGTCATCCTGGCTTAATTCTTTCAATAGCGGTATATAATGTTGCAGTCGTACAAATTCAACATAGCGGTTTTTAATTTTACGGCTTCTAAACCAAATATACATTACTGAGAATAAGCCACCACCTACTAGTAAAGTAACATAACCACCATGCGGGAATTTTTCTAAGTTGGCAATTAGAAAAGAAACTTCAATGGTAAGGTACACTGCCAAGTATAAATATATCCAAAGCGAGAAAACCCTGTGGCTTACCAAATAATTGGCAAATAAAATGGAAGTACTGATCATGCACATGGTAATAGCCAACCCATAGGCCGCCTCCATATTAGATGATTTTTGAAAAATAAGCACAATGCCCGTACAACCAATAAATAAAAGCAGGTTAACGCCGGGAATATACAATTGCCCTTTTTCTTCTGAGGGATAATTGATTTTCATTTTAGGCCATAAGTTCAAACGCAGTGCCTCACTAATTAAGGTAAAAGAGCCTGAAATTAAAGCTTGGCTGGCAATAATAGCGGCAACTGTGGCAATGATAATTCCAACCAACTTAAACCATTGCGGCATTACACCATAAAATGGATTAAATCCGCCATCAATCATTTCAGATGTAATAATGCCATGGTTGTGTTGTGCCAATAACCAGGCACCCTGCCCCAAATAATTTACGATGAGGCAGGATTTTACAAAAATCCAGGAAATATGAATGTTCTGTTTGCCGCAATGTCCAAGATCACTGTACAATGCTTCAGCCCCTGTGGTGCAGAGAAAAATAGCACCCAGTATCCAAAAACCTTTGGGATATTGCGTTAACAGTTCAATGGCATAATGTGGGCTAAAAGCTCTGAAAATGGCAATATCATCTAACAAATGCGTAGCACCTAAAACGGCAAGCATACTAAACCAGATAAACATGATAGGGCCAAAAAAGCGGCCAATAAAATTGGTGCCGAATTGCTGCACAAAAAATAAAAGCGTTAAAATACCAATAACAATGTATACAATAATGGGATCGCCTTCTACAATGTTTAAACCCGGTAATTGTCGTAATCCCTCAATGGCAGAGGTAATAGAGATAGGAGGAGTAATAATGCCATCGGCCAATAAAGCGGCACCACCAAGCATGGCAGGGTAAACCAGCCATTTTTTTCTTCTGCGTACCAATGCATATAGGCTGAAAATGCCACCCTCGCCCTTGTTATCGGCCTGTAAGGTTAAAATAACATATTTAATGGTGGTTTGAAGCGTGAGTGTCCAGATAATGCAGGATAAACTTCCAATAATTAAAAGATCATTGACAGGCCGGTCTCTGATAACAGAATTCAACACATAAAGCGGTGAGGTTCCAATATCTCCGTAAATAATCCCCAAAGCAATTAACAAACTGGCCGGTGTAACTTTACTAATGGTTTTGTTCACAGTAAACAATTGCGTAAAAAAATATTAACAAATGTATAGTAAAAAAATTTAGACGGCCGGCATCTGTAGCAGGAAACGCAAATCTTTTTTAATGATTTCTTTGCAAGGTTCACTTAATTTTGTTTGCAATGTTCGTATAAATTTGAAGGGAATATTTGTAATGCCCTGCAATGGTTACTGAATGAAGTGATTGATACCCAAAAAAATAATATATGTATACGAAAAAAATGGCTTTTTTATGTCTGTTGCTTGTATTTTCCCTGTATGTGATGGCACAGGATATTACTTATTCTGCACCCGACAGAGAAGATGTACGAAATATGAACTATGAAATTTTGGGAAAACTGAAGGGTAATTTTCTGATATACAAAAATTATAGAAATATTCACACCATTAGCGTATATGGAGATGATATGAAGCTGGTTACCAAAAATAAAATTGAAGGTCTGCCGGATAAATTATTCAATGCCGATTTTATTGCTTATCCTGATTACTGTTACATGTTTTACCAATATCAAAAGAAAAACATTGTGTATTGCATGGCACAAAAAATAGATGCAATGGGTAAACAAATTGGCAATCCCCTGGAATTAGACACTACCGTATTGGCATTCAATGCCAGTAATAAAATTTATTCATCTGCCTATAGTGAGAATAAACAACGCATTACCTTTTTTAAAATTAACACCAAAAGCGATAAACAGTATATAGTTACCACACTGTTGTTCAATGCTGATTTAAGTTTACTGCACAGAAGTACAATAAATATTGCTATGCCCGAAAAAAATGATTACCTCACTGCATTTGAAGTAGATAATCAAGGCAATCTGGCTTTTTTGCGTGCCTGGGGAACCTCGCAAAATGACAATATTATTGGAATGGATTTTTACTTTAAGCCTGCTATGGAGAATACCGTAGTAGCCACTCCATTAAACGTAAAAGGTTTGTTTTTAGATGATTTACATATAAAATTCGATAATGAAAATCAGCATTGTTTGGTTACCGGTTTTTTTGCCAAACAAAGAAGGGGAAGTGTTGAAGGGTTGTACAATTATATTTGGGATGAAACCAAACTAGCCCCATTGCATGCAGGGATTCTCACATTTAATGATGATTTAAGAAATGATGCAAGGGGTGAAAGCAGTATGCGCAATGCCTTCAATAACTACTATATTCATAACATTATTATGCGAAAAGATGGCGGATACCTGCTTACTGCAGAATCAGCTTATTCCACCTCAAGAGGTAATGCCTACAACCGTTGGGATTATATGTATGGATCACCTTTCTTTAATCCTTATGATTATTATTATGGTTATGGTTATGGCTACGGTATAGGTATGATGGGTTCTTATTTTTATCCCTGGTCTTTTGGTGGCCCAATGAACAGTGTGAACCGGTTTTACGCCGATAATATCATGATTCTTTCTTTCAACCCTGGTGATTCTTTAGAATGGAGTAATGTAATTCACAAATCACAATACGATGATAACTCTGATGCTTTTATAGGATATGGATTATTAAACTCCGGCGATCAATTACACTTTTTATTTAATACTGTTGAAAGGCGCCAATCGCTGCTAACCGACCAAAGTATTACACCCGATGGGCAAATTATAAGAAACCCGTTATTCAAAAATTTAGACAGAGGTTACCAGTTTATGCCAAGGCAGGGTAAACAAACCGGGTTGAGGCAAATGATAATTCCTTGTCAATACCGCGGTTATATTACTTTTGCCAAAGTTGTTTTGTAATATAAAAATGGCAGCGTGGTAAATTTATTCAGGAACAAATCATATAGTGGCATCATTTTTCTGGCGCTGCTGTTTTTAGTAGTGCATTCACATTTTTTTGTGCAGGCTCCCATCATTACCACACCCACCCATAGCGGTTTTTTTGAAGTATTCATTCAGCAATACATACAACCTTTACCCGGGTATTTGCTGTTCCTGATTTATGCTGCATTGGTATTAGTGCAGGCCATTCACTTCAACTTTGCTTTGAACAATGCACACATGTTTCAGCAGCCGGGTTATACCAGCGGCATGGCCTATATACTGCTTTCGGGTTTTTTACCCGGTTGGAGCCAAATTAATGCGGCATTACTGGCCAATACGCTGATTGTGTGGGTATTCATTAAATTAATACGATTATACAATAACCCTGCGCCTAAAACCCTATTGTTTAATATCGGGCTTATTTCGGGTTGCACCATCTTATCTTATCATCCCACCATTACTTTATTATTGGTGATATTTTTTGCGTTGGCAGTTGTAAGGCCTTTCCGGGCAGCTGAATGGTTGGTTCTGTTAATTGGAGCCATATTCCCCTATTATGTGGTGGCTGCTTTTCTGTTTATTACCAATCAAAACAATAATATCTATGGCATTTTACCCCATTTTCAATTAGCCTGGCCATTGGCATTGCCTGCACACTGGTTAAGTATTACCATTGGTTATGTGTTGCTGTTATTCATTCTTTCTTTTTATTTCTGGCAACTGCATGTAAACAGAATGGTGATTCAAATCCGAAAAAACTGGCTGATTGTGTTGGTATTGCTATTGGTTAGCCTTTTTGGACCATTTATTTTTGCCTATGCAGGTCGAACGGCTGCTTTTGTATGGATAATACCTTTATCTGCATTTTTTGCCAATTATTTTTTATATTCCAAAAAAACATTGTTGCCAAACATTTTTTTTTGGCTGGCTTTACTGTTGATTTTTCATAATAATTGGTTATTAGCTAAAATTTAGCGGCATCTTAGCGCAGGCAATTGTAAATTTGCACTGACTGAAAAGTAATGGATAGGGTGCTTAATAATTTTTTGCATTGAACCTAAATAAGCTTTTCTATTGAAATTCATTAAAACCATTGTATGAAATTTGGCGTTGTTGTTTTTCCCGGGTCTAATTGCGATAGAGACATGCAAGATGCATTGCAACAAGATTTGAATAAGGAAGTGGTGATGCTCTGGCACAAAGATAAAGACCTGAGTATGTTTACTACCGATGATTGTATTGTTTTACCTGGAGGTTTTTCATATGGTGATTACCTGCGTTGCGGTGCCATTGCCCGTTTTAGTCCGATGATGGAAAGTGTGATACAATTTGCCAATAAAGGAGGAAAAGTATTGGGCGTATGTAATGGGTTCCAAATTTTATGTGAAAGTGGCCTTTTGCCAGGGGTATTATTGCAAAATATTCATCAGCAATATATATGCAAAAATGTTACTATTACCAATGGTGCAGAAGTTTTTACCATTCCGATTGCACATGGCGATGGAAGGTATTATGCATCAGAAGAAGTGATAGAAAATCTTCAAACGAACAATCAAATTTTGTTTCGTTATTGCGATGCGGAAGGAAATATTGTGGCCAATGCCAATCCGAATGGTGCGCTGTATAATATTGCCGGCATCAGAAATGCCAATGGAAACGTATATGGTATGATGCCACATCCGGAACGGGCCAGTTCACCATTATTGGGCAATACCGATGGCAAAAAAATATTTGCATTATTAGGGTTGGCTTCTTAAAATGGGGGGCAACGGTTAACAGAACTTTTACATCTTGTAAATTGTAATAAATAATCAAAAATAAAATCAACATGAAAAAATTATTGGGTATTTTAATATTGGGAATGTTTTTTTCTGCATCACAGGCACAAATTAAAGATCCGGTGAGATGGAAATATGAAGCAGTTAAAAAAAGTGCAGATACTTATGAAATTGTAATTACTGCTACAGTTGAAAAACCTTGGCACATCTATTCGCAAAATACAGGAGCAGGGGGGCCGGTGCCTACCAGTATTACATTTAAAAAAAATCCATTGGTTACTGTTGGAGGTAAAACAATAGAAGTAGGCAAATTGCAAAAAGTATATGATAATAATTTTAAAACCGAAGTGCTGTATTATTCCGGCCAGGTATTTTTTAAACAAATGGTGAAATTGAGAGGCAATGTTAAAACCAATATTTCCGGCACTGTTGAATATATGGTTTGTGATGATCAGCAATGTTTGCCTCCTACTAAAAAATCATTTGATATTAAATTATAATTTTAAAAATCATTTACTTTTTAGAAAACATACATTTATACATTAAAGTGTTGAATAAGGGCATCATTTGCCAAATTACTGTACTCGAATTGTAAGGATTATTATAAATTTTAGTCTATAGGCTACACCTAAATCAACCATTCATGAAGTATTTGTTTTCATTCTTACTGTTGCTGTTTAGTTTTGCCATACTACTTCAAGCACAGCCACAACATCCGGTAAAATTTTCTTACCAGGCAGAAAGGTTAACAGATACTTCGGGTGTTTTAAAAATACAATTAAAAAGTTCAGATAGTACTGCTTTTTTTGCTGCTGAACAGTCGGCTGCCGATAATCCATTTACGGCGCAATTACATGCCGACAGTAGTACAATAGTTGAATTACATAGGGTAAAAGCAACAGGCAGGGCCATTACTGAAAAAGATAATGGCGGAAATACATTGACCCTTTATCCCGATAGTGTAACTTTTGAATATCCGCTACATTTAACCAAAGACAGCACAACTATTAAAGGAACATTTGTGTGGCTGGGCAAAAAGGGAGAGAATTACCCCAGCAATGAGGAAAAGTTTTTGGTACAGTTGCCATCTGTTTTAAATACAGCAAATAGTACCGGCAATACAGCAGTAGCTGGTCAATCTTTATGGTCTGTTTTTTTGCTCACTTTTGGTGCCGGATTATTGGCCATCATTACACCCTGCGTTTTTCCATTAATTCCTGTTACCGTTAGTTTCTTCTTAAAACGAAGTAAAACCAGAACGGAAGGGATTCGCAATGCGGTGTGGTATTCCATTTCAATTATTGCCATTTATACCATACCCACTTTATTGCTTACTTTAATTTTTGGTGATACAGTATTATACACCATTTCTACTTCAGCAATTACCAATATTTTATTTTTTGCCATATTTATTGTTTTTGCCATTTCTTTTTTCGGTGCTTTTGAACTAAATCTGCCAAGTAGTTGGGCCAATAAAGCCGACCAAAAAGCAGGAAAAGGCGGGTTATCCGGCATTTTCTTCATGGCATTAACACTTGTTATTGTTTCTTTTTCTTGCACTGGACCCATTGTTGGAACATTATTGGGACAAACCAGTGCAAAAGGTGTTAGCATTGCACCCGTAATTGGAATGCTGGGTTTTGGGGTAGGCCTTGCATTACCATTCTCATTATTTGCTTTTTTCCCTTCCATGCTTTCTGCCTTACCCAAAAGTGGCGGTTGGTTAAATTCGGTAAAAGTTACTTTTGGCTTTATAGAATTGGCTTTGGCTTTGAAGTTTCTGTCGAATGTTGATTTAATTTATCACTGGCATTTATTAAATCGTGATGTGTTTCTGGTATTATGGATTGTGGTATTTGGCTTAATGGGCATGTATTTGCTAGGTAAGTTAAAATTTTCTCACGATAGTGATTTGCCTTACTTAACGGTACCCCGTTTGTTTTTTGCCATTATTACTTTTTCATTTGCCTTATATCTGATACCGGGTTTGTGGGGTGCACCGCTGCAACCACTTAGTGGATTTATACCTCCCGCAACCACTCAGGATTTTAACTTAGAAAATTTAAATTATAAAATTGACGACTTGAAGAATGGGCATTTTTCTTCTGCCACAAATAATGGTGTACAACCACTTCCTCCAAAAAAATATACCGATAGGTTAGAAGTGCCATTTGGGTTAACCGCTTATTTTGATTTGGAAGAAGGCATGGCTGCTGCCAAAATTGTAAAGAAACCGATAATGCTTGATTTTACCGGCCATTCCTGCCCCAATTGCCGTAAAATGGAAGAACAGGTATGGAAAAATCCGGATGTATTGCGTAGGATTAAAAACAATTTTGTGCTGGTGAGTTTGTATGTGGATGAGAGTACCGAACTCCCTGCTGCTGAACAAATAACGTTGCCTAATGGCGATAAATTAACAACAGTTGGAGAAAAGAATTTGAATTATGAAGTGACCAAGTTTGGATTGAATGCACAGCCGCTTTACATGTTTCTCGATTTAAACGGCCAGCCCTTGAGTGAGGTGAAGTATGGATATAATCCGGATGTAAGCAAATTCATCCAGCATTTAGACGCAGTAAAACAAAAGTTCAATGCGGAACAAAAATAGAAGCTGCTTTCGTTTTATGATCTAATCACTTCGTTTATAAAACAATTTGGTATTCTACCATCATTTTTCGTAAATTAATTAAGCCATAACGCATACGGCCCAATGAAGTATTGATACTGGTATTGGTAATTTGGGCTATTTCTTTAAAACTCATGTCGGCAAAATGCCTTAAAACAATCACTTCTCTTTGTTCTTCCGGCAAATGACTCAACATGTCATGTAGTTTTTGGCGCGTTTGTGATTGTATCATTGATGTATCTGCACTCTCATTGGTAAGGTTCAGCATATCAAAAACATCTTTATCATCACTGCTAATAATGGGGCCGCGTTTCACTTTTCTAAAATAATCTACACATAGGTTATGCGCTATACGCAAAGCCCATTGAATAAACTTTCCTTCTTCATTGTACCTGTTACTTCGTAGGGTATCAATAATTTTAATAAATACATCCTGAAATAAATCTTCAGCTAAGTATTTATCTTTTACCATAAATAAAATAGAGGTAAAAATTTTTTCCTTATGCCTGTTTACCAACGTTTCTAAGGCAGCCTGATTTCCTTCCTGAAAGGAAAGTATTAAATCGTTGTCAAGCAATTGTTGTAGTGGTTTCATAAGTATTTGTTTGTTGTGGTTGTTCATTTAGAAAATGACCATTCATTGTTTTGGGTGAATATGCCGAATCATTTTTTAAATAGTAACAAAATTTTTTAATGAATACAGTTTTCAGTGCGACAATCTTTTTTCTGTTTACCGCATTATTTCTGTATCCATATATTGTAGGCCTTTACCTCTGGAGGCCGGTAAATAGCTTGAAATTAAATAACATATTTCTCCCTGCAAATTATATGGGTTAATGTTGACAACTATTTATATGTGTTTAACAATATTCACATTTTAAAAACCCGATTGCAACATAACCGCAGGAAATGTGTTTATTTGTTGTAGATATGGTCTCCAAAGAAAAAAAGAAAATAAACTTATTGCCCAAGATAACTGAAAGTAATGATGCTATTTTGGTAAAAGGTGCACGGGTGCATAATCTTAAAAATGTAACGGTTGCATTTCCGCGTAACCAATTCATTGTAGTTACAGGTGTAAGCGGGAGTGGAAAATCGTCTTTAACAATTGATACTTTATTTGCAGAAGGCCAGCGTCGTTATGCAGAAAGTTTAAGTGCTTATGCCCGGCAGTTTATGTCGCGTATGGTTAAACCTGATGTGGATTATATAAAAGGCCTTTGCCCTGCAATTGCCATTGAGCAAAAAGTAATTACCCGTACGCCCAGAAGTACTGTGGGCAGTATGACAGAAATTTATGATTATTTGCGGTTGCTGTATGCAAGAGTGGGGCTAACCATTTCTCCCATTAGCGGTAGAGCGGTTAAAAAAGATGATGTGGCAGATGTATTAACTGCCATTCAACAATTAAAAACCGGAAGTAAATGTTATTTGTTATTTCAATTCAAACAGCATGTATCCCGCTCCGTTATAGAAGAGCTGAATATTTTATTGCAAAAGGGTTTTTCGCGTATTTATTTTTCGGGTACATCTAATGCTCAAAAAGGGCCGGCATTGTATAATATTGAAGATCTGCTGGAAGAAGATGCAGGCTTAGCGCATTCACTTTTTAAAAACAGTGCAGCAGCTTTTGTGCTGGTAGATAGAATGATTGTAAAATCATTTGAAGAAGAAGATATTCATCGTTTATCGGATTCCATACTTACCGCATTTTATGAAGGGGAAGGAGAAATGTTTGTAGAAGTAAATGAGGTAACACTATTGCATTTCAGTAATAAATTTGAATTAGATGGTATTGTGTTTGAAGAACCGGTGCCCAACCTGTTTTCTTTCAATAATCCTTATGGAGCATGCCCCACCTGCGAAGGTTTTAGTCAGGTATTAGGTATTGATGAAGATTTGGTAATCCCCGATAAAAGTCTCAGTATTTACGAAGGGGCTGTAGCTGCCTGGAAAGGTGAGAAACTCAGTTGGTGGAAAGATCAGTTTATTCAAAATGCCAAAGGTTTCCCTATTCATAAACCTATTGCCGATTTAACAACAGAACAATATGAACAGCTTTGGAATGGAACCGGAAAAGCACTGGGTATTCATTCATTTTTTAAAGAAGTGGAAGATAATTTATATAAAATTCAATACAGGGTGTTGTTAAGCCGTTACAGAGGCCGAACTACTTGTCCCGATTGCTATGGTTATCGGTTAAGAAAAGAAGCCTTGTATGTGAAAGTAAATGACAAACATATTGGCGAGTTATGTGCCATGCAAATAAAAGATTTGCAGCAATGGTTTCAGGAAATACAACTCAGTCCATTTCAGCAGCAGGTAGCCAAAAGGGTATTGCAGGAAATTGTACAACGCCTGCAAACCATGATGGATGTTGGATTAGGTTATTTAAGTTTAAACCGATTGGCCAATACCCTGAGTGGTGGTGAAAGTCAGCGGATACAATTGGCCAGAAGCCTGGGTAGTAACTTAACCAATTCATTGTATATTTTAGATGAACCCTCTATCGGCCTACATTCCCGCGATACCGAAAAATTAATAAAGGTATTGAAAAACCTGCGTGATTTGGGCAATACGGTGGTTGTGGTAGAGCACGATGCTTTAATGATGCGGGAAGCAGATTATATTATTGATATGGGGCCATTTGCAGCTCATTTGGGGGGGGAAGTTATTGCAGCGGGTAATTACCATGCGATTATTGAAAATAAAAACAGTTTAACAGGAAAATATTTAAAAGGCGAACTGCGGATAGATCCACCTGAAAAATTACGAATTCCCAAAAAATTTATACGGGTAGAAGGTGCCAGACAAAACAATTTAAAAAACATTACCATCGATTTTCCTTTGGAGGTGCTTTGTGTAGTGAGTGGTGTAAGTGGTAGTGGAAAAACCACTTTAGTAAAACAAATTCTGTATCCGGCACTGCAAAAACTAAAAGGGCAGCCTGCAGAAAAAACAGGTGTACACAAAGCCATTACCGGTGATGTTGCAGCCATCGATCATATTGAAATGATTGATCAAAACCCAATCGGAAAGTCATCCCGCAGTAATCCCATCACTTATATCAAAGCTTATGATGGAATTCGGGATTTGTTTTCTCGGCAGCCTTTGTCTAAAATACGTGGTTTTCAGCCCAAACATTTTTCTTTTAATGTAGATGGTGGGCGATGTGATGCTTGCAAAGGAGAAGGCGAACAATTGGTAGAAATGCAATTTTTGGCCGATATTCATTTGCCTTGTGAGGTTTGTGGTGGTAAAAAGTTTAAGGAAGAAGTGCTGGAAGTGCATTATAAAGAAAAATCAGTTTATGATGTACTAGAAATGAGTGTAGATGAAGCTGTTGAATTTTTTAAAGAAGAAAAAAATATTTACCAGTCATTGTTGCCTTTACAACAGGTAGGGTTAGGCTATATTAAATTAGGCCAGTCATCCAGTACATTGTCGGGCGGAGAAGCGCAACGTGTAAAATTGGCCAGCTTTTTAGGGAAGGGAAAGGGGTATGGTCATATTTTATTTATATTTGATGAACCCACAACGGGCTTACATTTTCATGATATCAAAAAATTGTTGCAATCTTTTCAGGCATTAATTCAGCAGGGGCATTCGTTGATAGTAATTGAACATAATACTGATATCATTCATTCGGCCGACTGGGTAATTGATTTGGGGCCGGAGGCAGGCGATGCAGGAGGGTATCTGGTATATGCCGGCCATCCAAAAGAATTGAAGCATGTAGCCCAAAGTTATACCGGAAAATTTCTGTAAAACCCTTAGTTTTGCCCTTTTGAAAGGGTAATTCCTGCAAAAAACATAGAAAATCAATAATTTTTTTATCAAAATTTTCATATTTCGGTTGTATAAGTATATCTTTGCAGCCCCAAAAATTGTATGTCGAAACAACCGCTGATTAAACAAGATGGAATCATTCTCGAAGCATTGAGTAATGCAATGTTTAGAGTAAGACTGGAAAATGGCCACGAAATTTTGGCAACTATTTCAGGAAAAATGCGGATGCACTATATTCGGATTTTACCGGGCGATAAAGTAGGAGTGGAAATGAGCCCATACGATTTAAGCAGGGGAAGAATTATATTCAGATATAAATAGATATAAATAAGAGCGTTAGATTTAAAAAAGCGAATAGCAAAACACCTTTATATGAAAGTAAGAGCTTCAATTAAAAAACGCAGCGCCGATTGCAAAATTGTAAAACGCAAAGGGAAGTTGTACGTAATTAACAAAAAGAATCCTCGTTACAAACAACGTCAGGGATAATTTGAAAACGAATAAAAACTAAAATTCAGATATGGCTCGTATTGCCGGTATTGACTTACCTAAGAACAAAAGAGGCGAAATTGGCTTAACCTATATTTATGGAATAGGCCCCTCTACTGCACGTTATATACTTGATAAATGTGGTATTGACTACAATAAAAAAGTAAATGAATGGAATGATGATGAGCTGACTGCCATCAGAAATACCATTACCAACGAATTTAAGGTAGAAGGCCAGTTGCGTAGTGAAGTTCAAATGAGTATTAAACGTTTGTTGGATATTGCCTGCTACAGAGGCTTGCGTCATCGTAAAGGGCTGCCCGTTCGCGGACAACGTACCAAAACCAACAGCCGCACTCGTAAAGGAAAGCGTAAAACTGTTGCCGGTAAGAAGAAAGCAGTGAAGAAATAAATTGATGAAATATCCCTTCTACAAGAGGTATTTCATTTTTTTATATTTGGAACAACATTGGATCCCTGCCGGGCAGGAGGAGAGTTGTATCCGGGTTTCGATGTTCGAAATCAATTTTTTAAACCGATTACCTCAAAACAATTATGGCAAAAACTTCAAAAGCACAAAACAGCGCAAAAGCTGCTGCTAAAAAAAGAATTGTAAAAGTAGATGCTGCCGGTGATGTACATATCAGCGCTACCTTCAACAACATCATCATTTCATTTACCAACAAACAAGGTCAGGTAATCAGCTGGTCATCTGCCGGTAAAATGGGTTTCCGTGGTTCTAAAAAAAATACACCTTACGCTGCTCAAATGGCTGCCGCCGATGCTGCAAAAGTAGCTTCAGATGCCGGATTGAGAAGAGTGGATGTGTTTGTGAAAGGCCCCGGTGCAGGCAGAGAAGGAGCTATTCGCTCCATTGCGCAAAATGGGATTGAAGTAACATCTATCAAAGATATTACTCCTTTACCGCATAATGGTTGCCGCCCTCCCAAAAAACGCAGGGTTTAATTCTTCGTTTATTTTTGAATCATTATAAAGGAACAGGTATTGATTTTAGATTTTTAATGATAGCTGTTCGACACTAAAAAATCATAATTTTAAATTACTCTATGGCAAGGTACACAGGTCCAAAGACCAAAATCTGCAGAAAATTTGGAGAACCTATTTTAGGGAATGCCAAATATTTAGACAAAAACAGCAACCCTCCGGGGCAGCATGGCGCTTCAAAAAAGCGTAAAACTTTAGGTGAATATGCTTTACAGTTGAAAGAAAAACAGAAAGCAAAATATACCTACGGTTTATTAGAACGCCAGTTCCGTAAAACCTTTGATGAAGCCTCTCGTATGAAAGGTGTAAAAGGTGAAAACTTAATTAAATTGCTGGAAGCTCGTTTAGACAATACTGTATTTCGTTTAGGATTAGCAGCATCCCGTCCTGAAGCACGTCAATTGGTTACACACAAACACATTACCGTGAATGGTGAAACCATGAACATTCCTTCTTATTCATGCAAACCTGGCGATATTATTGCTTATAAAGCAAAGAGCCTGCACAATTCTTCCATTACCAGTAAGGTACGTGGTAAAAATGCAAAAATCAACTGGTTAGATTGGAATGAAACTGAAAAGAAAGGTACATTTATAACCTACCCTGAAAGGGAAGCAGTACCTGAAAACATCAAAGAACAACTGATTGTAGAATTGTATTCTAAATAATTTGTTCCCTTTTTCAGTTAATTAAAGCAAACCAAATTATTCAGCCTCATGTTGGGGTTGATGAAAAATAAAAACCAAGTTTTAATATGGCCATATTAAACTTTCAAAAGCCCGATAAAATTGTTTTACAAAAAGCAACCGATTTCGAAGGCTTATTTGAATTTCGCCCACTTGAACCAGGTTATGGTTTAACTGTTGGCAACGCTTTACGTCGTGTATTATTAAGTAGCTTAGAAGGTTTTGCTATTGTAGGTATTAAAATTGATGGTGTAGACCATGAATTTGCTACCATTAAAGGTATTACTGAAGATGTTACTGAAATTATTCTGAACTTAAAACAAGTTAGAATTAAACGTACTACTGATCAGGAAGTTGCTAACGAAAAAATTACACTTTCTGTAAAAGGCGTAACCGAATTTAATGCAGGTATGATTGGTGCTGCTACTTCCAGTTTTCAGGTAATGAATCCCGAACTGGTCATTTGTACCATGGATACTACCGCAAAATTAGATATTGAATTAACCATTGCCAAAGGCCGTGGTTATGTTCCCGCTGAAGAAAATAAACCCAAGGATGCACCATTTGGCTACATCGCAATTGATTCTATTCATACACCCATCAAGAATGTAAAATATTCTATTGAAAATTATCGTGTAGAACAAAGAACCGATTTCGAAAAACTGATTTTAGAAGTGGCCACCGATGGTACCATTCATCCGGAAGAAGCCGTAAAACAAGCTTCACGCATTCTGATTCAACACCTGATGATTATTACGGATGAAAACATCACATTCGATAATAAAGAAGATAAAAAAGAAGATGTAGTTGACGAGCAAATTTTGCAATTGCGTAAAGTATTGAAAACACCGCTGGAAGATTTAGATCTTTCTGTGCGTGCTTTCAACTGCCTGAAAGCTGCAAAAATTAATTCGTTGAGCGAACTGGTTCAATACGAGCAGGAAGACCTGATGAAGTTTAGAAACTTTGGTCAGAAATCATTATCTGAAATTGAACAGGTATTGCACGAAAGAGGTTTACACTTTGGTATGGATTTACAAAAGTTAGGGCTCGATAATTTAGACAATTAATAATTAAAACAATCAGGTGGCATATAAACACCTTATTATTCACAGCTTATAATTCCTGACACGGTATAAGCTTTAAAACTAAAAGTCATGCGTCACGGAGACAAAATCAAAAATCTTGGCCGTAAAAAGGCACACAGAGAAGCACTTTTATCCAACTTAGCCAGTGCTTTAATTATGCACAAGCGTATTGTAACTACTTTAGCAAAAGCTAAAGCCTTGCGCACTTATGTTGAACCCCTATTAACCAAAACTAAAAAGGGTGAAACCAAAGAGCAAATCAGCCATCAGCACAGAGTAGTTTTCAGCTATCTGCAAAATAAGGCAGCGGTAAAAGAATTGTTTACTGTAGTGGCTCCTAAAATTGCTTCTAGACCCGGTGGTTATACCCGTATCATCAAATTGGGCATCCGACCCGGTGATAATGGTGAGATTGCCATGATTGAATTGGTAGATTTCAATGAAATTTACGGTAAAACAGCCAATGCCGCAGCTGAACCTGCAAAGAAAACAAGACGTGGTCGCCCTAAAAAATCTGCTGAAACTACAGAAATAGCAACAAATGCTGCTGAAACTGTTCAGGCAGAATCGGCAACTGATATTGCTTCAACCGAAACAAAAGCAGCAGAATAAGTGAAAGCTTTTAAAAATATCAATCAAGCAAGACTGAATGGTCTTGCTTTTTTTATGTGTACAGCGGCCTTTTGCATTGAGGAAAACTTTTTATGTACACCTGCTTTAAAAACATTTTATTTGCACAACAATTTCCGTACACTATGAATCAGGAACAACACCCCGCCGTTTTATTATTAGCCGATGGAACCTTTTTACAAGGTTTTGCATTTGGAAAAAAAGGTACCACTACCGGTGAAATATGTTTTAATACCGGAATGACGGGCTATCAGGAAGTTTTTACCGACCCCAGCTATGCCGGACAGGTGTTAATTATGAATAATGTACATATTGGTAATTATGGTGTAAAAAATACCGATACGGAAAGTAATAGTGTAAAAATTAAAGGCTTAATTGGCCGTAATCTGGAAGAACAATACAGCCGCTATATGGCAGAATCTTCTTTACAAGCCTATTTGTTGGAAAATAATATTGTTGCCATTGAAGGGGTAGATACCCGTGCTTTGGTAGCACATGTTAGAACCAAAGGCGCCATGAATTGCATTATTTCGTCAGAAATATTTGATATAGATACATTAAAAAAAATATTATCAGCCTGTCCTGATATGGATGGTTTGGAATTAGCCAGTACAGTGAGTACTGATGCCGTTTATGAAATGGGCCAACGGGATGCCGCATATAAAATTGCCGTAATGGATTACGGTGTTAAAAAACATATTTTGGTTAGTTTAGTGCAACGGGGTGCTTATTTAAAAGTATTCCCTGCCAAAACACCCATTGAAACCCTAAAAGCCATGAATCCCGATGGTTACTTTCTTTCCAATGGACCCGGCGATCCTGCTGCCATGCCTTATGCCGTTAAAACGGTACAACAAATTTTAGCAGATAATAAACCTGTATTTGGAATATGTTTAGGACATCAGTTATTGGCATTGGCCAACGGTATTGCTACTTTTAAAATGCACCATGGCCATAGAGGCTTAAACCATCCGGTAAAAAATATCATCACGGGGCAATGTGAAATTACTACACAAAATCATGGTTTCGGGATTGATCCTGTTGCCGTAAAAGCACATGCCGATGTGGAAGTAACGCATGTTAATTTGAATGATGAAAGTATTGAAGGTATTCGCTTAAAAAACAAGCCGGCATTTAGTGTGCAATATCATCCTGAATCTACGCCCGGCCCCCATGATTCCAGGTATTTGTTCGATGATTTTATTCAGTTAATCAAACAGCATCAAAACTAATACGCTTGCCATTCAAAAAATAGTATTTAGATTAGTACCCATTGCTGATACAATCATGGGTATTATTTAGTAATATTACAATGGTCATGCGGGCTATTCAAACTGCACCGCACCATCTAAGCAACTGTTTTACATGAAAATAGCAATCATCAATGGTCCTAATTTAAATCTGCTCGGTAAGCGAGAACCCGATGTATATGGGCACCAGACATTTGAAAACTATTTTATTACGCTACAAAATAAATTTCCTGATATTCATTTCAGTTATTTTCAAAGCAATGTAGAAGGTGAGCTGATTAATGCTTTACAGCAGTTTGGTTTTAATTATGATGGAATTGTTTTGAACCCGGGAGGTTATACACATACTTCCGTTGCCATTGGCGATGCAATTGCTGCCATCACAACACCCGTAATAGAAGTGCATATTTCAAATGTACATGCCAGAGAAGATTTTCGAAAAATATCACACGTCAGTGCTAAATCTGTAGGCAGCATTATTGGGCTTGGTTTAAAGGGATATGAATTGGCTGTAAATTTTTTTTCAGCACAGCAATAATTTAGTTGGATTGCGCTTTTTTTATACAGGAATGACTGCGTTATTTTGTAAATAGTTATCTATATAACCCCATACCATTTGTGTAGGTATACCACTAATACATGGACGTGTAATGCAGGATGTTTTACGGTGATTGGTAGCACTTACACAAGGCGAGCAGGGCAGGCCTAAATAAATGGGCGTTGCATTGCCGCCCAACGGTAAATACAAATGTGGTGTTTCAGGTCCGAAAATGACAAAAACTTTTAAATTGGTTACCGCTGCAAAATGAGCCGGTCCTGAATCATTGGTGAGCATTAACCTGGAAATGGAATACAATGGAATAAGTTCTTCAAATTTAAAAGTGCCCGCTGCGTTTATAAAGCGTGCATCATTTACCCTATTCACCACATTGGCTACATAATCAAATTCAGCAGCAGCACCGGTGGCTAATACAATACCTTCTTTATCTGCCGCCAATAATAACTGCCCAATTTCTGCAAAACGTTCGGGCAGCCATTTGCGTTGTGGCAGCAAATCAGATGCATTTACATTTAGTAAGTATATGTTTTGATCGGAATAGGCAGGGTATAGTTGTTTAATTTTAGATTGAACGTTTGCAACCGACTGAGGGTTCACAATTGCTTTTTCTAAATGAATTTCATTAAAATGCACCGGCGTAGTGGCATAAAATGTATCATGATAACCCAATGCAGTATTAATTAAAGAATAGAAATTAACGGCAATGTGTACATGCGGATTATAACGAACCGGATAGTTAATCAGATTGCCTCTATATAAACCTTCATCATGCGGACTGGCAAAGCCCACTCTGGATAGTGCACCTGAAAAAAATGTAAGGATAGCTGTAAAGCGGGAGAATAATTCCAAATCAATCACCGTGGTTATTTTTTTCTTCCTGCACCAAAATATAAAGCGAATAACATCTGTAAACAAAACAGCTATATTCTCAGATCGCATCCTAAAAATATTTTCAGATGGAACGGTATTCAATATTTCTAAACTTTTGCTATTCGATTTAAAAATGGCAAAGTAAAGTTCTGCATGTGCTTCTTGCTGCAGCTTACGCATGGCCGGGTCAACAATAATAGCGCTGCCCATTTCAGATAATTCTATAAACAGGGTTCTGCTTAAATCAGGTTTAGGAGGTATGGTTCTAAAAATCCGGGCAATTAATGCAATGATGGATAAAAGAAAAGTAAGCGGAACGCCTGCATACTTATCTATTTCACGCATGGTATCTACTTTCATGTGTTCTTTTTTATATTTTCATTCATTACATGTAACATGTTGCATAGTTGGTTTTTGTTCTAAGTAACCTTACACATAACTATTGCATGTATCTATTTTAGTTCCATGTAGCTGCTACCAGCTACTTTTTTTGAATAACATTATCTGCCAATTGTTATTGTTTCAGTTATATTTTCTTAGGGCACAAATAAATAGCTACCCGTTATTTTAATACAATTGCAACATTTTATGCCATTCTTTTTGTGCGAAATAGATGTAATGTGTTTATGCTGCAAAAATAAGAAAATTGTACTGCTGCATGGCTGCTTTTTGAGGCAAGGGTTGTATATGGAGAGAAGCTGTGCTGCTGGTTTATTCAATTGGTAATCTATATGGCTTTGAAGCCATTCCTACTAATTCCATATACAACCGTTATTTTTGTTTGGCTAAAATCAAATACCATGATGGCTGTTTCTTACAAAAAACTATTATATCGACTCCTCATCATTACCATTTTGGTTAAAATTTTCATTTCACTTTTTGTGGAATTAGGTATTGATGAATCTTATTACTGGATGTATGCCATTCAGCCGGATTGGAATCATTTTGATCATCCTCCTATGGTAGGCTTTTTAATCAGGCTTTCTACACTTAACCTGCATTGGGTAAATGATGTAAGTATGCGGTTGGGGGCTATTTTTTCCGGTGCAGTGGCCACTATTTTTATTTTTAAAACAGGGCGATTACTGAAAAATGAACGCATTGGTTGGTATGCTGCATTAATTTATAACTGCTCAATTTATACGGCAATTATCGCAGGCATGTTCATTATGCCTGATAGTCCGCAAATGGTATTTTGGACGGCCGCTTTATACCTGATGGCAGTATTATTGATGCAAAACAAAGAAAAATCGTTGGGCATTTGGTTGTTATTGGGTTTGATGATTGGACTGGCCTTATACAGTAAAGTGCATGGTTTGTATTTATGGACAGGGTTTGGATTATTCATTATCATTAAAAAACCGAAATGGTTGTTGAATTACCGATTGTATGTAAGTGTGTTGGTAAGTTTGTTGTTTGTAGTGCCCATTGTGTGGTGGAATATTCAAAACGATTTTATTACTTATCGGTATCACTCAGAAAGAGTAACACATACCACCATTCAGGTAGATGATTTTTTGAGAGAAGTAATTGGCGAATTTGCTTATCAGAATCCGGTTGTTTTTATATTATTAATTGTTGCCATTATTTATGTAATTAAAAATCGTTCTGCCATTTTTAATGCTATCATCAATACCTGGATTATTTGCATGAGTATACCGATGATTTTTTTATTTTGGGGCATTTCCATGTTCAATGCAACGCTGCCGCATTGGAGTGGGCCGGCCTATATTCCATTGTATTTTTTTGGGGCCGTTTATTTAGAAAAAATATCGGTTACAACTGTACCTGGGTTTTTAAAAACTGCTTATTGGCTGCTGGGTGGTACGCTTTTATTGGGTATATTATTGGTGCAGTTGGCACCGTTTAATTTAGGCAGTCAGGATAAAGCCAATTTTGGTGAATATTGCCCAACATTAGATGTAAGTGGCTGGACAACCTTTAGTCATCAGTTAGATACATTAATGAAAGCCGATGTTGCTAAAGGAACAATGCAGCCCGATGCACCCATTATTGTAGGCAAAATGTTTCCGGGCGGGCATTTGGAATATTATACCCATCGAATTACTGGACATCGAGTAATTGCGATAGGGCCATTAGATGAAATACACAAATTTGCCTGGTTAAATAATGCCCGAAAACCTTTGCAAATAGGGGATGATGCTTATTGTGTGGTACCCTCTAATTTACCATTTGATCCTCATAAAGCATTTGATAAATATTTTACCACTATTGAGCAACCGGAGGTGATTAATCAAATAAGAGGTGGTAAAATAGTGCGGTATTTTTATGTATATAGAATGAAAAATTGTAAAGCATTACCTACACCTTTAAAATTATAAACCATCTTTTATTGTATCAGTGTGCTATCGGCAGGTGGTTTGATAGTTGTATTTTTTTCTTTATTACCGAACAGCTTTTCAAAATCTTTTTTATACGATAAACCGGCGCCTTGCCTGCTGGTTCTACCTAACGCACCAGCATTGATGTCTAAACTGTTTTTACTGAAAATGATGGCCCGTAATTGTCTGTCTTTGGTTAATATAATTTCTAAATTAAAATCAGGAAGCCATTGAAAGTTGCCACTTTGGGCTGCTGCACTAATACCAAAGTCAAAATCGCCGCCAAAGCTTACTATTACATTATCATTAAAAAAGCTTTTCCCAACTTTAAAATTAATCCTACTTCTGTCTAATGCATTGGTATTGGTGCCAATACCTGCGCCTGTTGTAGAGGATAAAATATCACTGCTGCTGTATACAGAAGTACCCAAATCTACTTTCAGGCTTTTATCTTTTGTAATTTTATATACAATATTTGACACTGCTTTATTCAACTCACGTGTTATAATTTGTGAAATAGTATTTACACCAATGTTTGTGAAATTGGTATTTGCTCCGCCAATATCACCGTAAGGTGCAAAACGTTCTAATACAATCAGGTAGGTTACCTGTTTCAACATTTCGTTTTGATTATTTTCTATTTTGTTGATGAACTCACTAAAAGTGGGATCTGTTTTTAACGGGCTGCCTTGCGGAAAATCTAATTTAAACGTAATATCAGGATGGCTTAATCGGTTTCTTAATTCAGCAATTACATACACCGAACCACGGTATGCACGGCTTGTTCCGCTGAATTGGCCGGATTGATTACTAATTAAATCATTCACACTAATATTTTCAGCAGTGTATTGGGCATCAATATGCACATCTGCATTAAACGGATCTCCGTTCCATTCAATAAAATTACCGGCATCAGGTTTTAAAATAAACGGCTTTCTGATGAAAGATTGAAAGTTGAAATCATAGCTTCCTTCTTCAATATTGTATCTTCCCCGAATGGTTAAAGGGTCTTTAGTACCTACCCTGATTTTTAATCGGCCATTTCCTTTGGCTTTAATCACATCACCACTTAAGGGATCTAATATTACATCAACATTTAATTTATTATTGGCAGCAACATCCAAATCAACCAGTAAATTAAAATTACTGTTCTGCCTTTCATTGGTCATTTCTGTTCCATAGGTTTTAAATACAATAAAATCAGCTTCGCCGCTTTCTTTACTAACCGAGTTTGGTATATATATGTGTGATGGCACATTAATGTCTCCAATGATGGTTAATTTGGCATTTTGTTCGGGGCCTTTGAAACTTAATGTGGCTTTTCCGGTAGCATTACCATAAAATTGGCTATTGTCGATGGCTTTGGTGTTCAACATAATTAATTTGTTGGTAAACAAATCAAAATCAAAAGCCAAATCTTTAAATCCTCTTTCGTATAATTTTCCTTTAATCAGTCCAATATTATTTAAACTATCTTTTATATAAAATTCATTGAAATTAATGCCATCATTTTCAAATGATATATTGGCAGAATCAATGGTATAATACACTTGTGTATACAAAACATTCAGAGCAGCTTTTTTCAATGTAATATTGCCATTTAAATCAGGTTCAGACGGGTTGCCCTGAATAATTAAATGACCGGTTCCGTAACCTTTTAGCCTGTTGAAAATATCACCAATAAATTGTTCAATGTAATTGATTTTGGTATGTTCCAATTGTATGTCAACATACAATGGTTTGTTGGTACTGTCTTTGGTTTTATAATAACCCGTAGCATTAATATGGTATTCTTTATTTGGTGCTGTAACAGTAAAATCTAATTTTCCTGATTTACTGGTGTATAAAGATTGTATATTCACTATACCTACAGAGTCATCATTCAATCTAAATTGAGTAGATGATAGTTTAGCTTCTGCAGTAAATGGACCGTAAAAATCACGTAAATAAATTTCTCCATTGGTGATGCCTTCCAGCTTGGGATTTTTGATAAATAATGCCGTAATATCTCCTAAAAATATATTTTTTAATTTTACAATAAGATTATTGGTATTGCCGCCTTCTTCTTCGTCGGTTTCTACGGTAATTTCCTGAAAGCCCTGTATGAATTTTACATTACTGGCCGAAACAAAATTTTTACGCATTACAATTTCACCCTGCTTATCTAAATTCCACTTTTTTTCATTTAATATAAATGAAGATGGGTTAAAGTGTATACGTGCACCATCATTTAAGGTATACACATCAGCATTCAGCAACACATTTTTCAAAACATTATTGGTACTTGTAGAAAGATGTACAACAGAGTGATCGTTAGAAGCTTTGATGGATAATTGTGTGTTGGGAAATTGAAGACTGTCTTTGATTTGAATATCGCTGATATTACCTGATAGTAACAAACTATCGTAATTTCCAATACAATTTAAGTTAATGCCCGAAACTGCATATTGGTCATATTTTGCATAGGGTACCAATGCAGAAAGTTGAAATATACTTTTGACAGTGTTTACACGTCCGGAAATATCCATATCGTTTAATCCGGATATTTTTTTGTCGTATATCTGCAACAGGGGCTCAATATAATCGGTTTTCAGGGTTAATGTAAAATCCTGATTAACGGCAATTTTTGCAGGCTCATTAAAGTAGGCAGGGTAGTAGCGATGCAGGAATGACTGAAAGCTGTTGGGTAAATCAAGAATGGTAAATTTTCCTGCTATTGTTCCGTTGAAATTGTTGCTGCCAACTTTTAAAAATTTTACTGAATCGGCTGAGTAACCGGAAGTAAGGTTCAGTGAATCGAAACTTAATTGGGTATCGGCAGATGTGATGGTAGCATTTAAAAATTTTGCACTACCTAAAAACTGGTCAATTGTTTTACCGGTAAAATAAATATCTAATAACCCGGTTAGTTGCAAGCTGTCTTTATAAAAATTTAAAACTTTTAAATTGGCATTCACCAAATCGCCCAAAATGTTAAAGCTGGGATCCGGCTTACTTAAATCTACTTCTACATTACTATTAAAATTCATGTTTGGATCATCAACCTTAACTTCACCATTAAAATATTTTTTTTGAAAGGTACCGTTGGTGGTTATGTTTGAATAAGTGTAATGATTAAAATCGAGCGATGCAATTTTTCCTTCAATTTGTGTTTTGAGTTTCTCAATATCAAAATTACTGCCTGAAATTTTACCTGTAAAATCAACATAACCTAACTGGCTGATGCGTAAAAATTTGCCGATATTGAAATGGTTGGTAATAATATTTCCAGAATAAGTAATATCCTTTTTTTGTGGTATTTGCATGGTAACATTGACCGCAACACCACCCAATCCTGAAGTGATGGTACCATTAGAAGTAAAATTATAAATAGTGCCATTAAAATTTCCCTTAAACAATGCATCGCCTAAAGTGGTAAGATCGGGTACTTTCATATCTTTTACCGAAGGCGCAAAAAGAACAACATCATTATAATTGGTTTTAATGGTGCCATTGTTAAAGTTGATGATGGTTTTATTTAAATTGGGTAAACCCTTCATAGCAAGGCTGCCACTGATATAACTGCCGCTGCCAATGCGGGCAAATAAATCCTGTACCGAAAAATTGGCTACTGTACCTTCAAAATGTCCGTTAATATTGATTTGTTTTTTCCAGTCTTTTAGTTCCGGTGCAAAATAGGCAATATCATCACTGTATACCGAGGCCTCCGTAAACTTAGCCACCATGGTAACAGAATGAATATATTCACTAAAATCATCATTAAAATGTTTGAATTTCATGGCATAATAGTTGGTTAATCTGCTTTTATTGGTAAGCAGATCTAATTTTGCCAATTCTATAATGTGCGGATTGATGGTTAGTTTTGTTTTTAATCTTTTTATTTCAATACCGCTTCTTTCTTTTGCAGCAATGTCTGCAATGCAGTGTAAAGTATCTTTTATCAAACTTACCTCATCAAAATGCCCGGTTAATTGTTGAATGTAAATATGGCTTCCATCAAAATATGGTAGTGGTTTTTTATCATTTCCTTGAACAGAAAGTGTTCCGTTTTTAATGTTGAGTTTTTTGAGATGCACTAAAAGATTACCGGTATTGAACTGCAATCCTGTATCGGGTGTATTGGTTTGGTGGTCTTTAATTCTGATTGAATCGGGGCGTAATTCATGAATATTGGCTATTTCAAAATAAGGATGATCCAGATTTAATTGATTGATAGAAAAAATTCCTTTGTTTAAATTGATATTGTCTGCATCTAATAAAAGAGAATTCAATTTTGCCGTCATACGTTCTCCGTGCCATTCATCATTTTTAATAAAGTGAATGTTATTGAATTCAAGTTTTTTCAGATTCAGGGTTATTCCATTTTTTGTGTTGGTTGATTTTGGGCTGGCGAAATGGTCAACAATGTACTGGAAATTCCATACACTGTCCTTCCTTTGTAATTTTACAACGGCATCATCCAGTCCAATATATTTTAAATCGGCTGAATCTTTTAAGAAAAACCAGTCGGTTATTCTAAGCTTTAAAGCAGCTGCATATAATAAAGTATCTTTTTGCCGGTCACGTATTAAAGTTCCATCTAAATTGAGTTTATTGAATAAGGTAACGTTTATTTTTTTAATGCTTACTTCTGTACCTAAGGACTTAGATAATTTTTTGGTGGCAATGCCAATTAACCAGTTTTGAACGATAGTTGTTTGTATGGCAATAAATACCAATAAAACAAGCGCTATTACAATAAATACAAAACGCCTTAATATGGTGAGTGTTCTTTTCAGGTGAGTAGTTTTATAAACAGAAATTAATCAATCAATGTAATATTCCAAATACAGTACCAAAACTAAGGCTTCTATGTAAATGATTGCGATGAAAGTGCATTGAAGTTGTTAAGATTTTTATTCCTGAATGAGCTGCTGCAGTTGATGATAGGTGATGCTGGTGAAATCTGTAACAATTTTGTCGGCAGCTGCTAATTCACCGGCTGTATGTGTGGTTGTTAATGCAATTACTTTTAAACCTGCTGTTTTGGCTGAAGTAATACCTGTTACTGCATCTTCAAAAGCAATGCATTGCTGAGGTGGTAATCCCAGCTCAAGGGCTGCTTTTTCATAAATTTCAGGATGTGGTTTACCATGTGTAATATGAACTGAATAAATAATTTCTTTAAAATATTGCCTAATGGGCAGGTGTTGTAACATAAAATTTATATTGTCTTTTATGCCCGATGTGGCAATTACCATAGGTATTGCATGTTTTAATAACGTTTCTAATAGCTCCATTAATCCGGCAACCGGTTGAATATATGGTGCATAGATTTCCCGATAAATGGCCTCTTTTTCGTTCGTGTAATTTTTTATATCTGCTTCAGAAATCTGATTGCCAAAAATGTATTTTAAAACATCTACATTTGTTTTGCCGTTAAAATGTGCTAAATATTCTGCTTTTGTTAGCGGGGGAATATTTCTTTGCTGATAAAATATTTGCCAGGATTGTAGGTGGTAATCGTTGTTATTGATGAGTGTTCCATCTAAATCGAAAGCAACGCCAAATGTTGGTATCATATAAAATGTTAGCCGATGAAAAAATGCTGTATGTGTAATATATTAACGAAATATTGAAAATATATCGGTTGTTTAATACCCGGCCACTGCATCATCGCCACGGGTATCTGCAGCTGTTTGCCTTTCTCCATTCTGTAATATTTTAATAATTTCTGTTCGGCCAATGCTACCCCGTTGTTGAATGGTATAACCCATTGCTTCTAAATCTGAAATGGTGCTTTTAGGAAAATCGGGTTCTACAAAAATTACATCGGGTAACCATTGATGATGAAATTTTGGAGCAGCAATGGCTTGTTCTGCGCTCATATTGAAAATAAGTACATCTACCAATGTTTGAAATACAGAGGTAGGAATAGTGGTACCACCGGGTGTACCGCAAACCATAAATGGTGTATTATTTTTTAATACAATTGTTGGCGACATAGAACTGAGCATGCGTTTACCGGGTTGTATGGCATTGGCTTCACCGCCTACTGCGCCAAACATATTGGGTACGCCGGGCTTTACACTAAAATCGTCCATTTCATTGTTCAAAAAAAATCCGGCACCACCTACAACCGTTCTGCTACCATACCATCCATTCAACGTAGTCGTAATACTTACCATATTACCTTCTGCATCCATAATGCTAATGTGTGTGGTTTCTTCGTGCTCGGGTATTTGTCCCTCTTTAATCAGTTTGCTGGGTGTAGGTTTTGTACTGTCGTAATTTACCATGCGTTGAGCAATATATGCATCGCTTGTAAGGGTTTTTAATGGAACTTTCCAATAATCCGGATCGCCCATATAGGCGGCTCGGTCTGCAAATGCTCTCCGTTCTGCTTCTACCATTAATTGTACCATTTTAACCGATTCAAAACCATATGATGCTAAAGGTTTATTGGCAATCATTTTCATGAGTTGTTCAACAATAATACCCCCGCTACTGGGCGGGGGCATTCCGATAATGGTAAAATCCTGAAAGTTAAAAGTGAGGGCAGTGCGTTCTGCAGGCCGGTAATTTTTTAAATCATTCAATGTTATAATGCCTTTACCACGTTGCATTTCGGCTGCAATTAATTGGGCTGTTTCACCTTCATAAAATCCTTTTGCTCCTTTTTTGCTGATACACATCAATGTTTTAGCCAGGTCTTTTTGTATCAGTGTATCCCCTTCCTTCCAGGGTGTTGCTTTTACAAATGCATTGGGCTTAGTATTATAACGTATAAATTCAGCTCTTTTGGCATTTAAGAGATGTGCTTCTTTTGTGGTGATTACAAATCCGTGTTCAGCTAATTCAATGGCGGGTGCAATGAGTTGTTGAAATGGTAATCTGGCATGTTTGTACATAGCAAAAATACCGGCTATGGTACCCGGAACGCCACTGGCCAAATGACCATCTTGCGATAAATGCATATCGGGATTGCCATTCTTATCTAAGTACATATCTCTTGATGCATGTTCGGGTGCCGTTTCTCTAAAATCTAAAGCTATATTTTCACCATTACTTTTTCTGGCCACCATAAAACCTCCGCCACCTATATTTCCGGCTTCAGGAAACACTACTGCCAGTGCCAATTGTGTTGCAATGGCGGCATCAAAAGCATTGCCACCTTCCTGCATTATGGCAGCACCAATCATACTGGCTAACGGATGTGCACTTGCTACGGATGCATGCAGAAAGCCGGCAGACTTATGAATGGTGTAATGAAAAGGGTCGATCTTTTTGCCTGCTCCAACCAGATTGTTTTCTTTTTGGGCATATAGCTGAAAAGGGAAACATGCTGTAACCGTAAAAATAATTACAATAATTGACAATATATTTATTTTTTTTGTATTTAGTTTGAAAGCAAAGTACATAGTGCAATTTTTTTTATAAATATTTTATAACAGCAATTTACAGATTATTTGTTGATGGTGTAATTTTTCAAATGGTAATCATTTTATGTAACTTTTCCACTGTTTAGCAGATGCATTGTGTACATCAATTTTTCCTGTTCATACTTTTTCAATTTTCAACTATTGTGTTCAATAAAAAGAGGCTGTCTCAAAAGTCAGAGGCAGCCTCTTTTTATTCGGTAAATGGGGTGGAAAAAATTTTCATTTAAGCCATTCTCAAACGCTTCATTTTTCTTTTGAGACTTCCTCTTATTAATAATTGCGTATGAATTTGTGTGGCTAAACCAATTAAAATTTAAAACCAATAGTTGCTACAATATTGCCCAAATTGCCGGTTTGTATGGCATAGGTATTGGGTTTGTCATTTAAATAGTAAGGAAAGTTGGCATCTTTCATAAAAGTGTAAACATAAGTCAGGTCAATGAATATGCCATGGTTTCTGTATCCTACACCACCACTGGTTACAATTCTATTCGCCTTTACTGCTGATGCAGCATAAGGACTACCATAATAAGCTGCACCTAATCGAAACATCCAGGGATCAAATTTTAATTCACCACCAATACGGGCATTAATATTGCCTTTGTAATAATTTTTTACGGTACTGTTAAGCTGGCTGTAATAATCAATACTCGATTGGTCTGCATTGCTGGCAGCTCTGAACCGGGCACCGCGGTAGTTTACATATTCTAAATCGGCACTAACAAAAGCTCTCTGTTTATGGGTGTTGGCTACTTCTCTAAATACATAACTGGCGCTGGCAATGGCGCGCCATGGGGTAACGATACTATATTGACGTGTTCCCGGATTGCCGCTATTTAATTTGTCGCTGGTTTCGGTTCTCAAACCTGCATATGATTCGGTGTTGGCAGTAATGGAAGAACGTATTTGATCGTTAAATGAAATGAGTTGTGGGGTGTGCAATGCAAAACCTATACGCCAGAACTCTTTTGGTTTGTATAACATTCCCAGTTTTAAACCAACGCCAACCCCCTGCGATTTAAACGTTTCATGATAAGTAAAATAAGCAAAGTTATTGTTGGGGTTATTGGTAGCATCGGTTTCAGAATAAGTTAAATCACGTTGATACGATACAATGGGTACCGTTAAACTACCCCCAATATATAACCTGTCGGCCATATTGCCGGCCAGACCTAAAGCAATTTCATTGTAGCCACCTCTAGTTACTGCATCGTACGATTGGATAACACCTGTTGAAATAGGTACCAGACTTTGATAGCCTGCTACTGATCCGTTGGGGCCGCTTAAGGTATCAATCAGGTAGGTTCTGAATGCCAGAGATGAACCAAAAATATAATTGCTTAAGGCGGCATTGGTATCCGCCCTGTCGCGGGTCAGTTCTTCTAAATACTGTTCGGTAAAAGAACTCATATTGTTAAATCCACTGTATTGAATATGATTGTTGTAATTGGCTAACTGATTTACCGAAAGTGAAAAAGCAGAACTGGTAAATTTACTGTCGCTATACCTGCTGGGTGTACCAATTACGATACCACTGGCACCATACATAAATGCATTTTTTTTAGCAGTTGAATCGGTGCCTCTGTAATTGAGTTTGTTGTTATTCATTAAAAAACCGGGTGATAATACCAACTCTCTTGTTTTATACAATCCCAACCCGGCCGGATTTACGTTGGCTGCGGAAATATCGCCACCTAATGAAGCCATAACACCACCTACAGCCATATTTCGGGCAGAACCATTTTGGGTAAACCATGCAGTACGCAAAGCATCTTCAGGAGTTTGAGCCCATAAACTCTGGCTCACTAAAATGCATAGAATGGGTATTAATTTCTTCATAGATTGGCTTTAGTGCTGAATCTTACAAATAGTTGAATAGGTTTCAATCTTTTTTAAAATTAATTTCTGGGTCCGCGGCTACCGGAGGCACTACTGCCTGCACTATTAAATCCGCCACTTCTGCCACCGGCATTACTGCTGGGCGTAAAGGTATTACCGTTGGTATTAAAAGTTCGGGCGGGGCGGTACCAGCTATTGTTATTGGGCATATTATTGTTGCCTGTGGGAGAAGTAGAAAATACCCGGCGCACCAAACTGCCAAAACTGTTACCAGGCGCATACATATTGCTGCCTTCTTTCAGTTGGCGAACATAATTGGTATTATTGTAATTTCTATTCAGGTAGGCAGATAAATAACTACCTGATGTAGATCTGCTGATGATGGATGGGCTTTTATAGCCAATTAAAGTAGCAGCAGGATTGTACCAACTGTTCCAACCATATCCCAATCCGTAACCATAACCATAGCCATAAAATGGCATCATGCCATAACCGGAGGTGTAATAAGGGCTCCACATATTCCAATAAGGGTTCCAGCCATTATATCCCAGATAAGCCCAGTTATTGTATATTGGAAAATTATAGCGGCTGTCATACCAATAACTGTAATCATCTAAAGGTGCCCACAAATAATAGTTGTGCACTTTCATGCTTAAATAACGGTCGTCATTATAATTTTGAAACTCCTGATAACGATCTTCCTGACGGGTTTGGTTAACAAATGCATTGCCATTAGCAGGTGAATAATATAAATCATCTGGTGTTTGGGTTGATTTATAAGCGGTAGAGCAACTGCTTAGCAGGGCTGCAAAAACTATTGTTAATAAAAAAGTTGTTTTCATATTCATGCGTTTTACAAAATTCGTAATACTAAGTTACATACATTTGCTGCATTCTTTTTTCAAATTAAAATTACATCAAAAATGTTGCCTGCATTAATATTATCTTAATTTTTATGTTAACGATATGTCAATTACGGGCTTCAAGTAAATAACAAAAAAAGACACAAAAAGTTATGGCGAAAGAACTAACCTCACGTGCTGAAGATTACGCCCAATGGTACAACGATTTGGTCATTAAATCTAATTTGGCTGATTATAGTGCAGTTAGAGGCTGTATGGTTATAAAACCCTATGGGTATGCACTTTGGGAGAACATGCGCAATGCCCTCGATGCAATGTTTAAAGAAACCGGCCATGTGAACGCCTATTTCCCACTTTTTGTACCCAAAAGTTTATTTGAAGCGGAAGAAAAAAATGCGGAAGGATTTGCAAAAGAATGTGCCGTGGTAACCCATTACCGCTTAAAAACGGATCCTGACAGGCCGGGTAAATTAATGGTTGATCCGGATGCTAAATTAGAAGAAGAATTGGTAGTAAGACCTACCAGTGAAGCCATTATTTGGAATACCTATAAAAACTGGATACAATCATACCGCGATTTACCTTTATTAATTAACCAATGGGCTAATGTGGTTCGGTGGGAAATGCGTACCCGCCTGTTTTTAAGAACTGCTGAATTTTTATGGCAGGAAGGGCATACTGCACATGCCACACAGGAAGAGGCATTGGAAGAAACCCGTAAGATGCTGGATGTGTATGCCGATTTTGCCGAAAACTGGATGGCTGTTCCTGTTATTAAAGGAGTAAAAACCGCCAATGAACGTTTTGCCGGTGCAGTAGATACGTATTGTATTGAAGCATTAATGCAGGATGGAAAGGCATTGCAAGCAGGTACTTCGCATTTTCTGGGGCAAAACTTTGCCAAAGCATTTGATGTAAAATTTAGTGATAAAGAAAATAAGTTAACTTATGTATGGGCTACCAGTTGGGGGGTTAGTACCCGCTTAATTGGCGCTTTGGTAATGGCACACAGTGATGATGGTGGATTAGTATTGCCGCCTAGAATTGCACCGCTGCAAGTGGTAATTGTGCCCATTTATAAAGGTGATGAACAAAAAGCCATGATTGCCGAAAAAGCTTTGGCTATTGTTCAACAGTTAAAGAAAAAAGGGATTAGTGTAAAATTTGATGATAATGAAAATACAAGGCCGGGCTGGAAATTTGCACAGTATGAAATGCAGGGTGTGCCGGTTCGGTTGGCTTTGGGCATTCGTGATATTGAAAATAACGTGGTGGAAGTGGCCCGAAGAGATGCCAAAACCAAAGAAACAGTTTCATTGGAGGGTATTGATGTTTTTGTTGAGCAATTATTGGATGCAATTCAAACAAATATTTATCAGAAAGCACTGGCTTACCGTAATGAACATATAACATCTGTGAATAGTTGGGATGAATTTATGGAAGTATTAGACAATAAAGGTGGTTTTGTTGCAGCACATTGGGATGGCACTTCAGAAACAGAAGATAAAATTAAAGAATTATCTAAAGCTACCATTCGTTGTATTCCGCTCGATAACCAACAGGAAACGGGTGCATGTATACTAACCGGAAAACCCTCTGTGCAACGTGTATTGTTTGCCCGGGCTTATTAATCAACAATGCTCTGCAAACCAATTCACATTATTTGCTGAGAGGGTTGCTGCAGTTTGATTGAAGAAAGTACCCAAAAAATGCTGCTAATGGTGTGGGAACCAAATAGCATGTGTGTATCATTTTTTTAATTCTTATCATTGAAACAAAAGTCTGTTATACCTGCTTTGCAACCTTTTTTAGATGGGAAAATGTTGTTGTTGAATAAGCCGTTGCACTGGACTTCATTTGATGTGGTGAAGAAAGTCAGAATTACCACAGGTATATCAAAAGTTGGCCATGCCGGTACTTTAGATCCGCTGGCTACCGGCTTATTGATTGTTTGTACCGGTGCTTTTACCAGGAAGATTAACGATTTTATGGGAATGGATAAAGTGTACACCGGTTCTATTACGCTGGGAGCCACCACTGCTTCTTACGATTTGGAAACCACTCCGCAACCTGTTGCATCAACTGATCATATTACGGAACCCATGTTGGAACAAGCTACAAAACTATTTACCGGTGCAATTCTGCAAATGCCACCCCAACATTCTGCTATAAAAAAAGATGGCAAACCCTTGTACCTCTTTGCACGCAAAGGAATTGAAGTAGAAGTAGCGGCAAGGCCGGTAACCATACATTCTTTTGAAATAACAAATGTAGCAATGCCTGTTGTGCATTTTAAAGTACATTGTTCAACCGGAACATATATTAGAAGTCTTGCAAACGATTTTGGAGCAGCACTTGGCGTTGGTGGCTATTTAAGCAGTTTGTGCAGAACTGCAATTGGTAATTTTGAATTGAAAGATGCGAGTACAATTGAAGCATTTGAACAATCTGTACAAATTTTTAAAACAGATACGAACGGGTAGCCATTGTTGGTTTTTAAAAAAATTTTCTTTTCAAAACGTACTGCCTGTTGCCCAATGTTTGGAACGATGAAGTGATTGCGACGCAACAGGCGGTGCCACGAAGGTTAGCAGCCGGTATTATCAACTTTATTCAGCTATTAGAAGGGTAGCCCAATACCGAATTGTATGGCGTAATTATTGACGACTGCATTGCCTCTGTTTTCGGTCCAGGTTAGTTTATTGAGCTCTGCCCAGCCACCATTGTATTGCCGGGCCGGGTCCTTTAATTTATAACCAAAATCGAGGCGCAATAAGAAGTAGGAGAAGTCGAAACGCAGGCCTGAACCCACGCCTATAGCCAAATCTTTCCCTAATCTTTGTAAGGCAAAAACTGAATTGGGATCGGAAGGGTTGGGGGTAAGGCTCCATACATTGCCCATATCGGTAAACAATGCGCTGGATAGTTTGAATGCACTAAATGTAAACAATGGAAAGCGGTATTCTATATTGGCTTCCAGCGCCATGTCGCCAAAGCGTTCTTTGTAGTTGGTATTTGAAATAGTATCTACTAATATGGAAGAACCCAAGCCCAATTCTCTTAAACTCCATGCCCGCATACTGTTGGGGCCTCCTAAGAAATATTGTTTATACACCGGAATATTCTGGCCTGCCTTCGGAAAGGCGGCGCCGATAAAAAAGCGGGTAGCCAGTTCTGTTTTGTGGTATTTTTTTAAATAACGGTATTCCCCTTCTGTTTTAATGTATTTGAATATTCGGTCGGTGTAAATATTCAGTAACGATGTTAATGTACCCGATTCTTCAATACCCAAACGGATAAAATGGCTTTTGGAAGGGTCTCTCGGACTGTTGAATGTTCGGATGGCTGATATGGCTGAGCCTGCTACATTGCCATCGCGAAATGAATTTCGAAGAAATGGATTGTTTTTGAAAAGGGTATCTAATCCGGGTAAGGTATCAATTTTATATAACTCCACATTCAATGGCTTGAATGAAACGCTGGTGACGGCATTGGATTTACGTGCATTTTTTGAGAACTCATACCCCCAACTGGTGGTAAGAGAGCGTAACTGGTAATAATCTCTCCGGTCGGTATAAGAGCCTGCAACGGAAAGTAAGGTTCGTTTATTATCGGCCGATCTGAAAAATTTTGAATCAATAACCCTTGGGATAATGAGTTTTGGAAAGTTATAGGTATGACTTAAACTGACCTGAAAGGTTTGTAACAAAGGCGTACCCGTTACCCCCGGGTTTTGTGCCTGGCCAATATTCAATTCTGTACCCAGGCGCAAACTGGTGAGAGACTGTATGGCCCGCTTCCATAAATTTCTGTTGGTGTAAGTAAAATTAGTGGCAATACCAAACAGGTTGCCAATGGTAATATCGCCGGTATTGCGGCTGCCTTCTAAATTTACACTATAGCTTTGTTTCAGGGCAGGGGTTAAAAAAAAATACAGGTCTAATGAATCTGTTCCATAAGGTACTACCTTACCATCAACCTGTTGCCAGGCGGGTAAATGGCCCAAATCGTTGATGGATTTGTAATATTTTGATTCACTATAGGGTTGATTGTATTTTAAGTAAGTATGTTCAATTAAGGGTTTGTAAATAAATTTACCATCCTGATACACCATGGTTAAGTGTTTGTAATTGAATTGCTTTAAATTCTTTTGCAATAAAACACTATCTGGCTGGTCAGTAATTTTTAGTTCAGGGTAATAGTAAATATGATGAATGTAATATTGGGTAAGTTTACTGCTGTCCTTAAACTGGTGCTGTTTAATTTCAACATTCCATTTCGGATTTTCGTAACGGGCTTTATTGGCTTCTTCAATGAGTTTGGCTTGTGTTAATGGATCGAAGGCCAATTGCAGTAATTGAGTATTGGTGGTATCAATTTCAGCATAAAAATCGTCTTTTAAAATTTTATAATACCCGCTATCTCTGAATAAAAGCGCCAGCCTGTCTAATTCGTTACTAATTACCTGTTTGGTATAAGGCGTACCTTTTTTTAATAAGGTTTTTCCGCTGGCAGCCAATGCCATTTTTTGTAAACTGGAATCAACAGGGTGAATGGCTGTATCCAGCAAATGATAGCGCACAGAATCGATGGTAATATTTTTACCCAGATTAATTTTCATGATAATGGTAGCACGTATCTGGTTTTTTACTGTATCGAACCTGGGTACTGAATCAGCAAATTGTGCATAATAAAACCCCTGCGAGTTGAGATAGGCATTCATATACCGAATGGTACGCGAAATGTTGGTGGAATCAAATACAGGTGGATTTTTCAATACTTTGCTAATAATGGGTTGTTTGAAGGAAAGCTTAATTTCGCTGATGTAACGGGCCTGTAAACTATCATCCCAATAATTGCTTAATTCATTTTTTAAGCGTTTTTTCTCATCTTTGGATACCTTTCCGTATAGTTCTATTCTGTTTTCATAAACAAAAGGTTTATTGATCGGGTAATTTTTTACAATAGAACAGGCGGCTAAATATAGAAGTAGCAGGATTAGGGTGGTATATCGTAATAATTGCTGTAGCTTAAAATTCATATCAATGCTTAGTCGGAATGAGGTCAAATATATTCAATCTTTGTGCCACAAAAAACAAAGAACAGAAGAAGGTGTATTTATAGCTGAAGGAACCAAAATAGCTGCTGAAATACTGGCATCCGATTATACCATTAAAAAAATTTATGCAACGGAACACTGGGTGGCACATCAAAGGGATGTGCAAGTGCCTGTAACCATTGTATCGGAGGCCGAATTGGATAGGATCAGCAATCTGCAAACACCTAACGAAGTGGTATTGGTGGTGCAACAACGTGCTGAAACGCCGGTAACTGCTACACCACAGGGGTTGGTACTGGTGTTAGATGGCATTCAGGATCCGGGGAATCTGGGTACCATGATTCGAATAGCAGACTGGTTTGGTGTTGCGCATATTGTTTGCAGCACCGATACGGTGGAGTGGTACAATCCCAAAGTAATTCAAAGCACCATGGGTAGTTTTTTAAGGGTAAACCATTGGTATACCCTTTTGCCATCCTGGCTTGAAAAACTGCGGGTGCCCGTTATTGGCGCTGTACTGAATGGGGTTCCGGTACAACAAATGCCCTTTTTACCCAATGCAGTATTGCTCATTGGAAGTGAGGGAAGTGGTATTCGGCAAGCGATATTATCTGCCATTACACACCCTGTTACTATTCCCGGCAAAGGGCAGGCGGAGTCGTTGAATGCAGCAGTAGCTGCGGGTATTTTACTATCGCATCTTACCGGAAAGTAATGGCTTTTACCGGTTGAATTTTTTTAACCAGTGCAGTAGGCACCATTAATGCCAACAAACAAACCAAAGCAGTAGCTACACAAACTAATACAACCTGCCATCCAATAATATGAACAGGCGCCACTGATACATAATAATTGCTTTCATCTAAGTGAATAAATCCGGCAAATTGTTGCAGCAAACATATACCCAGCCCGGCAATTAAGCCAATGCCAATACCAAAACCTGCAATAAACCAGGCATAGAGCAGAAATATTTTTTGTATCAGCCAATCGTTGGCGCCAATGGCTTTCAGAATGCCAATCATTCTTGTGCGTTCTAATACCAGAATGAGCAGGCAGGTAACCAAATTAATAATGGTTACAATTGACATTACGATAAAAATTACATTGCGGTTTACATCTTGTATATTCAACCAGTCGAAGATATTCGGGTATACATCCTGAATGGTTTTGCTGCTCCAGACATTGGGAAGCTGATTCAGTAATGCCTGGTTCACACTATTCATGTCCTTGTAATTATTTAAAAAAACCTCGTAACCTCCAATAGCATTGGCAGGCCAGTTATTAATGCGGCGAATGAGGCGTATATCACCAATTGCAAACAGTTTATCATATTCTTCAATACCTGTTTTATACAGGCCAACAACTTTCAGTTTACGGTAGGTATTGCCACTGCCATCAGTTGAAATAAAGAAAATACGCAGGGTATCGCCTAATTGAATATTGAGTTTATTGGCAATATTTGTTGAGATGATGATTTCTTTGGAATAGCTGCTGTCATTAAACTGCAGCCATCTTCCTTTTTGTAAAAACGGTTTTAGCCGGGAACTGTCATCTCCTGCATTAATACCTTTGAATAAAGTGCCTTCAATTTCCCGGTGATAAGCCAATACGGCACTTTTGGTAGCATATACCTGAACCTGCTGAATACCTTGTTGGTGGTGCAGAATATATTCTACAGTATCATTGCGCTCAATGGGCGTTTCTTCTGCTACCAGGGCTTTATCTACTTCAAAATGTTGTACGCGTATATGTCCCCAGAAACTGAACACCTTTTCAGAAATGGTTTCCTGAAATCCATTTACAAAGGCTAAGGTAACAATCATCGACATAACGCTTACCGCAGTAGCCACTATGGCCAAACGAATAATAAATCGCGAAAATGTTTTTTCGTGGTTAAAAGTTATTTTTCTGGCAATATAAAAAGCAACATCCAAGGCAACGGTTTTAAAATGTTTCAAAACTACGTGCTGCGGGGCAATCAGCAAAACCAATTAAATTATGGCAATAATCAGCAGTATTGTATTTTTATTAAAAGTTTGAAACATGAAATGGCTACAGCTATTGGTGGTAATGTTGTTATGCACTTCGTTGCAGGCGCAAATCTATGTTGATTCGGTGTATATGCCATCCATTGGCAATGTATCTTTCTTCAAACAAAACAATCAGCAAAGCATGCCCGTTATTCACCTCAATTCCGGTGAATTATTGGAATTGTATTTTGACGATTTGGTAGCTTATCCCAAAAATTTTTATTACACTTTTGTGTTGTGTAATGCCGACTGGACACCGGCTGATGTAAGTATATTTGATTATCTGAAAGGATTTCAGCAACAGGCTATTAACCAATACCGCATTTCCTCCATTACGCCACAGCAATACGTTTCTTATCAGTTGGTATTACCCGATGCCAATGCCATGCCGGCTGTAAGCGGTAATTATATTTTAAAAGTGTTTTTAGATGGCGATACTTCTAAATTGGCATTTACCCGCCGTTTTTTTGTAGTACATAACCGGGTTGATATTTTGGCCAATATTGCTCAGCCTTTTACCAGTCAGTTATTTTTAACACATCAAAAAGTACAGTTAAGCATCAATACCCGCGAATTAAATATTTTAAATCCGCAACAGCAATTAAAAGTGCTAATTATGCAAAACTATCGCTGGGATAATGCTATTAAAGGAATACAGCCTATTTTTATTAATAACAATATTTATCAATACAATGCCGAGCAGGATTGTATTTTTCCCGGCGGGAAAGAATATCGTTGGGCTAATTTAGAAAGCTTTCGCTATCAGAGTGAACGGGTAGCGGCTGTTGATAAGGGTACTTTTCCCTATCAGGTGTATTTGAAAAACGATTACGATTTATCGGGTCAGCCTTATTTATTGATGAACGATATGAATGGCTGGTATATGATCAGCACCACTGAAATGGTGAATCCCTGGTGGCAAACCGATTATGCTTATGTGCATTTTAGTTTTGTTCCGCCGGGCAATCATCCTTTTACCGGACAAAACGTATACATTCTGGGTGCACTAACGGGTAATCGCTTAACCCGTAATGCCCAAATGCAATTCAATGCCGATAAGGGTATTTATGAAAAAACGCTTTTTTTAAAACAAGGGTATTACAATTATACCTATGTTACCCAACCTACCGATGATCCTAATGCCCCCGGGTCATTAAAATTAACCGATGGCAATAGTTGGGAAACGGAAAACGATTATACCATTTTTGTGTATTACCGTTCTTTAAATGACCGATATGATGAATTAGTAGGTGTTACCACCATAAATTCCAGATTTAACCGACAGTAAGGCAATCCGATCCTCTCTCGGTCGGTATTATTCAATAACAACGGGCATGGTTTTGCTATTGGGGGTATTTCCCAGGCAATTGCCGGTGTACAGGGTTAATTGGTAATTGCCTTTAGCCAAAGCCGGTATGGCAATATACATGGTATCCTGCATAGAAGCTTGCGGAGCTATACATTGTTGGGGCAGTGGATTGTTATTAGGGAGTAATATATACTGTTGTGCTTTCACCAGTACAATACCAGATACGGTACTAAAATCGCTGCTTTGTAAACAATATGGCTGTAGCCCATTGTTTTGTAATAGAAAAGGGATGCGCAAAGTATCGCCCTGATGAATAGGGGTATGGGGTAGGGTATAGTTGAAGTGAAGGGCTTGTGTAATATACAGGGAGTCGGTACCAAACCCATACCATATGCTGCCATTGGCATAATAAGTGCTTGCTTTCCCTTGATAATTACCTACACAAAAAGCCGGTTTACCCAACCAGTTGTATTGAAAATTCCAGATGTCAAACTGCGATTTCCGATTTTGTAAAGTGGGAAATGAAATAGCAGTATCTCCGGTAAAGTAGGTATATAATGCAGGTTCAATATGATTGTTGGCAAAAATAACCGGCCGATGCGCAGCCGCCCTTGCAATAGATTGGTAGTAAGCCGGTTTTGCTGAAAAGCCCAATTGTTCCGGTACCCAACCGGCAATTAAAGCCACACGCAGCATCAAAATTAAAACGGCAGAAAAAGCCAGCAGTTTTCGAATATTTTTAAAAAAGGCAGTATGCTCATGCAGGTGCTCATTTATTGCAATAAGCATAGGTACAGCGGTTACAATGGTCCAGTGCGGTTCTGCATGCCCCCGAAAAGTACTTATCCAAAAAACAATAAAAATACCTGCTATATTATAATACAATGCCCGTTGATAATAGTCTTGGTAGCGATACTTCACCAAAATATATGCGGCAGCTATCCATATAAAGGGATTAAAGGCCAGCATTTGGTTGGGAACATATTCTAAAAAATACGCCCATTTAAATGGTTCTGCCCGGTCTACTGCATGAAATTGTAAGGAAGGGAACCGATGGCTAAATTGCCAATAGACATGTGGTAAAAAAAGTATCAAACTACTGAGTGCTATTATGTAAAAGGCCGGTTTTTTGAACAGTGCTTTATTAGATGCAACGGTAAAAAATACCACCAATATGCCTTGGTATTTGCTGTATAACAAACCTGTTACACTTACAATCATGATAAGTATAGTAGCGGTATCTGTTTTTTGCAGAAATTGCTGATAGGCAAAGAAAAATAAAGCCGTAAAAAATAGTAATGGCGCATCGGGTGTAGTAATAAAGCCATACACGGAAAACATCACCATTACAAAGGCTGATAAAAAAAAGAATATAATTTGTTGTTGTGATACAGGTGATTTAAACCGTAGTTGATGCCAAATGAGCCCCAGTGTAAGTGGTTGAAGTACCACAGTAACAAAACGAACTTTTAAAATATCATGAAAAAACCAAGAACCTATTCTAATTATCCAGGCTACAAAAGGGGGATGGTCAAAATACCCCCAACTTAAGTGTAAACTGTACAAATAGTAGTACGTTTCATCTTCCTGAATATTGGTAAACCGGGCTTGTACCAGGTTCATTACCAACCAAATAACCAATAGCCCATAAACTTGTTTCTTCTCCATTACACACAATAAAAAACTGGTCAAAAAAAAATAGTTTTTTTATCGGGTAATGGTGAATGCAGGTGTTGTTGCGTTGTTGTATACCATTGGTAAATAGGGTAAATAACAACAGGTGCAAAATTACTATTTTTATTAGATGGTATCCAGTTTTTTTCTACCTATATCCATTGCAAAAAGAAAGCATACATTCTGCTTAGGTAGCTAACCGGTTGGTGGGCTGTTAACAGCAGTTCTTAAAAATGAAGTTTAAAAATTTAATTAGTTGCCTTACATTTGCAGCCGGCAGGTCTTACACGACCAGCTCCTGCTGAACCTCCCCAGGGCAGGAATGCAGCAAGGATAAGCGGTTGTAGCGGTGCGATGTGAGTAGCCTGCCTTTTTATTATGCTCAATGCTTTCGTAAAAGCAATTATTCTTCCGTCTATTGTTCACGTTTTAAATATAATTCATCATGAAATTTTTTATTGATACCGCTAATCTTGCTCAAATTAAAGAAGCAAACGATTTAGGTATTTTAGATGGTGTTACCACCAATCCCTCTTTAATGGCAAAAGAAGGTGTAAAAGGCAACGATGCTATAATTAACCATTACAAAACCATTTGTGAAATGGTAGATGGCGATATTAGTGCAGAAGTTTTCTCAACTGATTTTGATGGTATTATTGCTGAAGGTAAAAAATTAGCAGCCATCCACCCCAATATTGTAGTAAAAGTTCCCATGATTAAAGATGGCGTAAAAGCCATTAAATGGTTTACCGATAATGGTATTAAAACCAACTGTACTTTGGTATTTTCTGCTGGTCAGGCTATTTTAGCGGCTAAAGCAGGCGCCAAATATGTATCACCCTTTATTGGGCGTATTGACGATACCAATTGGGATGGGGTAGAACTGATTGCACAAATTGCGCATATCTATTCCTTACAGGGTTTTGAAACAGAAATATTGGCAGCCTCCATCCGTAGCTCATTGCATATTGTAAAATGTGCCGAAGCCGGTGCCGATGTTTGCACTTGTCCATTAGATTCTATCCTCGGTTTATTGAAACACCCTTTAACCGATATAGGATTGGCTAAGTTTTTAGAAGATGCCAAAAAAATGTAAATACAACCACATTCATTCTTTTAAAAAAATCTACATATAAACTGTGTAGATTTTTTTTTAACATTTAAAACAGAGATGACATGACAGGTTGGATGTTATTGGTGGTTTCAATTGCATTGGTGGCTATTCTTATATTTTGGCCCAAACAAAAAAAATCAAAACCGATGCCGGTATCCTGGCAACAATTGCTATTGCAACACGTTCATTTTTACCGGCATTTGAGTGAGGCAGAACAAAAATTATTTGAGAAAAGGGTAATGGATTTTTTGCAATATGTACAGATACATCCTGTAAAAACTACGCTCACCGATTTGGATAAAATACTTATTGCCAGCAGCGCCATTATTCCCATTTGGGGCTTCCCCAACTGGCACTATTATAACTTAAAACACATTTTATTGTATCCCAACGCTTTTGAAGAAAAAACCTTTCAGATAGAAGGTATGAACCGAGATGTATTGGGAATGGTAGGTACAGGCACCTTAAACCAAATGATGATTTTATCACAAAAAGCGCTTAGAGAAGGTTTTATGAATGAACACTCGAAAAGTAATACCGCCATTCATGAATTTGTACATTTATTAGACAAAGCCGATGGTGCTACCGATGGTATTCCTGAAAATTTATTGGAAAAACCCTATATATTACCCTGGGTGCAGTTAATGCACCAAACCATTCAGGAAATGCAGGCCGGACAGAGCGATATCAATATTTATGGCGCCACTAATCCCGCCGAATTTTTAGCGGTGGTGAGTGAATATTTTTTTTCTCAGCCGCATTTGTTACAACAGCATCATCCGCAATTGTATGCATTGTTAGAAAAAACATTTCGTCAATATCCTGCTCAACTACTTCAACCATCTGATCAATGATGCTCAATTTAGATCAGCATTACTTTGCATCCCTTTTGGTTACTTTCAAAAGCTTTTTCAATAATAGCAATTACAGCTGTGCTTTCATCAATGGTAACGGGCAGGGGTTGCTGATTCACTAATGCCTGATACAACGCCTCAAAATAACCCATATAATCACCTTTTTCAGTAGGTACATTTTCCCGTATTATTTTTCCGTCTATTGCTGTATGCAATAAACCCTGTTCAGCTTCGGGTTCAATACCCCAATTGGGCGTGGTTGGTTTTTTGCCTTCTATTAAATGATTTTCCTGCACATCTGCCTTCGATTTTAAAAAACTGCCGGCTGTTCCAAATACAATGTAACCCGGTAGGGGTTCCCGCACAAAATAGCCGCTTTTTAAACGTACCCTGCAATGTTTGTAATACAATAGCAATTCAAAATAATCATCAATCACAGAGCCTGGCCGGGTAACAGCAATATCTGCAAACAAAGCTTCGGGTTTACCAAATAATTGCAAAGCCTGGTCAATTAAATGCGAACCTAAATCATACAAAACACCTGTGCCCGGCTTGCCGGTTTCCTTATGTGCTTTTGAACTTAAGTGAGGTGCATATCGGTCGAACCGAAATTCAGCTTCCACTATAGTACCCAATACCCCAGAATCAATGATGCGTTTGGTAGTTAAATAATCGCTGTTGTAGCGACGGTTTTGGTACGGACAAATTATTTTACTCTGTTGCAAAGCCAATGATTTTAGGGCATTGGCTTCTTCAGTAGTTACAGTAATGGGTTTTTCTAATACTACATTTTTTCCTGCCAATAAAGCCTGCCGGGTATATTCATAGTGCGTATCATTGGGTGTATTCACTATTACCAAGTCAATATCATCTGCCAGCAGTTCTTCTAATGTATTGTAACTTTTGGCATAGGGATAAATTTGTTGAATTTGCTTTTTAGTTCTTTCCCAGGCACCCACTAAAATATAACCTGGATGCGCATCAATAAAGGGTGCATGAAATACTTTTCCACTCATGCCAAAAGAAAGCAGCGCAGTTTTAATCGGTGCATTCATCAGTTCAATGATTTAATATTTTAATTAATGTGCATATTTAATCAACTGCCCGAAGCTACAATTTTTTTTAGTGGTTTGCAGGATGATTTTTTCAACTCGTTATAAATAACTATTATATATGCATGCAGGGTGTTTGATTACATTTGTTTTTAAAAAATTGTAATGTATTAAACAAAAATTAAAATATTTTTTACAACGAAATGGAGGTTTTATTTGTTGGTGCTTTTTTTATTTAAAATAGATCGTATGATGTATCTATTGGATGGCATGGGTGAATTTGTTAAAAGTGGCCATGAAATCAATAGCTTGTATGCATTACAAGTGGTAGTACAATGGATGAAGCAATGTTAAAAAGAGAAAAGTGCTGCATGAATGCAATAATCATTATAGGCGAAGGTTTAAACGGATTGGTAGCTGCTTGGCGTTTACAACAATTAGGGGCAGATGTGCTGGTTGCTGGTGGTAGAAGCACAGCCCAATTTGGGAGGCAGAATCCAGACACATTTGGGTAAAAAGATACGCCCATGGAAATGGGTGCTACCTGGTTTGGACCGCAACATCAATATCTGCAACAATTGATGCAGGAATTGAAAATTGACCGTTTTCATCAATGGCAGGGTTGGTTATGCCATGATAAAGGCACAGGGCGCAATAGAGCTATATGCCCTTCCATAACAGGCCGATCCGTATTTTCGCATTGCAGACGGCAGCAGCGCGTTAATCTGTACACTGGCGGATGCTATTGGCAGTCATCATTTACACACGGCAACCACCATACAAAGTATTTCAGATAAAGGTGATGGTTTGGAATTAACTGCTACCAATGGAACACTAAACCAGACTGCCGGTATTATTTTGGCCATTCAGCCGCAATTAGCTGCGCAAACCATGGTATTTGAGCTGCAATTACTTGCCGGATTATTGCAGGTGATACACCATACCCAAACCTGGCTATTAATTTTGCCGTTGAATATGAACAACCTTTTTGGAAGCAAAACAAACCTGTCAGTACCCTATTTAGCGACAAAGGTACTGCCACCGAAGTCTATGATCATACCGATGCAACCCAACAACTTTTTGCACTGAAAGGTTTTTTATTGCCCATGTTGCGCTCACAATCATTTGAAACCAGAAAAGCAATGGTAACCCGGCAATTGGTGCAATATTTTGGCGAACAGTTGGCCCATTATCTGCAGTATTGGGATACCGTTTGGTTGAATGAAACGATTGGTATGGATGAAAAATAATTGACACTATCACCGCATCAAAATAACGGAGATGCATTGTTTACAAAAGGTTATCTGGGCAACAAACTTTGGTGGGCAGGTACTGAAACAGCACAAAACTATGGCGGTTATATGGATGGTGCCATAGAGAGTGGCTTATGTGCAGCCAATGCAGCAAATCGGATAGGGGCTATCAATAAAACAACTTAACGGTATTTTAAGCAGTTAACCAGCCATTCATCACCTCATGCAGTCAGTTTTTAAATGGTTCATTTATCTTCGTATTATTATAGAGCACATCAGCTTATCAATTGTATTGTATCTGTTACATTAAACATATTTGTAAAATTTTTTATAGAAAAAAATATGCGAAAATTAGTATTCCTTTTTTGTTGGGCTGCAGGCCAGTTAGGCAGTAAAACTGTGTTGGCACAAAATCCGCCCATTGCAAACAGTGCAACTATTTTTTTGCAGATGAAAAAATTAAATGTGCTGGGTAGTGTATTATATGTGGCTGCACATCCTGATGATGAAAACAATACCCTGTTGCCTTATCTGGCAAAAGGAGCTTTGTATAAAACAGCTTACCTGAGTTTAACCAGAGGAGATGGCGGTCAAAATTTAATTGGAGATGAACAGGGTTTTGAATTGGGACTGATTAGAACGGAAGAATTGCTGGCTGCCAGAAGAATAGATGGAAGTGGCCAGTATTTTAGCCGGGCATTTGAATTTGGATTTAGCAAAAGTGCCACAGAGGCATTGCATATTTGGGATAAAGAAAAAGTATTGGCCGATATTGTTTGGGTAATTCGCAAATACCAGCCCGATGTAATCATTACCCGTTTTCCTCGTGATAAAAGAGCAGGACATGGCCATCACTGGGCTTCTGCTATTTTGGCCAATGAAGCATATACTGCCGCCGCCGATTCTACTAAATTTCCTGAACAATTTAAATATGGCGTAAAGCCTTGGCAAGCCAAACGTATTTTATGGAATACCTACAACTTTGGCAGCATTAATACCACCTCCAACGACCAGTTAAAAATTGAAGTAGGCGGCTATAATACATTGTTGGGCGAAAGTTATGGAGAAATTGGAGGCGAAGCCAGAAGCATGCACAAAAGCCAGGGTGAAGGCAGGCCCAGGAGGGAAGGTAGTATTACCGAATATTTTACCACTACCGGTGGTACCCCGCCCGATAGTACTTTGATGGATGGCATTAATATTACCTGGAGCCGCATCAAAGGCGGTGCCGCCATTATTCCGAAAGTAAATCAATTGATTCAACAATACAATATTCAACATCCTGAATATTCTTTACCTGCCCTGGTAGGGCTGTACCATGCCATTCAACAATTGCCCGAACAAAACAACTGGACCAAAGAGAAGCTGAAAGAAGTGATAAACCTGATTGTGGATTGCAGTGGATTGATGGCAGAAGCTACCAGTAGCAATGAATATGCAGTAGAAGGGCAGCACATGCAGTTACAGTTTTTTGTGAACAAACGATTACCAGCTGCTTTACAACTGAAAAAGTTAACCTTAATGAGCAGGCAACAGGTTTTGTTTGATACGGCTATTGCTCAATTGTTACCTGTAAATGATAATATTGCTTTTGAACGAAAATTTCTGGTAGCGTTGCATCAGCCAGTTTCACAACCTTATTGGTTGGTGCATCCCATGGAAAATGTGGGTATGTTTACTGTAACCGATCAAACCTTAATTGGCCGACCCGAAAGTTTGCCTGCTTATGCAGTTGCATTTACTTTTTCAATTGATGATGTTCAATTTACTATTCAAAAGGCCGTACAGTACAAATACTTAGACCCGGTAAAAGGAGAAGTATACCAGCCTTTTGTGGTTACACCGCCTGTTGCGGTAAGTTTACAACCAAATGTAGTATTGAGTGATGTGGAAAGACAGGGTAAGCCTGTTGATCAGCCTGCTTTAAACTTGCAGATACAAGCCAATTACGCTGCTCCAAATGTTCCGGTGCAATATCGATTGCAACAAGGCAATACCGTTATTTATACGAAAGATACTGTTCTAAATTTTGAAACCGGAAAAAATTACGCCTGGTCTGTACCGTTGGCCGGTACTTTTGATGCGCAAAAAATACCCGTTATTCACCCTTCTGTTACCATACCCATACAAGGTAAAAATGAAACTTATGATTTGAATGTGAAGAAGATTGCTTATAATCATATACCCACCATTCATTATTTTTATACGGATAGCGTAAATGTAATTACCAAACCGATAAAAGTAGTAGGTAAGCGGATTGCTTATATAGCCGGTGCCGGCGATAAAGTACCCGATGCCATTCAACAATTGGGTTATTCGGTGCAGTTGTTACAGGAGCAGGATATTACTGATGAAAAGTTACGTCAATTTGATGCCGTTGTAATCGGTATTCGTGCGTACAATATTCACGAATTTCTAACCACTAAGAATGATATTTTTAACAGGTACATTTACAATGGCGGTAACTTCATTATCCAATATTTTAAAAGTAATTTTATCAACAACAAACCGGTTCAGGCAGGTCCATATAAGTTCTTAGTCAATGGTAGTCCGCGTGTTACGGAAGAAAATACACCCGTACATTTTTTGCTGCCACAGCACTCCGTTTTAAATTATCCCAACAAGATTACGGAAAAGGATTTTGACGGATGGGTACAGGAACGCAGTACCTATCAGGCACAAACCAACGATACCCATTTTGAAGCCCCGCTGAGTATGCACGATACCGATGAACCTGCTTCCTCCGGCAGTTTAATCATTGCACCGTATGGAAAGGGAAATGTAGCGTATGTAAGTTTGGTATTGTTTCGGCAATTACCTGCCGGTGTGCCAGGTGCTTATAAATTATTGGCGAATTTAATTGCTTTACCTAAACACGAATAATGCAGATGCACCCCAGAAAAAAAATAGGTTTTTTTACGGTATTGATTATTGGTATTGCCTTAGGTTTTTTAATTAAAAATGTAAAAATCGGTTTGGTTATTGGGTTGGCTTTGGGTTTGTTTGCAGGCAGTTTGGTAAATGGGAAATAGCAGTGTATAAACAGCTTTAATAAAACTTTAGCAAAAATGCAGCAGTATTCCCGTTACAAGACTTGATGATATGAGAATAATTAGCTAAACTGCAAAAGGAATGATACTGAAGTGAATATGATGATTGCATTAAAGATTCAATTGCTTTTTAAAGGCTGTTTAATTTGTTATTATCGGGTCATTTAAAAGGGTTCAGAAAAAATTAATCAAATGCCACAAAACAATAAAATAATTGTTCTCTCCGGTTGGAATAAATGGTACCTGTTGGTAATTGTAGTGTTGATTGCAGAAATTATATTTTTTACCTGGTTTACACAATATTTTTCATGAACCAAATTGACTGGATTGTTCTTACGCTCATATTGGTAGGCATCATTGCTTATGGGCTATACAAGAGCCAAACAGAAAAGAACCTGGAAGGCTATTTTCTCTCCAATCGTTCCATGCCCTGGTATTTGGTGTTGTTAAGTGTAATGGGTACGCAGGCCAGTGCCATCACTTTTTTATCGGCCCCAGGTCAGGCATTTACTGACGGTATGCGCTTTGTGCAGTATTATTTTGGTTTACCTATTGCCATGGTCATTATCTGCATCAGCTTTGTACCCTTGTTCAGCCGTTTAAAAGTTTTTACGGCGTATGAGTTTTTAGAGCATCGTTTCGATATTAAAACCCGCTCCATTACTTCTTTTTTATTCCTCTTATCACGTGGTCTTTCAACCGGTATCAGTATTTATGCACCCGCCATTATTCTGTCTTCATTGTTTGGCTGGAATATTTATATCACTAATATCATTATGGGCGGACTGTTGATTATTTACACCGTAAGTGGCGGGGCAAAAGCAGTAGCCTATACCCAGCAATTACAGCTCATTATCATATTTGCAGGAATGGCTATTGCTGCTTTTATGATTGTACATTTATTGCCCAACGGCTTTGGCTTTATGGATGCTTTAAAAATTAGCGGCAGTAATGGTAAATTAAATGTAATTACCACAGGGTTTACTAAAAATGGGTTCGACTGGAAAGACAAATATAATTTGCTGAGCGGTATTATTGGCGGTTTCTTCCTGGCGCTTTCCTATTTTGGTACCGACCAAAGTCAGGTAGGCCGTTATCTTACCGCCAAAAACGATAAAGAAAGCAAAATGGGTTTGTTGTTAAATGGATTGGTAAAAGTGCCTATGCAATTTGGTATTTTACTCATTGGCGCTTTATTGTTTACCTTTTATCAGTTTAGTGACCAGCCCATTTTTTTTAACAATGTGGTGCATGAACAGTTACTGAGCAGCAGCCAGAAACACAATGCCATATCGTTAGAACAACAATACAACCAGATAAATGCCGAAAAGCAGGTGGCTCTTAAAACATGGAATACTGAACCCAATAAGGCAAGAGCAAAATTGCAGGAACTGAATGTACATTCGCAACAACTCAAAACCAGTTATCAGGGTTTGTTTCAAAAAGCAGGTATTACCGGCGATACCAATGATACCAATTATATTTTTCTGCGCTTTGTTGTAGACTATTTACCGCATGGATTAGTAGGATTACTCATTGCCATTATTTTTTTAGCAGCCTGGGGGTCAACTGCAGCAGCACTGAATTCATTGGCTGCTACTTCAGTTATTGATTTTCATTTGCGTTTTCAAAAAAAGAAAGAAGATTTACCCGTTTCTTATGATGAAGCACTTAATAATTATAAAATCTCAAAATTTTATACCCTTGCATGGGGTATTTTCTGTGTAGTTGTAGCAGAGTTTGTGATTGGCATGGGCAGTCTTATTGAAGCAGTAAATGTTTTGGGATCACTTTTTTATGGAGTGATACTCGGTATATTTTTAGTAGCGTTTTATATGAAATCAGTAAAAGGGAATGCTGTTTTCTGGGCGGCCATTGTAAGTGAACTCGTTGTAATACTGGTGTTTATATTAAACAAATACAATATTATAGGGGTTAGTTTTTTATGGCTCAATGTAATTGGTACTTTACTCGTTGCCATCATCAGTCGGCTCATCCAAATTTTGCTTCCCAACAACTAATCCTTTCACAAAGGGCCATTCTTTATTACGTTTTGCTTTTAGCAGATAGGCAATAATACCCAATAGGGTTACCGTTATTCCGCCCAGCATCATGGTATAGCCGGTTGAAATAAAAATATAGAACCACATGGCTATAGCCAGCAATACCGGTATAGGGTACAAGGGCATGTGCCAGGCAAAGTACTTCCGGCCTTTTCTTTTCACCAATAAAATTAAGCCCAATGCTTGACCAATAAACTGAATTAAAATACGCATAGCCAGAATGGCATCAATTATATCACGTAATTTAAACAACAAACTAAACACAAAGGCAGTACCGCCTAATACCAATAATGATACATAAGGAAAATGTTTAGTAGGGTGTAGTTTGGCAAATGCCGAAAAGAAAGCCCCATCGGCAGCCGCGGCATAGGGTATACGGCTATAACCCAGTGTGGCAGAAAAAACCGAGGCAAAAGCCACCCACAAAATTAACAACGTAGCCACATTAGCGGCAGAAGGACCTGCTATCTGTTCAATAAAAGTACTTACCACAAACTGGCTGTGTTGAATGGTGTGCAGCGGTAACACACTGGCAATGCTTACATTCATTAGCAAATACAACACGGCAATACCCCCAATGGAAATAAACATGCTGCGGGGTATATTTTTTTTAGGGTGCATAATTTCGCCCCCCAAATGGCAAACGTTGTAATAACCTAAGTAACTGTATATGGTTTTTACACTCGCAAAGCCTAATGTGGCAGCAAATGCATGATTAATCGTCAATCCATCGTTGATGTGTAGTATGGGTTGCATAAAATGCCCATGCAACATACCTCCGCTAATAATCCAGCCCATGGTAAACAATACCCCCGTCCACAAAAACACACTGATTTTTCCAATGGCATCAATTTTCCTGTACAACAGAAACACAATAGCAATAACCACCGAACCGCTAATACATTTTGAAACCGGGGTACTATAGGGAACCAAAAAGGAAGCATATTGTGCAAAACCAATTGCCGCCGATGCTATTACCAATGGGGCTTGAATCATGGTTTGCCATACAAACAAAAAACTCATCAACTTCCCCCACCGGGGGCCATAACCTTCTTTTAAAAAATTATAGCTACCGCCTGCCAATGGAAATGTGGCACCTAACTGGCTCCATACATTGGCATCAATTACCGATAACAAGGCACCGGCAATCCAGGCATATAAATACCAGGGGCCGTTCATGCTTTCTGCTACCACACTCAACACCACAAAGGGGCCAATGCCCACCATATCTGTCATGTTAATAGCGGTAGCCTGTAATAAACTAATCTTTCTGTCTAGTTTTGGTTTGTTCATCTTCAATTTACAAAATAAGGCTTTTCTTTGTTGTAAACATACAGCAGTTATGGCCAATCATTTTCCAATGGTATACTGGGCTAACGGAGCCGTTATTTACGAAGTGAATATTCGACAATACACACCGGAAGGAACCTTTCAAGCATTTGCAAAACATTTACCCCGTTTAAAACAAATGGGAGTACGTATACTCTGGTTTATGCCCATTACACCCATTGGTAAGGTGCACAGATTAGGAACGCTGGGCAGTTATTATGCCTGCAGCAGTTATACGGATATAAATCCTGAATTTGGCACCCTTGATGATTTTAAAGCCTTGGTACAACAAGCACAGGCATTGGGTTTAAAAGTGATAATAGATTGGGTAGCCAACCATACCGGATGGGATCATCACTGGACAAAAGAGCACCCCGACTGGTATGTGAAAGATGCTTCAGGAAATTTTACCGAAAAAAATGGCTGGAAAGATGTGATTGATTTAGATTATACACAAAACGAAATGCGCAAAGCCATGATAGCCGCCATGCAGTTTTGGATGCACACTGCAAATATTGATGGGTTTCGATGTGATATGGCCCATTTAGTGCCTTTAGATTTTTGGATGGAAGCCCGGCAGCAATGCGATGCCGTTAAGCCTATGTTTTGGCTGGCCGAAACCGAAAATGTACAATACCACGATGCATTTGATGTAAGCTATGCCTGGCAATGGATGCACCAAACCGAAGCCTATGCCAAAGGTACAGCCGGCATCAATAATTTATACAATACCCTGCACGATTATTCACAATATCCCGCAGATAGTTATAAGTTGTTTTTTACATCCAATCATGATGAAAACAGCTGGAATGGAACGGAATACGAAAAATATGGCGGTGCCGCCCTGCCGTTGGCCGTACATAGTTTTTTGTGGAGGGGGCTCTCATTGATATACAGTGGCCAGGAAAGTCCGAATAAAAAGCGAATTTCATTTTTTGATAAAGATTTAATTGAATGGCAACAACCATTGGGTTTGGAAGATTTTTATACCCAATTATGCGGCTTGCGGCAAACCGATCTTATCATGAAAGGTGAAACCTTTATTTTGCCCGTAAGTGGCAATAACATTATGGCATTCATGCGCCATTGGCATAATGAAGCATTGCTGGTATTGTTAAACCTGAGTGGGGATGACAAACAAAAATTTTCGGTACAGCATGAATGGTTAAACGGTGCATTTACCAATCCCTTTTCCGGCCTGCAGTTCACCTTTTCAGGCAAAATAGATTTTGAATTACAGGGGTATGAATTCCTGGTTTACCACAAAACCCAATAATTTTATTTTACTGCATAAATGGCATCAATTAGCCATGCACCTACTTAGATACTGGTTCGATGCTATTTCTGTTTTTAACGCTGTTGAGTCGAATCAGTCTCGAATCAGTCTGCTATCAGATCAGAGGTAGCTCTGCTGACGATATGGCAGTATTTTAATATTTGGTAGTTTTAAATTGTATCATAATGAACTGATAGCATTAAACCTGCCTTAGAGAAAGCGGTTTTTAATTGGTTTAAAATTGGCCCCACCATTCAGTACAGTATAAAATGGAATGGAAGTGGCAGGTAATATTTTAAATATAAAATTTGGATGATGTTTTAAAAGTGCATATATTTATTTTTATAAATATTGGTATAATTGTACCATACATTACCCGGAGAGATAGGGAAGTAGTTCTGATTGTGGGTGAGGGAGGCGAAGCTGTAGGTATGTTAACCAGGCGTTGAAAAAAAACGAAAAGGGTAGGGTTGGCTTTACGAAAGCGTTTAAAAATGTATATGTATTTCGCAGAAGCATTATAGCACCCGAAAAATAAGTAGTATAATAACCTGTTGGATGAATTATATTTTGAGATGAAGCGTTAATGGATTTGTTGGGGCATTTTAACATAAAGACAACGGAACGGTATTTACACATAAGCAAACTACATTTGGTAAACATTAGTAGCCCATTGGATGATTTGATGAAGAAAGAAAGCATAGAATGGTAAAACCGCTGTGCGGGGGCGACAATTTGGTTTTGATAACAGTAAAGCATTGATTTTAAGCAATCTATAAGGAGTAATAGCGATAAACAATAAAAAGTTGTTTTACAAAAAGAGCCGAGTGGATTGTCCTAACGAAAATTGAAATTGTATAATGTTAAGTAGTTGGCTATCAAGGTGTGTTTTTTTAGGAAAGTAACGGATTATAACATAAATTTACGCGTTAGCTGCAACCCTAAAGAACAGACGACAGTGCAAAATTTAACGAACAGACAGACAACAAAAAAGCCAACCCGCAAAATGGCACATTTGGTTTTTTCCGACACACAAGCCAACGCTCAAAAAACCAAAAGAGCCATTTTTTTGCCAACGCTCTGACACCGTTACAACCGAAAAACTTATCTTAACCGACTGAAATAGAAAATATAATTTGTAGAATGATTTTAAAAGAATTGAAACCAAGAAAGGCACTGAACAAAGCCTTTTTAAAAGTAAAACCGAACAGGACTGAAATTGAAGGTTTCAAGACCAATCTCATTACTTTACTCGACAGGACAAATGACACCGAAAGCGAAGAGTTTCATAAAAACCTTGTCATTGACTTTTTAAAGAAAACCTATTACGACCCAAACCATTTTATAAATACCAAAGGTCGAAACGACCTTGTTATTCATAACGGACAAAATGCAAACTCGACAGTTGGCGTAATTCTCGAAGCGAAAAAGCCGACCAACAAAACGGAAATGATTACCACCAAAAGACTGAATGCAAAAGCATTTCAGGAATTGGTTTTGTATTACTTACGAGAGAGAATTACACACAAAAATCTTGAAGTAAAACATTTGGTGGCGACCAACATTAACGAATGGTTCATTTTTGACGCTACCCTGTTCGACAGACTTTTTGCTCAAAACAAAAATCTTGTAAAACAATTCAACGACTTTGAAGGCGGACGATTGGCAGACACGAAAACTGACTTTTTCTACAAACAAATTGCCGAGCCGTTTATTGAAAGCATTACTTCTGAAATTGAATTTACATACTTCAACATTCAGGACTTTCAAAAACCATTGCGCAATACTGATAAAGCAGACGACAATTCGCTGATTGCATTGTTTAAATTGTTGTCGCCAGAGCATCTTTTAAAACTTCCGTTCACTAACGACAGCAACAGCCTTGACAAACGCTTTTACAGCGAGTTGTTGCACATCATCGGTTTGACCGAAACCAAAGAAGGAAGTAAAAAACTGATTGAAAGAAACAAAGCAAGTGAACGACACACAGGAACAATCCTTGAAGATACCATCATTCAGCTTGACAGCTTAGATAAATTGAGCCGATTGGAAAAACCAAACCAATTCGGCAACACACAACAGGAACGACTTTTTAATGTTGCTCTTGAACTTTCGATTACTTGGATAAACCGCATTTTGTTTTTGAAGTTGTTGGAAGCCCAACTCATCACTTATCACAAAGGCGACAAATCATTTTCGTTTCTCAATCTTGACAAAATCAAGAACTATGACGACCTGAACAGCTTGTTTTTTCAAGTGTTGGCACGCAAGTATGACGAGCGAAACGAAGATGTAAAAAAAGCATTTGAAAAAACGCCTTATCTCAATTCATCGCTTTTCGAGCCGACCGACATTGAGCAGGTTACTTTGTTCATCAGCAACCTGAAAGACGACAAAACCATTCCGATTTTTTCGCAAACCGTGCTTAAAGACCAGCAAGGCAAAAAACGGACAGGCAACATTTCCACGCTTCAATATTTGTTTGAGTTTTTAGATGCTTACGACTTTGGAGCAGAAGGCGGAGAAGAAATTCAGGAAGACAACAAAACACTGATAAACGCTTCGGTTCTCGGATTGATTTTCGAGAAAATAAACGGCTACAAAGACGGTTCGTTTTTCACTCCGGGTTTCATCACAATGTATATGTGCCGTGAAACCATTCGCAAAGCTGTTGTGCAGAAATTCAACGAAATCAAAAAATGGAATTGCACAACGCTTGAAGAACTATACGACAAAATTGAAGACCGAAAAGAAGCCAACCAAATTGTAAACAGCATTAAAATTTGCGACCCTGCCGTGGGTTCAGGACACTTTTTGGTTTCGGCACTCAATGAAATGATTGCCGTTAAAAACGACTTGAAAATTCTGCAAGACCGAGACGGAAAACGCTTGAAGGAATATCAGGTGGAAGTGGTAAATGATGAACTGATTGTAACAGACGAAGATGGCGAACTTTTTGAATACAACCCAAGCAACAAAGAAAGTCAACGCATACAAGAAACGCTTTTCCACGAAAAGCAAACCATTATTGAAAATTGCCTTTTCGGTGTGGACATCAATTCCAATTCGGTAAAAATTTGTCGTTTGCGTTTGTGGATTGAACTTTTGAAAAATGCTTATTACAAGAACGCCACAGAATTAGAAACGCTTCCGAATATTGACATCAACATAAAATGCGGAAACTCTTTGGTGAGCCGTTTTGCCATTGATGCCGACCTGAAACAAGCCTTGAAAAAAAGCAAGTGGACGATTGACAGCTACCGAATTGCCGTTGACACTTACCGTAATGCTGAAAGCAAGGAACAAAAAAGAGAAATGGAACGACTGATAGCCGACATTAAATCGGATTTTAGAAGTGAAATTTCGCTGAACGACCCGAAAGTAAAGAAGCTACGCAAACTTTCAGGCGAACTTTTCCAAATGACCAACCAGCAACAACTTTTTGAAATGAGCAAAAAGGAAAAAGCCGATTGGAACAAGAAAGTAACGCAACTCACCGAAGAAACCAAAAAACTTGAAACCGAAATTGAAGAGATAAAAGCCAACAAGATTTTTGAAAACGCTTTTGAATGGCGTTTTGAATTTCCCGAAGTGCTGAATGATGATGGCGATTTTGTAGGCTTTGATGTGGTTATTGGTAATCCGCCTTATGTTGATTTAAAGGAATTAGATAATAACCTTGTTAAGTTCATTTTTGCACATTATCCAACATCCTCAAACCGTGTAAACTTATACTCAACATTTGTCGAAAAGGCATTTTTGCTCCTAAAATCAGAAGGTTATTTCTCATTCATTATTCCAAATTCTATTTTGATGGGTTCATCATATCAAAATCTAAGAAACCTAATAAAGAATGAGATTTACGGAATAGTAAAACTTCCAGAGAAAGTATTTGAAGATGCAGCAGTTGAAACAGTAATTATTGAATTTAAGAAAAAAGGAGAATTTGAAATTTGCCAAACTTTGGCTTACAAGAAAGACGATAAAGTAACCGAACTTGATGAAACATTAAAATACTTAGTTCCTAAAAAATCTTGGGAAATCTATGATGAGCCAAAATTCAATATTTACATTTCTGATGAAATACTAAAACCATTAACGAAAATTCACGGCAAGGGGAAGCGATTAGAAGAAATAGCTGATTTTACACTTGGAATTACACCATACGACAAATACAAAGGACATTCAAAAGAACTAATTGAAAACAAAGAGTTTCACTCTGATGTGAAACTATCTGATGAATACAAACCGCTTATCAAGGGTGAAAATATTGTTCCCTATTACGTTGACGAAAAGGAAAACGGTTACATCAAATACGGCTCTTGGCTTGGTGCACCAAGAGAAGAAAGATTTTTTACCGAACCAAGGGTAATTGTTCGCCAAATAGTTTCAGGTAAGCCACCGAAAATTTATGCGGGTTATACAGATAAGCCACTTTATTTTACTCAAATTGGTTTTTCTATAATTCCCAAATCTGATATTACTGTTTTTGAACTAACAGCTTTGCTAAATAGCAAGTTGATGAATTTCTATCACAAGTATTTGTTCTTGGATATTGAAAAAGAACTGTTTCAAAAAATCCTAATTGAAAACTGTAAACTTTTTCCTTGCAGAGCATTTAAGGACAGTAATTCAGTAAAAGCAATAATCGAGAAAATCATAAAAACAAAATCAAGTGATGCCGAAGCAGACACAACTGAATTTGAAACCAATTTGGACAAAATGATTTATGAGCTTTACGAATTGACGGAAGAAGAAATTAAAATTATTGAAAACGCATAAATGATAACAACTTTAATCATATTAGGTATTCTGACAGTGTTTATCATTGGCTTTGTTCAGGTTTACAATCGACATTCAAGAGTTGTAAAGAAAATTGATTTTGCAGGAGAATACAGAAATAAATTTGTCGACTTTGCCAATAAATATTTTCAAACATATGACCGTTACAGTCGTTCAGGCGACTTTGATGGCGAATTATATGTTTGGTTAACAATGAACGTTAGCAAAATTCAAAGCAACTTAGGAACATTTGGTGTAATGGACTACATAGCACCATTTCAGACATACAGAGTTTCTAATTATCAAATCGTAATTAATACAATACCAAAATTTAGAGACGGCTCTGTAAAGGACTTTGACACTAATTCTGTTGACGATTGTTTGTTAAGATATATCGGCTATTTAAAAGAATACAGCCAAGACACCCAAAAGAACTTGAGAAATCCGATTGTTTGGTTCCGTGAAGGTTTCAGGGAGATTTTAAGCGTTCCAATTTTTATACTCAGTTGGTTCGGCATCATAAGTAATCGGACAGTTAACTCAATAAAAGACAGTTTGATTTACAAAGTAATTTCAGGACTTATTGCCTTGGTAACACTTGTAAGCGGACTTGTAACAATTGTAGTTGGTTACGACCAGACCTTAGAATTTGTAAACAGACTAATAAGAAAGTAAATGACACCAAAGCCAACGCTTCACAGTCACACACATTGCCAAGTCGCACCAGCCTACACGCAAGCCAAAACTTGGCAAAGAGTGTGTCTGTCCCACCGCACATCCGACAGACAATCAGGACGAAAGACAGAAGGGCAGCAGCTAACAGCGGTTTGGCGTAATGGCGGGTTCAGTGCTTCGTATGACAGTTTTGTGGTAGGTTCAAGTGCAGTTCTTCGATTGAACTTTTGTGCTAAAAAACCGCCACTACGCCAAGCCGCAAACCGTTGTGTGCAATGGTAAAATACGACAGTTTAACAAGAAATGAATATGCGAAACAGACAAAAACTGCTTTAATAATGAAATTACAAAATGGCTAAGTCAGAAAACATCAGAATTAATTCTTCGGAGATTAGCAACCCTTTTCTAATGGTTTACATAAATGACTATGTAAAAAAATTTCGTGACTACAACTCCGATGAATTTCATGTTGTCATAAATGGACTTAATAATTTTATTCCTAAAAGTGACCAACTCTTTGATGAATTGCTCGGAGAACTCGAACAGCACAATTTCACCATAGAAAATGAAGGTAATCAAGAAAGTATAAATGAAATAACTGTTACTTGCAAGAATGTAACAAAGGACACTACATATAACTTTAAATATCAAGTCAAAAACTTACCCGCTATAGTTGAAATTTCAAGCAAAACTGACATAACTGTAGTAGGTGTAATCATAACCAAAATTATTGCAGAAATAATAGGCAAATTCAAAACACTGTATAAGGCAATAGTCCTTGATTTAGACGATACCCTTTGGATGGGAACCCTTTCAGAAGAAGGAATAGAAAAAATCAGAGAAAATATGAATTCCGAAAAGGGTGCACCATTTATCGAGTTCATGAAATTTATTAAAACATTAGGTCAAGAGTTAGGATTATTTATTGCTCTTTGTTCGAGGAATAACACAAATTTAATTGAATCAACAATCAATGAATTAGATGAGAATATTTTTCCGTTAAAAAATCAAATTGATTACATCATAGCAAATAACAACGATAAAAGTGAAAATATTCAAGTCATAGCTGAACAACTTTCCATTTTGCCAAACTCAATAGTTTTTATTGATGACAATCAAATAGTCAGAGATGAAGTAAAAACTAAATTGCCTCAAGTCTTTGTTCCAGAATGGACAAACCATATTGGCTTAGTTACTACATTATCTGTTAGTTGTGTATTTGAAAGAAATGAGCTGTCCTTAAATTCTCAGAATAGAAGGAAGCAATTTAGAATTATACAAGCAGAGCGTATTCAAAACTCTTTACCTAAGCTATCTATCAAGGCAATTAATGACGAAGGTCACTGCGAGTCAACAAAGTTATTCTCTAAGTCCAACCAATTTAAATTTTCACGAAACGATAATGATTTTGGCAATAATGCATGCTCATTATATTTTGAGATAACTAGGGAAAATGGCGATAATCTTGGTATTTGCTCTGCAATCACATATAGTAAATCACTTGAAACATTTCATATCCTCAACTGGGCATTAAGTTGCAGGTATTTTGAAATGGGACTTGAAGAGTATATTTTGTTATATATACACAACTTGGCGAAACCAAAAAGAATATTGATTGACTATGAGAAAACGGAATACAACCAAAAGGTAGGTGAACTTTTAACCAAATACTCAGAAATCTTCAATTACAATAGAATGAATAACCAAATACAAATAGTTTTGACCGAAGCAAGTATTAACAAACTCAACAAAAACACAAACTTGAGAAATTTATAAAATGGAAAAAAGCAAATTATATACATTGGGTTATACATTATTTCAGAATGGGGCAAGTATTGACATTGAAAGTATGTTAACAACTTTGAAAAAATTCAATGTATCACATTTAATTGATGTTCGGTCTATGCCCTATTCAAAACAATTTCCCCAATGCAATGCGGATAACCTAAAAGTTGCAGCTAAACATTTTTCAATTACCTACGGTCACGTGCCTGAACTCGGTGCAAAAGCAAGTCCTATGCAAGATGTATTCTCGAAAGCCTCTGACATATTTTTTGAAGATATATTTCCAATATCAAAGAGCAATAGACCGGAAAAAACTGAACTCTATTCCCATGAACAGATAGTAGATTTTCAAAAATTTAGAAAAGACGAATACTTCTCAGAAGGAATAAAAAGAATTGAAAGAGCATATGATAATGGTTACACGCTTGCACTTATGTGTAGTGAAAAAAGACCGATTGATTGTCATAGGTTTTTTTTCGTAAGTAAAAAAATTGAGGAAATGTTTGGAGATTGGATTGAGGTGCATCATATAACAAAAAACAAACTTGGCGAAATTGTTACTGTATCTAGTGAAGAAATCAATAAGGAATTATCTGAAGTGATATTTAATAAAGCTGAAATAAAAAAACTAGATGTTTTAAACTCCAGCTTTTTTGAACCTGCTAAAATCAATAATTATTTTGGGAATACAGTACAGGATAAAATGATTGACTTTTGCGATAGATATTGGAATTTATTACATGGTTGGAAAATGGAAACTAAAAATCAAAACAAAACAGAATATGATTAATTTATTTAGCATCGGCTTTACCCAAAAATCCGCAGAGGAGTTTTTTGGATTACTAAAAGACAACAATATAGATTGTCTGATTGATGTTAGGCTAAATCCTAACGGTCAATTATCAAGATTTGCATTTGAGAAGGACTTGCCCTACTTCTTAGACAAATTGGCAAATGGTTGTAAGTATGTTCATAGAGTAGACTTAGCACCTCAAGAAAAATTATTAAAAGAGGTAAGAACGAAAGGGTCTGCAATGAGTAAAGATTATAAGTTGTTCGAAATAGAGTTCAACAAGTATTTAGAAAAGGAATCTAAAATTGAAAACTTTGTAGAGCAATTTAAGAACTACAAAAACGTAGTGCTTCTTTGCTCAGAACATACTACAGAAAAATGCCATCGTAGGTTAATTTCTGACATGTTACTTAAGAAGTTTGGAAACGAAATAAAATTTGGAGGGCATTTGAAATGAGGAAGCGAGTTTTATTATTGGCCGTAAGCTGTAAAACAGGCGGGCTATGTCCTGGAGGTCTTGATTTAGATAACCCGAGAAATTGGATACGAATTGTCAAAAATGATGGACGAGCTGGAGCAGTTCAGGGCCACGAGATTGACTTTGCAAAACCATTGGACATAATTGAATTTGACGGTAGACATATGCCTCAAGGTAAACAACAAGAAAACTGGGTAATTGACAACAACTCTTGTAGGAAAATAGGCAGCAGAAACCAAGATGTTTTAGACTGGGCTTTTCAACAGTATGGCTATAATGATTTTTGGGGGAACTATAAATCTTTTTTAGATGAAGACGAATTTAATGCGGTACGTGTTCCATCAGAATCAATTATGAAAGTTAGTGATGTTGACATTTACAAAAACAATTCTAACAAATGGAAAATTGATTTTAACTGGCATAAGGCTCGTTTTAAAATCAAAGGTATTTCGTTGACCGACCCTGACTTTTACGGCAATGACCAAACTTATCATTTCGACAATGCTTATATCGTTACATCGATTCCAAAAGAATGTGACTGGACACACCCTGATACTGGCGAACATCAAGCATATAAATTTGTAAGTAAAGTCTATAAAACTTAATAAAGTGCAGAAACCACATGCACACAACATGCGTTTGGCGTCATGCGGGGTGAAGTGCTTAAATTCAAGTTCAGTTTTTCAAATAAACTATGGTGCTGGGTTGACAGTTTTGTGCCCTGAAATCCCGCACGAACGCCAAGCGCAAAAACGTTGTACGCCATTATATTTGACCTCTCAAAATTTTTAAGTTTTGGCAATTTGTTTAATAACTAAACTTTTAGTTTATTTGACTGCTTTTTTAGTTATAAAGCTATAATATGAGAAAATCTTATTTTTTGCTATTGTTTATTCTTTTTCTACAAACTTCTTTTGGACAAAACATTCTTGAATTTAAAATCAGTAAGCCTTATTGCATTTTTAATTTTTTGGAAACTGCTGGCAGTAACAATCATGAAATCTCTTGGACTTACAAAAAATATATTGACGATAATATTCCAAAAGATGACACAGTTTTTAAAACAATCGTTTCGCAATTTAAAAATTTGCAACTTGACTATTCTTATCAATTAAAAGAAATTCCTGAAAACAGGCATCAATATCGTTCAACATACGACTTTATAATTGCCGCAGCAGTTAAGGCGAATAATTTAAAAGATTTTAAAGAAAGAATAATCGGCATTCTTCCCAACAACTCACAGCAAAAATTACTTGAATTGCTTAAATTATGCGAACCATATTATGACAAATACATTTGGAACCAATATCAAAAGACAGCATTAAGTCAATTAAGTAATTTAAAAAAATATCAAGCTCAAACAAACTCTGTCTTTAACAATTTTAAACACTTTTATAATTCTGTGTGGTCAAGTGATGTTCCATTTATTGTATCCGTTTTTCCAATACCTGGCACAAAAGGAAATACGTTTGCAACTCCGCACTTCAATACTTTATGTGTTGGTATGCTAACCGGTGACACTAACTACATATCCTCAGTAAGTATTGCATTGCATGAAATGTGTCATTCTCTTTATGATGAACAATCACCAGACTTTCAACAACAGCTTAATAGTTATTTTACAAATGATACTTCTATATACAAGACGGTTGCTTACCCTTATTTTAATGAAGCGTTGGCAACTGCTTGCGGTAACGGATGGTCATATAAATATTTAAGCTCCAAACTTGACACTGGTGAATGGTATCATCATGATTACATTAATGGCTGTGCGCATTCACTTTATCCGTTGGTTGACGATTACATAAAACAAAACAAGACTATTGACAGCAGTTTTATTACCGAATCAATTAACCTTTTTGCAAAGCAGTTTCCAAAATCAATTTATGACTATGGACTAATGTTTAGAAAATTGACGATTTACACGGACGGCTCACAGGAAAGTAATAGCATGGTCAGCAATATTGGAAAATATTATTGGATGGGTTACGCCAACTTACTCTCACCAATTAATGACTCAAGTAATCTTGACAATTTAAATAAAAGCACTGGTACGCAATTAATAATTTTAAATGAAAACGACACTATAAGTATTAAAAGTTTGCAGAAAATATTTCCTCAATTAGAAAGTAACATTAATGCAGTAAATAAAAGTTTTTATTTCAGTTTCTATGACAATAAACAAAGACCAATCATTATTATTAAAGCAAATTCAACAGACAATTTTGAGAAAATTCTGCAACAAATGAAAAGCGAGAAGTATATAAATATAACACAGTCGCTGCATGTGACAGAATAACGGCGTACAACAAATGTATTGCCAAAAGCGGGGCTGACATTACGCAGCATCAACTATTGTTTCGCTAATCAGCTTTAGTTATCAGGGTGACGGAATTCTACTCAGCAACAAATGTTATCTTTGGCAAAAGAAAATAAATCAGCTTCGGTATCGGCTGACGGAACACGGAATATCCCGCCTTCGGCAATACCTGTTCGTTAGCTGTTATATTAATTCAACTCTCCAATAATGCAACCAATAGAAGGTAAATTATTTTCTCCATTTCAAAAAAAGGTGACAAAATATGTATTTAAGAAGGACTTTGATTACGACCTTGAAGATGAAATTGTTTGGGAGCGACTTGATGCCACAGTTAATAGAATAAGAGCAAGTGAAGGGTTTCCTGTAAAAAGTTTCCGACAGCTTATGGACGAAGTCGCTCATGTGACACTGAGCAATAGGAATTATGAGATGTATTACAGAGGGCAACGCAAAGATTACAAAAATAACCAGGCTGTTTTCTATAAAGAACGTATTCCAAAGACTATAATTTATCCTTCTATTTGCAGACCCGAATTGAACGATGACGGAACTCCCAAACACTCAATTAGAAAAACTCAAATTAGTAAACGTTACGAGGATTTATCTAAAATGGTAGAGTTGGTGCGTGGACGAAGAAGTTATTTTAATGAATATTACTATTCTCTTTTTCAACACTATGAAATATTACCGACACCTCTAATTGACATCACTCAATCTTTAAGGGTTGCTGCAAGTTTTGCTCTTAATAAATCTAAAACAGGATATGTTTATGTGTTCGGACTTCCATACCCAAACCAAAGCATTTCTTACTATTCAGATTTAGGAATTGTTCTCATTAAGCTGCAAAATGTTGTTCCTGTAAAGGCTCTACGACCAAGATATCAAGAAGGCTACCTAGTTGGGAAGTATCCAATAAGACCAACAAAGACAAACAGTGATGATTTAGCCAATAGAATGGTTGCGAAATTTCTAGTAGATAACGCAGACGGCAAATTTTGGGACAAATATTTTCAACCAATGCCAAATGAAATTTTGTATCCAGAAAGCGATGAGGTTGAGGAAAGTATGATAAAAATGAAAGCAGCCTTTGACAAAAAATACAACAGCTAACATTGCATTGGCAATATGGCGGGGCGACGAATATATTCTCAACTTTTTGTTCGCTAATCAGCTTCGGTTTCAGCGGACGAATAAAGCCGAGCAGCAGAATAAACAATGAGCTTTTGTATTTTTAATCAGCAGCGGCATCTGGCAGACGGAACACAGAATACCGCCATATCGCCAATGCTTTAACGTTACCTGCCACTTTATGAAGACCTCACACCTAAAAAGATGACTTAATGATAGCATATCACGGGACAGACAGAACTTCGGCAAACAGCATAGTAGGACCTCCTTCAAATATTGATGTAACAAGAGGTGGCGGAGAATTAGGAAGAGGTTTCTACTTAGGAGAAAATATTAGTCTGGCGAAAGCAATTGCCGTTGGGAAGTTCGGGCAAGCTAATGCTGCAGTAATCAAATTTGACACAGACGACGTAGCATTTAATCAACTTAATGTCAGGAATGTTCATCGCAGACAGGTTGTTTATAGGCTCTGGCAAAGCTTAATAAGAAGAGGCTTCGCTTATACCCACCTCTTTAATGTGGATGTTATATGTGCTCCGTTTGCTACAATTGATTTCTCATACCAATACAAATTTGAAACAGGTGCAGCTCAAAACGTTTTGAATAATAATTCAACGAAACAAATACTCTAATGTCCAGAATACCTATATATCAAATGACTTTCGGGCAAAGTTCAAATGGGAAACAAGGCTTAGTATTTACATCGGAACAAAAGGACTATACAAACCAGTCAATTCTTTTTACGCTGCCTATCAGAGAACAGTTTCATGACCCTTTTGATTTTATTGAATTCCTAAGCCATGAAACGATTTACTTTCCCTTTCTCTTAGGTGAGAAATACTTTGACCTCGTTGCAAAAATCAATTTCCCTGAATTAATCTTCCAAGTTCCCGAAACCGACATTCAAGTAATCTTTGAAATTGAAAACGGAGATTTTTTAAGCTGGCCGTTCTTTCCCTATAGACGGAATTTTTTTAGAAAGACCAAATATGTAGGGTCAGAGGAAAAATTTATAATAAAAAATAGAGGATTTCTGAATGTTATGCCTGTTGACCTTTACGAAATGGATGAATTATTTAATACTCACAAGGGTGTATTTGTAGGCTTAACTCCAAATTTTGGAACGTTCGATAGTGAAAATTACAAGCAGTAATACAATAGATATTTATGGAAAGAAACAACACACATCTTGCTGGAGAATATTTTGTTGCGGCAGAGCTGTATCGTCGAGGTTTCTCGGTTGGTATGACAATAGGGAATGCAAAAGCAATTGACCTATTTGCAAATAAAGACAACAAAACTCTGTCTGTTCAAGTAAAAGCCATAAAAAACAAGAAAAGTGTTGGTTGGCCAATGATGAAGGACAAAGTACTTGATGACGTTTTATACGTTTTCGTTAACCTAAATGACCAAGACAATCCTGACTATTATATTGCAACGGGACAAGAAGCAAGAGATAAAGTAAAACAATATACCACAAGAGGTATCATTGACTTGACAACTTTAAAAAGCGACAGTTTTTATAATCGGTGGGACAAACTTGAATTATTGGAAAAGACACTTAAAAAGAAAAGCGGCAGGTAACATTGCATTGGCAATATGGCGGGGCGACGAATATATTCTCAGCTATTTGTTCGCTATTCAGCTTCGGTTTCGGCAGACGAATAACGCCAGTCAACAGAATAAACAATGAGCCTTTGTATCTTTAATCAGCAGCGGCACCGGGCAGACGTAACACAGAATACCGCCACATCGCCAATGCGTGAACGTTGTGCGTCAGCTTAGACGCTTCGTAATTTTTAAACCTTTTCAAAAAAAACATTTGTATTGGGACAACAATGCGAAAAAAGGCG
>JABAOF010001858.1_pt4 | contig 103624 bp, 83 predicted proteins | sample 7062171 | NCBI WGS metagenome assembly JABAOF01 (sample SAMN14538628, study PRJNA623070) | marine sediment metagenome | biome: marine biome [ENVO:00000428]; feature: marine pelagic biome [ENVO:01000023]; material: deep marine sediment [ENVO:00002113] | place: India: Gulf of Khambhat ... | reverse complement strand
CTCTCTCCTGGAGCGAACTTCATCTTCCTGTGCTGAAGGAGCGGAACGAAGTCTCCAGGCGTGCGAATTTCATACATGGGTCGATCTTTCCATAGGGCCTCATAGTCGGGATTAACGTCTTCCTCAAAATAAGAGGTGATGCCGGAGCTGTGTGTCAGCAAATGGTGCACGGTGATCGCCGGTGAGAATTCAGGAAATGAGATGTCCAGACAATGCCTAAGAGGCGTATCGAAGGAAATCAAACCTCTCTGTACCAGTTGGCATATGGCCACGCTGGTGAAGATCTTGGAGCCCGAAGCCACCTGGAATCTCGTCTTCGAAGTGTTCGGAATCGATTCTGCCCTATTGGCCAGGCCCCAGGCTTTTTCGAAAACGGTCTCCCCTTTTTCCTGAACCAGGACGACCCCGGAGAAGGGCTGCTTCTCGTCGCGATCATCAATAATCTTATTTACTTCTGAAGAATCTATGGGCAAGCTTATGTCTCCCCTTCTTCAACCTGACGTCTCAACCGACCTCGGCGCACGCCGACAACGATCCCTGCTACCTGTTGAACCTATATGTCATAATCCTGTTGTCGTACAACGTGGGGATAACCAGCAGCTTCTGTTCCGGGATGTATTCCAAATCAGCGCAAAACAGCTGAGGGGTTTTCGTATTAAGAAGTTCTGTTTTCTTTCCGGACGGCGTAACAAGGAAAACTCTCCCATTGAAGTCCGAAACGATGTAGTTACCCTTTCCGTCCGGTCTCACTCCGTCCATAATGGATCCTTTGCCCAGGCAGACTATGGTGCTGACCTTCTTGTCCTCGAGATCGACGGCCTTCAAACACCCGTCGCCGGAGTTCCCCACGACCAGCTTGTTCCTGTCAACCAGCAATCCGTTTGGATCGTTGATTTCGTTGCCTTGCAGCCAGACCTCGAATTCGCCGTTGGTGAACTTGTAAATGGCACTGGCCCGGGAATCGGTGATGTAGGCGTTTCCTTCGGAGTCAAAAGCAACGTCATTGATGAACATCGCGCCTGGCACCGGGTATTTGTTTTCTATCGAATCGGAGTCTACGTTTATCTCAATCAGGTCGGCTCTGTCGACCGCGTACAGCTTATCTTTGAATATCCACAAACCTGCCGGACGGTTCAGACCGGTGATCCATTCGAGCTCCTTCACTTCACCGTTCGGATTGACCTTTGATATGAATCCTCTCCCTGGTAGGAAGTAGTTGGAGACGTACAGCAGACCCCGTCTTCTGTCGTAGACTACGGATTCCGGAAATCTGAACTTGCGGGGCAATTCCCATGATTTGGTCAGGCTTTCGTGCTGGAAGAAGGCATTGCCGTCCTGGCAGATGAATCCCCAGCCTCCAAATGACTCCGCAACCAATAAGAGCAGCTCGTTTTCGCCCTTTTTCAATGGTAAGTAGACGGCGTCATTCAGTCCGATGATGCCCAGGAAAGATGGATCCCTGTGCTGGTATGCGCTGTTGCCGAAGAATATCAGATCGCCGTTTATAAATACGAATACCGCGTCACTGTATCCGAATTTCAGATTCAGAACTGTATCCCGGTCTGATTGAATCGTGGTTCTCGCAAATACACAGTCGCCGATTCGGCTGGTCCTTCCGGTGTAGCGCGATATGTCTACCAGACCGGTGGGATCGCTTTTCACCTTCTGCCAGGTGATGTCCGTTATGCCTTGCTGCTCCGGCGTACGCTCCAAGTCGATCGTGGTAAAGTCGTAGGGCTGAGACAATTCCCATTCGGTGATCATGCCCAGGGGCGTTTCAATCTCGGGAGGAGGATCGAATTGCAGCTGGTTATCGATTTTATATTTGAAATTCGAAAAGTAGGCCGTCTTGTCCCTTGGCCCCATCAGACCGATGGTGCCTTTGCTCACGCCGTGTTTGAGATCGGTTATCGCCAGAGCAGGCTGGGGGGCATCATCCAGGAAAACCCTGGCCTGCTTGCCGGAGATTTCCATCGTCAGGTGAATCCACTGGTCGGGGAGGATATCTGCCGCGGCAGTGTATCCTTCGCCGTTATACAGCTGCCAGCCGTCGATGCCGTTGAACCCAGGCGTATACTGGAGTGCATCGGAGTAATAGGGCGATCTGTGCGGACGGATATAAAACCTCTCATAATTCCCCTCTGACTCCATTCGGAATACGATCCCTGGATAAGAGCGTGAACGCGCTGCAAACGCAATATCCACCTCAATGACGCCGTTCTCGAATTCTACGTCCCTTAAGAAGGCGTTTCCGATAAGACACTTTCTTTCCATATGCTGAACTATCTCCGCATTCGTCGCATCCCAACGATCAGACTCGAAGTCGATGATATCTTCTTGGGCCACTGCACTTGCCATAAACAGCAAAGGGCAGAGAAAAAACACTGCCGTTAGCTTCAGGATGTTTGGGTTCATCTCGTCCTCCTTAACCATGAATCCAGAAGGTTCGGGTTACCAGATAGCGAAACGCTACCCAAGTGTACGTGCCATCACTTGGAATGTTCCCTTCGCGGAAGTACGTAGTGGAGGTAGTATCGAATGTTGCGCGGAACACGCAACCATAGCGTGTCGAGAATCCCAAATCCGCCAGCCCCCTAACTGGACAAGACCTGGCAGAAAGGAAAAAAGGGGTTTTTGTAGCCGCAGGCTTTAGCCTGCGATGATTCTCTGCCGAATTCCCTACGTTTACGCAATCTGAAGATTGCGGCTACAACTTAGAGCATGTCAATGTTTTATCTGCGGGACGTCACATCGGGGGCATGGGATCGGTTACCTTGTTTTGGAGCCCGGCATGATGATGAAGTGATCGCCTGGATTTTCGGCGCACAAGACTTCGGTCTTGAAGCCTTTCTCCGCAGTCATTTTGGCCACATCAGGGTAAAGATGTTCGCGGCGATCGGGATCCAGCGGAAAAACGTACCTGGGGTGGAGTTTCTCGCAGAGATATATTGATGCACTATCCTCCGCGTCGGCTTCGGCTATGGGGAGGAAGGCAAGATCTACTTTGGTGGTGTATTGGGTAAGGAAATCGATCTCCTCTTTGTATTTCTCGATGTCCCGCGGCCGGAAGCCCGAATAGAAGATGGTCAATCCATCCAGATCGCATAGATATGCCATCATTGGCATGTTTCCCGGTGTCAATGCCGAGACAATCCTCATATCGTCAAGCTTCTTCTCCTCTCTCGGCTTCATGTAGACGGTCCCCTCTGATCCTCTCCAGCGATCACCCTCATTGTGAACGTAGGTGATGCTGGCAATTGAGTCCTCTATTGTGTGGACATACGCAGGTTCGCCCGGTTCCCCGTGATAGCACGTGTAGATGGCAAAGATGTCCTGATCAGCCAGTTCATGGGTCGTTAGGAAGCCGTTGGCAAGCGATGGTTCGGTCGGCCGCGTCACTCCGAATTCCTCGGCATCGAATATGAGCACATGGTTCGCTGTCTTGACCGCCCAACCCCGGTGAGCCAGATACCAGACAACCGCCTCGCGGTCCTTGAAGTTGCGTGTCAGATGAGGCGACTTACCATAGTTTTCCACCACGTCTCCGGTTTTCTTGGCGCCGTGTTTGGCCAGAAGCTCAGCAACCATCTTGTGACCGTACTTGCCCGCATAAAAGAGCGGGGTCTTGCCACCGTTGTCTTTTGTATTGACATCCGTTTTGCTATCCAACAGTATTTCCATCACACCCAGGTGACCTTGCAGAGCAGCTATATGAAGCATGGTTCTTCCGTTGTCTTTATCCACAAAATCTGTGTTTGCGCCTTTGGCCAGGAGAGTCTGAAGGATATCAGGAAGACCTTTCTTCACTGCCCAATAGACCGGAGGTTGTCCCTCGTTATCCGGCGCATTGACATCAGCGTCTTTTTTTATCAGCAGCATGGCGATTTCCGGGCGGCCACGGAGTATGGCATTGATCAGGGGAGTCTTCCCGTCCTTCTCTCTCATACTGCTTATATCCGGTCCAAATCCCAGCAAGTACTCGGCTCCCTCGGTATGCCCGAACACTATGGTCATATCCAGGGTGGTGTACCCGAACTGGTTCTTCTTGTTTACTTCGAACTCTGCTCCCTTCTCAATCAGCAAGGGGGCGATATCCAGCTTACGTGCCTGGATTTCCTTGAGGAAAGCGAAATCAAGAGCGGTCATGTCCATCTGTTCATTCATTGCGTTAATATTCCCGCCCTTGTCGAGCAGGAGCTGTACAACGTCCCGGTGGCCTCTATAAGCTGCAAAGTGTAGCGGCGTGAAACCTCTGCCATTGACGGCTTCGATGTCCGCTCCTTTTTCCAGCAGGAACTTGACGACCTCCAGATGGCCCCCGAATGATGCGTTGTGCAGCGGCGTACTCCCTCTCTCATTGCTGGCATCCAGCAGATCAGGACTCTCTGACACCAGCCTCTTCACTGCGGCAAGATCGCCTTGCTCTGCTGCATCGTGTATCTCGGCAGCGAAGATAGAGACTGCGAGCGGCAAAATAGCGGCAAGAGCCGACAACAGTATTGCTTTCATGTTTCCCCTCCGTGAGCATTTAATAGCACTAGTGACATGGTACTAGAACCTTATATGGTTATACTTGTTGCCGACGTGAATAGTTCCGTTTGGAGAACGTGAGAGTTCAAGTAGTACTCGGTCCCATGATCAGGCATCAGATCACACCCGCCTGAGCACTCGAGATCTGGTAGATCATGAAACGATGTGCCGACGGTCTGCGGTCGACTCTGTGTGAAGAGCCGCAGTGTTGAGTACAAATTATTTGAGCGCTGTGTTTTACTTGTTCTGCTTTCTGCTTGCGACTCGAGCTTCGCGAAACTGAGCCTGAACTCTGCCTGCAGAAACGGCCATTACTATAGACTGCACAGCACCGATTTCGTCGTCGGTTATCCCCTGTTCTTTGGCCACGCCAAAGTAACTCGCCATTCAGGGATGACAGTTAACCGCCATGGACGTAGCCAGGTGGATCAAAAGCGTTGTCTTCGGCTCCAGTATGTCATTATGCCGGGCCGAATCATAGAAATCGGCAAATGCCTTTTTTTGTTTTTCCGGTAACATAGCTTTCCTTTCTCAAAGGACTACGCAGGATGAATGCCGCCTGAAGTGATCAAGGCTGGGCAATGTTATTGTCTCAGGTAATAAGCGTCATACGTTTCTGTCTGAACGTACCCCAGCTTCTCGGCTAAGGTGCACGATTCCGGGTTGGCTGCATCCCAGTGAGGATCCATGCCGTGCTCCAGACCCCACTTCAACAAGGCGCTTGCTAAGGCCGTAGCTATTCCTTTTCTTCGATGCTCCGGGAACACGAAGATGCTGACCTCGATGCCTTTGCTGCAAACCAGCGAGGAATAAGCCACCCCCATTATGGTCTCGCTGCTCATCACACGGAAGCCTATCCCTCGCTCCAGGAAATCTTCCGCCGAATCGAAAGCGGAAAGGTCTAAGACACCATCCTGCACTGCGAGCGCCTCCGTGGCAGCGGCCGTATCAATGCGCTTTATCGCATCCTTGAATGGTGAACTATCCAGCAAACCGCTTAGACGGTCAGCCGATAAATTCTTTGACGAGAAACTATAGCGCAAAAACGGGACCAGCCTTTCGCCGTGAATCTCTTTTGCCACATTGATCCATTCAACAGGCGACGGCATGAGCAGGGTATAAGGCCGGAGTTCTCTCATCATCTCATATCCACCCGGACTTCTCGCATCCCCTGCCAGATACAAGAAGGGTCCCACCTGTATCTTAAACGCCTTCGGGGCTCTCGGATCATCCGCGTATGCTTTGCCCATCTGCCCTTCAATCGCACAATCGATAGAGAGGTCAACCCGTTTATTTCCTTTAAACGCTCTGGCTAGTCTGACTATGTTTGCTTTGGTAGGTGTAAGCTCTACCATAACTGCTGACTCCCGAAATATGGTACATGCCGCAAAATAAAGACATGCTATTCCTGTATACGACTTGTAGGCTTGACGGTTCCTTTTCTCTTGACATGGCCGGTCCTGCGTTAGGTGCAAGGCACATCCGGCTACGAGGTAACACCCGCAAAAACGCCCAAGAGAGGTGTCCACGGTTTCAAAACCGATGACATAATTATGTGAAAATCTTCTTAAATAACAAGAATGGTGCGTATAGATACCGAAGTACAGAGAGGAAAGTTAAGATAGGTTTTTGTTAGCTCGAAGTTATGCAGCCACGAAAGCTTATTTTGATGAGACTTTCGTGGCTTTTTTCTATAACGGAAAGGAGGTGATTCTGTGAAGCATGGTACGGTAAAATGGTTCAATGAATCCAAAGGGTATGGATTCATCACTCCGGAAGACGGAGGAGCCGACCTGTTTGTACACTTCTCTGAAATACAGGAAGAAGGATACAAGACCCTTCGTGAAGGTGAAGGAGTTAGCTTCGAAGAAGCACAGGGGCAAAAAGGACCTCAGGCAAAAAATGTCCAAAAGATATAATCTAGAGAAAACAAGTCTCTAAACTATATCGTTGGTCTTTCCGGGGCCTCCCTTGGTCTCGGAGACTTAATGTGGCGGGAATGAAATCCCGCCACATTCGATATAAGTCGGTAGCTCGACCATCTCGAAAGGTCGTTGCCAGTTTCTTGTGTCAAGCAGTCCTTGAAGGACATGCTTGACCGATAAAGTTTGCCCGTGAGGGGGGCAAGACTCGACCTAAACTCGGACCGTCGACCGCCCGCGGCGTTAAACCATCGAGCGCGCTCAAATCAACTTCTCTAACTTAAGATCTATGTTTTTCTCTTTCCCTTCCGAGCTGATTATCAAGCTCACCTTCTTCCCTTCCCCGGCTTTTAACATATCGCGCATATCCCCCAGGAGAAGGTCTTTGCTGGACTGGCCGTTTATCTTCAGCACCACATCCCCCTCCTTGAGTCCAGCCCTGCCGGCAGGTGAATCCTCGATCACAAAATCGACCCTGGTCGTATCATTCTCCTTGGTCAACCATAAACCGGCCATGTCGAGGTTGTCTTCGTAGCCGAAATCGGCGTTGGGCTCCAGGATCATCCGGCTATTGGTATAATCGAAGATGACCGTAAACCTTTTCAGTATGCCGCCGCCGATGTTACCGTCTATCCTCTCGCTGGCAAGCGCGCCCGCCTCAGCCGAAGCTAAGGTTGTGAGAGGAGCAGGTATTTTGAAGCTGCCTATCTGTATATTCTTGACCCGGGTGACCTTGCCCATCACCTTCCCCCCAACACCTACCCCGGCAAATACCTCGATCTTCTTGCCGGTCTTTGCCAGCAGATCATGCTTCTCCACAAAAGGCGTGTGAAGAGCCAGGCTGCTTCTGGCTCCGCAGTCGACTACGAAAGTCCCCTCGTATTGCCCGTCCACGACGGCTTTAACGTGGGGATGATTTCTCTCAAGCGTGATGGGTAGAATCTCGCCCTTGCCCTCATATTTGAAAGCTGAAGGCTCGTACAGAGTCAGCTTCTGATTCGAATAATCGATCTTAACCACGAACCTGCTGAAGATGTCATAGCCCAATATCCCTTCAACCGGCATTCCCTCGTACTTGTTCAAGGGACTAAGACTTATGGTTGCGCCGGAGACGCTGTCTATGACCAGGTCGGCGAACTTTACATTGGGCATGCTTATGAGATTAGCCTCCTGGGTTCCTTCACCTGCGCCGCGAGCCTCGATCTTGCCGAGCAGTTCCAGACCCAAGCTCTTGGCGACGTCCGTGTCTACCACCGGCCCGCCCGCGCCGGTATCCAGGATGAAGTTGAGCGGCTTTGCGTCACCGATCACGACCGGAAAATGGATATGATTGCTGTTCAGCACAAATGCAATCTCGACAAAGTTCTTTCCGGCTGGAAACCTGTAATCCTTCTCCGCTGCCACAGGCATAGTGAACAGCTCGTCGGGCAGCGGTTTATTGAATTCGATGCTGGTCACAGTTGATCTCATATCGTAGGCGGTATCGCCTGTGCTCATACGATAGGAGGTAGCCATCTTGATTCCGGCGAAATCAAGGTAATCCGAATAGTAACTGGTCACCTCGATGATATCCTCCTGCATAACCGTTCTGTCCACCAGGTACGTGTCGGGGTTTATGTACATCTTCACCGGTTCAACTCCCTCAGGAGTTATCTGGATAACATAGTAGTTGATGCCGTCTGCCTCCTCTCGTCCCAGGTACTTGACCTCTCCATTAGCTCTTTCCGGGAACAGGTGTGCGTAGAGACTGAAGTACAGTTCCCTTTGAACGTTCTCCAGTTCTGCGCCGGCCAATTCACGCACCTGGCCGTTGGGATCTTTAGTCCATCCTTTCTCGCCGTCAAAAACGGTCAGGCTTTGCATGATCTTGAAATCCATTTCGGACCGGAGCTTGTCGGGATACTTGAAATAGGATTTTTGCGTGCCGGTTAGCCCACCGGGAACTGTGATCTCATACTCCGCCACAGAGTTCCTCAGGGCTTCAAGAGCTTCTCTCCCGCCCAGAGCCTCCGCATACTTGCTCAGAACATCCTCCAGAGTCTGAGCATTCAGGCCTTGCCAACCACCAACAAGCATGATGGCAGCGATGGCCAAAGCTAAGCATCTTTTGGAAAACATGTCAAACCTCCTCGCTTTTGAGTTTCATAGTATTCTACGATATGTCTGCACTTAGGTTCCGTCAAATACAAATCGACTGCCGTCTATAGTTTCCGGTATGGGAGGAGGATGAACCGAAAGTGGGGTTTTTGTAGCCGCAGGCTTCAGCCTACGATCAAAATCTGCTCAATTCCTGACATTTGTGCAATCTAAAGATTGCGGCTACAACTTCGAAGTTGCCAGGCCACACCCACCCACCGGGGTAAACAGAACCTGGCAGCGCACATAAATAGAGGTGAACGGTGTCTCACACAGGTTGGCGCTCCAGCAGGCTGGATTATTGCGCGATGGCAGTCCTGACGCCTCGGGGCAATGACCTGAACCCGATACTTGGACCCGAGACCACCGTTCACCAAAAATGATACGAGAGAATCCAAACTTCTGTATGCCAACCACCCCGAAGGGTGGTTGAAGATTTCGCTGCGAACAAGGAACTAAACCAATAGATTCTTATTACTGAGGAATTTCAAAGAGAAAGCGAAATCTTCAAGGATCATTCTGATTTCCCCCACCGGTTGCTTTCCAAACGTTGTTCCAATTCTATAACATCCAAGCTATTATCCTTTGCCCAGGGCAAGAAGTAGCGCCGCAGATACTCGGCTGTTTTGCTTGCGTTTTGCTGCAGGACCTCCTCCGTTTCCTCAGGATTCAGAAAATGACCAAAGCTCTTGACCACCTGCAACAACAACAAATGAAGGGCATAGAACATCCCGCCATACACGAAAATGATATGGTGCTCTGCCGGGCAACCCCCTAACTACTGACGGATTTGAAGATTCCCCTTGGAAGACTGCTCAAGACTTCGGTATGTCCTAGCTTGTGCCGCCTGAAAGCTGCCATGTGGCCCAAGCCCACTGAAGAAACCGTACACAGCGTCATACTTGTGTCTCCCCAGCTTCATCCTAACCTTCATCGGCGAAAGCTCTTTCGAAATTGCCACATCATCACCGCTGCACCATAGGTCAGCCCACTTTGGTTCCCGCCTGAACAGCTCGATCTTGTCCACATGTTCGATTACAGTCCTTATGTGGGAATATGCTTGATTCGTGTAATAGTGTCGCGCTAGGTGTAGCCCTACCATCAGTTCAGTTACGCACAGCCCTAAAAGGCTGATCTGCCCGAAAGTGGCAGGACCACGCAATGTGTTATCACATATATCGCAAAAGAAATCAGTGACCTTCTGCAATTCCTCGATGAGCAGTCTCTGGGACTCCGCACTATTATCGTCCTCCAACGTTGATGCGGTGCCCAACTCCTCTAACAATAGATCAACCATCACGCGCTGTCCGAGCATGCCGCGATGCAAGCGTTTCAGAACTCTCTTATCTTTACTATCCGGGACCTTTTCCAGAACCTGAGGTAAGTCAGTCTGAATCCCCCTCATCGCATCATCAAGCCGTCTCTTAGCCTCAGAGTCTAAGGCGTCGTAGTTATCCGCATAGAACTTGAGGTGTTGGAATAACACCTGGTTGAGCGTCTGCATGTCTCCTGGTGTCACCCTTTTGAGTGACTCCTGCAACTTTCGCTGCAGCTCCTGTTGCGTAATCCTTTTCTTTGGCCCTTTTCCTTCTCCTGTCTTGCTCATGACCCTGATATTCCTCTTTCTTGGCTCGCGCTTACACTTTGCGTAGCTCGCCGACAGCACGTGATATCGACTTGGCCACTGATTGCGCGGCTACACTACCCACGTGACTCAGTTTGGTGCGGTCTACTTCTTCCCCAATTCCAGTTGAAAACGCAAAAACCGCATCTCCATCAAACGGCGTGAAAGCCGGGTATATGGTTCTGGCAATGCCGGCGCTGGCCATGCGGGCGAGAACGATTAGCTGCACACTGTCAAGAGGAGCGTTAGTTACTACGCAAACCAAGGTGGTGTTGCCTGCCCAGTCGGCACCAATCTTTGGAGGCTCCGTATGTGCCTTGCCGTCACCTGCAACCCATTTTCCTGTTTCCGGGTCTCTAATCGAGCCTGCAGCATTCACTACGGCTAACGCCCCAACGACGTAGTCACCGACATCCTGAGCCGAACTACCTAAACCTCCGGGAATTCGCCCACCGCCCCACTTGGCCACAGTCGCGCCGGCGCCTGCCCCAACCCGCCCCTGCTGCACCGGCTCAGAGCTTGCCGCTTCAGCGGCCAATCGCCCTGATTCTGCATTTGGCCTGGTCTTGGCCGTAGTCAGATCAAAAATAATCGCCGCCGGAACAATCGGCACCTTGCCAAACCCGGAGTCAAAACCAATGCCTTTTGACTCCAGGAATTCGACCACACCATCTGCGGTACTCAAGCCGAAAGCCGAGCCGCCGGAAAGACACATTCCGTGCACCTTACCCGAGATATGAGCCGGATCAAACACTCCCATCTGCCGCGTGCCTGACGCTGAGCCAAGCTGTACTGCTCCGCAGCGTACTCCATCCGGGAAAAGAAGCACAGTGCAGCCGGTGCTTTTGGCCTCATCAGTCCAATGCCCCACCAATACGCCGGGCACCCGCGTTAGCGTCCAGTTCTCCGACGAGTTTTCCTGACCCATCTACACCTCCAGCTTCGTAAACCCTCAGCTTTTTCCGGGCGTCCTCTTTTGACGAGATTGCGAGTAAATATAGTACTTGATATCCCCTCTTGTCCACTCTTTCTCTCGCACCATTCCGATCTTTTCCGCCACTCGCATCGATGCCTTATTGTGAGTCCGGATCAGACTTATGATTCGTTGCAGCCCGAGCTGCCCGAATGCATAATCGCGCAGAGCTCCTGCTGCCTCGGTGGCCAGGCCGCGGCCCCAATATGCGCTGCGAAAATCATATCCCAGCTCGACCTGCGGCAATCCGTCGGCTTCCACATGGTGCAACCCACATGCACCCACGAGCTCACCGTTCTCCTTCAGAATGGCACAAAAAATGCCGTAACCGTATCGCTCCTGGTGATCGAGATTGCGTTGGACCCAATGCCGCATCTTCTCCCGATCGAACAGAATTCCGCCGAAGGATGCCATGACCTTGGGATCGGAGAAAATGCGCAAAAGATCGTCCAGATCACCAGTGGTCATCTTGCGTAAGATGACCCGTTTGGTTTCAATCATTTTTTCACAAGTGTTGGTCGTCAGTTCTTGTCAGCCATTTGGGTACTTTGAAATCCGTCACGATGATGGGGCGCCCTTGCTCCCAGTCGGGGTACGGCTTAATATCCAGAACAGGGGTGCCATCAACTGCGTCAAGACCTCTCACCACAAGAACATTCTCATCGCGTGAGACAAGCTCCACCAAAGTCAACCCGATAGGATTGGGGCGAATTGGAGCCCTCGTAGCAAATATCCCCAAAGGCTGTGATTCTCTCTTTTGGCTGGGATGATGCAAGATGGGTTTTTCAGCGCCTTTAACGTTGTGCAACCAATAGATAACAAGGATGTGAGAGAAGTCTTCAATTCCATCAAGGGCTTTGGTGAGATCCTTCCTGAGCACAATTCTCGAGACAAGACTTTTGTCCTTGACGTCTTCATCGGGTGAAGTTCGGCTCACGAGTCCTATAGATTTCATCTCGATTCTTTCTAGATCACCTTTCCCCATTCTCATTCCTCGAACTTGATCTTCTCAGCTAGGGCTGGTTCTATTGTTCAATGGGCATACTTTCAAGCACTTGAAACACAGATAGCTGGCGTGATCATCAACTCCGACGGTATTCAACAGTCTTTCAAATGTCAGGCTGTCCCTTGTCTTAAGGTCTCGAGCCAGGTGTGCGGCAAGGGGATTGGAAGTCGAGTAGCGTAGGCACAGGTTGTGATTTACCTTCCCGGTCCTCCCAATGGCGTGGACAGCACAAGCCTCGATGCAGTCAAAACAGCCCGGAGGGCAGGGCTCGTCGTTCTGCCTCCCGGTCGGCTCCAGATCCAATGTCGTTACGACACCGCCCAATAGAATACTGGTTCCATTTCTGGGGTTGGCAAGTAAACCGCTTCTTGTGAGCTTACCCAAACCTGCTTGCTCAGCCCAATAGACCAAAGGCAAAAGTCCCCAGAACTCACCGTCCAAAAGTTTCCAGGGAAAGCATCCATAGATCGGAACGGCTGAAGCACCTCCCTCTTCTAACATCAGGCAGAGCCGGTTGGAGGTTGCATCAAGAGATCTGTATGCCATGTTAGAGAAACGCCAGTATAGGTCCAGATCTTTGCTGTCTGCGAAGACAATTCCCCTGGGGATCGGCACCGCATAACAAATGACAGACCTTGCCTGTTTCAGCAAGGCCGGCGGTGAGAAATGCTCCGGAACCCCAGGCAGTGGACCCACGGAAGCTATTCCCGTCAATGATATTCCACTCGAATCAAGGAAATGCTTGATTCTGAGTTGAATATCATGTGCTTTCGGCATTCCAACATTCTCCTGTCCGGCGATCACCAGCCTTTATCCAGCAATCCCAAAGAAGTGCGTATTCCACCGAGATCGATACGATGAATCGGGTTTTAGAATCCCCACACACTTATGCTGCCGTTGACCGTAGTCAAAGAAATCGTCCCCTGACCATCTCCCAATGTGCCGGTCAGGGAATTGGGGGTACTCCTCAAATCTTGAAGGACAAGATTAGACATACTAATTATGCCGTTTTCTACGCTGGCCGAGAATTCCGCCGACGTGTTCTGAGGGACGGCAAGTTCGATACCCCCGTTCACGGCGGACATAGTGATTAAGCCGGCTTGCGGCAAAGTCACCTCAGCCTGGATTTGGCCATTGACTAACTGGACAGAAACGCTGCCGAAGATCTCCTCCAATGTGACCGGCCCGTTGACATTCTGAACGGAAATGAAACTGTTGATCGAATCTATGGTCACAGCTCCATTGACGTTAATGACCAACACTTGCAGGCTTTTCGGGAGAGTGATATCGTAATCAACCACATAGGCCCGACCCTGCGTTTGGTCAGGCTGGGTGGTTTTCACGAACACCACGCCCTGCACGCCCCACACGTTAACCTGAAGGTCCTGCAGGTGCTCCTCGGCATCCTGCATGCTCTCTGAGCCAACGCGCTTTTCGCCTGCAACAATAACTGAATCCGCTCCGGACAAACCGGTGATGGTCACGTTGCCGTTTATGCCTTCCAAGCTTAGTCCCGTGTGATCCTCTGCGTCGACTGCAAACCGGAAAGACTCTTTTGCCACGAAATCGGTATTGCTGACTTTGTCGTCTGGACCGGAGGATTTGTCTTTCCCACAGTGAACCCAAAGAATACAGACGGCCAACATAAAGAGTAACACAATAGACCTGCCGACGGTGCTTCTCATTTCACTCTCCCTTCGGTGGTTAACGGTTCGACTACAGGCTTTCCAAGTCAAAAGTCTTGCGGACGTTTTGTATCTACACGCCCTGGGATTTTTCTCCCAGATGAACAAGCAGGCTGAGCTCCCCGGTTGTTATTGCGGCCTTGGATACGACCGTGCCCATTACCAGAGCCATGCAGAAACCCAGTATTGTATTCAGCGGCCAGGGAACAAAGTCCGGGATGCCGAACGCGGTCGCCTGGTCTATGCTGAGAACGTTGCTCCCATCCAGCAATTTGCCGAGCAAAAGCAGGACGCCAAAAAAGGTTGTGGGGGCACTTGTATAGAGAGCCACCCAAAATCCTGTTTTCACAATCTTTCGAAATGGGGGCCGATCACGGAGCCACAGGCCGAAAACAACGCCCCATACGAATGCCAGTCCGATGCTGAAGACCTGTGTTGCCATTCCTGCAGCAAAAGCCACACACTCAAGGAAGTATATGCCGATAAGCGCTGCGAAATGGCGAAGAAATCTCCCCGGTTTGCCGGTGACTTCGCCTAGCAGTCTGGCAATGGGAACAGCAAAAGCAAATCCTGCGGCCAGATTAACTGCCACCAATATGATGATGAAAACCGATTCTGCAGGTTCCATCGGTTTCTGCGTCGAGCAGCGCCCAGGGACGCGCCTGACCTACACGACCTACATCGAATCCAGCATCTGCTTGGCTTTCTGTCTGATGAAGGCGTAGTTTAGGTTATTAAGTGCATTGAAGTTCACAGCGACCTTGAGCTGCTCTTTGGCTTCTGACTTGTCCCCTTTGCCCTGGTAGGCCAGCGCCATTCTGTAAAAGTTGTACGGGTTTTGCCGGTTGGCCTGCTGGAGTTCTTCCAGAGCCTTGTCGTACTCTTTTTCTTCGAGTGCAATCTGTGCCGCCAGTTCATGCGCTAATCGAATCTGAAACGGATTGTTTATCGCTTTGACTTCCTGGTGAAACTCCTGCGCCCTGTGCTCTGCCGTCTCCAAGTCCCCTTTCGCTAGGGCAACGCGTGCGCTGTTGTAAAGATAGAGACGCCTAGTGTTGTCTTTGACCGCTTCAGAGAGATTGGATGCCTCTACGATCTCCACTGCCTTGTCGTACTTGGCCTGGGCTTCATCCAGCCTTTCACCTTCCAGGAGGATATTGCCCATGGCCACCAGATCTCCGCCCATGGAGGCGGCGTCATTGATCTTCTCTGCCAATGCGTACGCCTTCTCCTGCTCTTCCAGGCCGGCATCGAAGTTTTTCTCGTCCACATAAGAGACCGACATGGCAAAGAGTGCCGCGCGTCGCTCGCCATCATTGCGAGCCACATCCATCAGCTTCTGAAGCTGCTCCCTGGCCTTCCCGTGTTGGCCCTTGAGATTCAAGTTTGTGGCAATGCCAATATGAGAGGCAACGAAATTGGGATCCTGCTCCAGAGCCTTCTGGTAGGATTCTATGGACGCATCATATTTGCCCATTTTCATAAGCAGCTCAGCGTAAGAATCGTATGGATTCGGATCGTCCGGAATCAGCTGGATATACTTCTTAAAGGCTTCTTCTGCTTCCGGATATCGCTCTAAAAATCTGTAGGCATAACCCATTTGATTATAAGGCTGCGAAAAGTCCGGGTTGATTCGGGTTGCTTTCTGGTACTGCTCTATTGCCAGTTCCCAATCTTGCTGACCGAAGTAATTATTGCCCAGTAGATTGTGAGCCCGCTCATCGTTGGGGTAGGCCTCAACCAGTTTCTGGTACAAGTCTCTTTGCTCCATGGGGTAAGCGTTGACCCCTGCTTCCACCCCCAGAATCCACCACCGCTCGCCTTCCGAGACCTTATCCGCCAACGCCTTTGCTTTGTCCAGATTCGCGAAGAATTCCTTTACGCTGGGCACAACGAAGGACAGGTTAAGATAGGCCAGGGCAAAGTCCGGATCCTCGGCAATGGCTCTTTCGAAGAATGGGCGGGCGTCTTGACCCCGCAGCTTCTCCTGCAAATCACGCCCCTGCAGATAATCTTCCCGCGCTTTTTCAGATTTCGTGGTAATCGGCATTTTGCCGTCCTGCTCCGGGGCCCCGCAGCCGATTGCCATAAGCAGAATAGCGCCGACCGAAAGTAACATTGCACAGACCATTAGATTTGGCTTTTTCATGGTTTTCTCCTTTCCTTTTTAAAGATCCAAACGTTTCAGTCCAGCCTCTCCACCTTAAAGATCACCGGCCTGAACCAATCCGTACAGCCGGCAATGATGGTACCGGGCTGCTTCATCCCGGGCATATTGCCACCGTATGCAACAGCCAGTATGTCATAACGGATGTCTGCCCAAGCCCAGTCACAAAAGCCCTCTGGCGCTCGGTAGTAACGATCCAGTATGAATTCCTGGCCGTCTCTGAAATGCTCACACGGTTTCGCACTCTTGTTTTCGTCATCCAGATATTCATCAATCAGATTCTGGTTGACGGTCCTTTTGAGCACAGTGATTTTACACTTGGGCATCTCGGACGACATCACATCACCTCCTTTGGTAAAAACGATGAATTTGTCTGGAACCTACACACTGAAATCCGAAAGCACCAATTGTGTGATCTGAGGATTGTGAAGAAATGGCAAACCATCTTACCAGCACAGAGAAGATCAATTCAATCATGACCCAGAGACGTGGGGAATCAAATGGAATTCTTATGCGGAGAAAATCATCTCTGCAGGTCAACCATCCTCCTGATAGCTCTGATATGCTCCGGCGTTGTTCCGCAGCAGCCTCCAATGATTGATACGCCTGTCCAGACCAGTTGTTTCGCTTTCTCTGCCATGAACTCAGGCGTCTCAGGATATACAGGTTTATCACCCTGCATCTCCGGAAGACCCGCATTGGATTGGATTATGATTGGGAGCTCGGTGTGCCTTTTGAATTCTACGGCAATCTTTATCATATTTTCAATACCGTTCCCGCAGTTCGAACCTATGACGTCCGCTCCCGCCTCTTCAAGCGCTCCTGCGGCATCTTCGACGCTTGCTCCCATAACGGTATAGAAACCTTTAGGGGTCCTGTCAAAAGTCATCTCCGCCAGAACAGGGGTTGACGGCGAAACCTCTTTTGCAGCTTTGACGGCGAGCGTGGCTTCGACCAGATCGGTCATGGTCTCCACGGATATGGCGTCAACGCCAGCTTCAACCAGAACCTTTATCTGCTTTACAAAACCCACGCGGATCTGTTCGGGATCAGCATCTCCATATGGCTCCAAGAGCCTCCCGCTCGGCCCACAAGAGGCGGCGACGCAGGTGCGATCGCCAGCTGCTTTTCGCGCGGCCAGGACCGCGTTACGGTTTATTTCGTCGATCTCACGGTCCAGCCCGAAGAGCGAAAGTCTAGTTGGCGATGCTCCGAACGTGTTAGTCTGAATCATGTCCGCACCGGCATCCACATACTCACGGCCAATTTCCTCAAGAACTTCAGCGCGGGTGAGGTTGAAAGACTCCGGCGGCTCACCGGGCTTGAGGTCGTAATCCCAGAGCAGGGTCCCTATGGCACCATCGGCGACAAGGATCTCACCGTCTTTTAGCCTCTCAAGCAGTGCTTTCATGTTAAACCTTCTTGACAAGTTCCTTTACGATGTCCACTGCCTTTGCACTATCATAACCGTAGGCGTCCGCGCCGATCTCCCGGGCAAATTCCTCAGAAACGGGCGCACCACCGATTATGGTCCTTATCTTTCCATCCAAACCTTGCTCCTTGAGAATATCCACCGTCCTCTTCATCACCGGCATGGTGGTGGTAAGAAGAGCGGACATACCTATGATAGCGGCGCTCTCATCTTTCGCGGTCTGCACGAATCTCTCGGGTGGAACGTCATTTCCCAGGTCAATGACCTCAAAGCCAGCGCCCTTCAACATTATGGCTACGAGATTCTTCCCTATATCGTGCAGATCACCCTGCACTGATCCCATGATGACCTTTCCCATCGTCGGCATCCCCTCTTCGACGAACATAGGCTTCAGCAGGTCCATCCCCGTGTACATCGCCTTTGCAGCAAGCAGAACCTGCGGAAGAAAGATTTCGTGCGCCTTGTACTTTTCGCCGATTATATTCATGCCACCGATAAGCCCCTTGTCCAGTATCTCCTTTGGGGGTATTTTTTCTTCTATCGCCTGCCTGGTAAGCTCAGATATCTTTTCATCATGACCCTGCTGTAGAAACTGTGAAATCTCTTCCAGAATGTCCATTACGTTACACCTTTCTTGTTGTTTCGTCTCGATTCTTCAAACAGCGCATTAATCCTGTCACGACAAGAACGAGTTCTGCATTCGCTGCAGAACGGATACGAGTCTTCAAAGGCAAAGATATCTTTGTCTCCAGCAACTATCACACCAGAAATTGATTTCAAAGGCTTCATCAGAAAACTATCAAGCAATCTGATGCCAATGTCTTCTGGACGCAGAAATTCGAACAGTTTCTTCTGCCCGCTCATGTGCCATCCACAATAGCCCGGGCTGAATCTCAACATGGCTTTTGATGGAGCAATTTCTCCTTTGTCACATAGTAAGCCAAGAAAACGCTTTTCGACCGTATCCGCCGCCATATCTGCTGCGGCTGAAGCAACCGAGTCTAGCATGCTTGCCAAAGCAAACTCACTTGTTCTGAACAACTCATCTATTTTCTCCGACACCCTCTCCCCTAACGTAAGGGCAAACAGAGCCAGATTATCTGCCTTACTGAAGACTTCTTCCAGAGGCGTTGTCTTTTCATTGCGCCCCTCACCGTTGTACACAATCGCAAATTCGGGAATCGATATGTCCGAGATGATACCCTTAGGCCGAGAGAACTTGAGGAATAGATCCACTGTCTTCAGCAAGAGCATCTTCATTTCCTCAGATGGCTCCTTTTCCGGAGGAATGCTTTGTAACCTCAAGACATCCTCGCTCTCAGCCTTTACTTCATCTGCTGGAATCTCGATGATCGTTCTCATGAATTTATCCTAGGAAGACTATCCATCCCGTAGCGACGAACCTCCGCCTCCATCAGTTTTGTTAACTCCTTTTTTGCGCTGTGCGGCAGTCTGGAGGGCACATACTCGTTAACCAGTTTTTCCACTTCAGCGTGTGCCCTTTCCGAAAGCGTTAAGCTGCCTTCCTCCTGCCATCTTGTTCTGGTTGCTCGGTCGATTGCCGGCCCGGGAAGATAAAACTCCTCTTTCAAATATCTCAAGGTGTGATTTGATATCAGCAAGTGCTTATCCTTAAGAAGCTCCTCGAATCTGGCAAGCGACGGAAAATCCTCTTTAGGCTCGATGCCCCGTATCATGCGAAGGGTCATTCCACAGATTTCGTTATCCAAAACAAGCTTTTCCAAGCTCTGGCAGCTTTCGAAATCGAGCATCCCCGGGCCGGATATGTTGTTTATGCCCGAAAGGGCAGCCAAGGTTGCCCCCATGGAAGATTCCAGTCCCGACTGCGCATCCAGCTGCTTGGCGTCGCTGAGCGATATGTAACCCTGAGTAGGCATGCCCAGGTACTTTCCGATCTCGTTGTATGCGCAGTCTATCATCATCGTCTCCACCGCGCCCATTGGGGTAGTTTCGTATCGGACGTCGAATATGGCCGGTGAGCCGCCGTACAGAACCGGTGTGCCGGGATTGACAAGCTGGCTTATCACCACCCCGCTTAAGGTCTCCGCAGTATGCTGAATAAGAGTCCCGACCAAGGTCACCGGCGCCATGAAACCCGACAGCGGCATTGACACGAACTCAATCGGAATTGAGTATTCAGCACAGTCAACAAGATTCTGGGATGTGACATCGCTCCATTTCAGAGGCGAAGTCGGACAGCAGGAGAATACAGCAAGAGGTTTGGCAGCCAGTTCCTCTCTTGTGCCCCGAACGGCAAGCTGGAGGTCGCGCATGATATCGAATGCTTCGACCGTGAAGGCACCGGTGACGACGGGCTTTTCGCAGAAAAGAAGCGAAAGGTAGAGTCGATAGCTGTCTGAGATTTTTTCATGGACGTCGGCCGGTATGAACGCCGTGGCCTGGGAAGCAATATTATCGAGCCGACTCATCAGCTTTGCATATTCGACGTAGTCGTGCGTCGTTGGCTTCCGAATCCGGTTTTTCTCATAATCCAGGATATTCAGCGCTGCGGAGCCGGGAGTGAAATAGACGTTATATCCTGAGAAATCATGAGTTTCATCGCCCAGAACGTCATAAAGACCGAAGGAGGAAGGAGCCGTTTTCAATGCCTGGTCAATTATCTCGTCAGTAAAAAGGACGTGGTTTCTTCCGATATCCACTCTCGCTTCATGTTCCTGCAAAAGAGAGAGAATTCTCTGGTTGTGAATCTCCACGCCCAGTCTGCACAGAACCTCCCTGCCCTCCGAGATTATCCTCTCAACGAGTTCATCACTCAGGAATCTCACCACCGGCCTCATGCGCTCCTCCTTTCGAATCCCGGGCACCGTGCTTATCTTACATCAAATCCCCGAATAATGCAAGCAAATACGAGCCAGGGGCCTGTTTGGCCTCACTGCATTTGATGTGGAGTATGCCATTCTCATCAGGGGAACGTCCAGGACGACAGTGTTCCATTTGACGCATCTGTGATGCTGATCAGACGGTCAGATTTGTGAAACAAATCGCTTGACAATACGTAAGTGCTTACATAAATTTGAGGAAGGGACGGGTCGTATTCAGCCATGGAGATTTACACGTGGATCTGATAAGAGAGCTTGGACCGTTGGCCCTGGCCAGTCGATTCAGGAGGTTGGCCGAGTGGCTTTATAAGGACGGACCGCGCATTTACCGCGAAAGGTCTGCCGATTTCGAGCCCCGCTGGTTCCCTCTCTTCTATCTTCTGAAGGAATCTGGGCCGGTACCTGTAACCGAAGCAGGAGCAGCTCTGGGCTACAGCCATCCGGCGATCAATCAGATTGCTGGCGAGATGGCCAGGCAAGGGTTGCTTGAATCAATTAAGGACAAGAAAGATGAACGTAAGCATCTTTTACGTCTGACCAGAAAAGGAAAGAATGCGGTATCGTCGTTAGAACCGGTGTGGGAGGATATAGCTACTGCTGCCAGCGAACTTTTGAATGAGGCTGGTGGCGATCTCTTGGCCTCGCTCGGACGGCTTGATGAAGCATTGAATAAGGCCGGGATGTATGAGCGGGTGATGCGTCTAGTCAAGTCGCGCGAACTGGAGAGAGTTGAGATCATCGACTACAAACCCCGGTTCAAACGGCATTTCAAGTCGCTCAACCTGGAATGGCTCCAGAAGTTCTTCGCTGTGGAGGACGAGGACACCAGACTGCTGTCCGACCCATATGGAAAAATCATCAAGGCCGGAGGGTTCGTGCTCTTCGCCCGAGTTGACGGGAAGATCGTCGGCACCGCGGCGTTGGTCAAACATGATAAGCATACCCTCGAGTTGACCAAGATGGCGGTCACCAGGAAAGCCCAGGGTCATCAGGTGGGACGCAAGCTCGCCTTGGCCGCGGTCGAACGGGCAAGAGAGATTGGTGCCAGGCAGTTGGTTTTGCTCACCAGCCCTAAAATGACCGCCGCGTGTAATCTCTATCGCTCGCTGGGCTTCGTTGAGATATCCATCGCACAACCGTGGGCCACTCCCTATAAGCGAGACTCAATAGCTATGAGCTTGAACTTGAAGACAAAGAAACCATAAACATCCAACCAGGAGGTGTTATGCAAAAGGCATCCTCTTGCAGTGCTCGGGCAGCTTGCTCTTCTGGGACGAGAGCACGGTTGCTAGTGTTTTCGATCACGTTGCTGGTGCTGATTTGGCTTTCCCCTGCCAGCGCCTGGGCACAGGCACCCGCGGGGCAACCACCAGACAAGGTGATCGATGCCTCTATGCAGGCGGAAATGATCGACAGTGTGACCCAGGCGCTAAACGAAATCTATGTCTTCCCCGACGTGGCCAAGAAGATGGAGAAGCATCTTCGGAAACAGTACAAGAAGAAAGCATACAAAGACATTACCAGCCTGAGCCAATTCGCCCAAAAGCTGACCGAAGATCTGCAGGAGATAAGCCACGACAGGCACCTGTGGGTGAGGTTCGCACCCGATGAGCTGCTAGCCCAATTTATGGGAGATACCTTGACGGACGAAGCTAAACAGCGCGAATTGGAAGAGAAGCGCAGAGACAACTTCTGCTTCAAGGAAGTGAAACTCTTGGAGGGGAACATCGGTTATGTTGATCTTCGCTGCTTCTCCGAAGCCACCGATGCTGGTCCCACGGCAATTGCTGCAATGAATTTCCTGGCTCATACGGATGCCATCATTTTCGATTTGCGCCAGAATGGCGGCGGCTCTCCCAGCATGATCCAGCTCATCTCCAGCTATTTCTTCCCGGAGCCGGTTCTTCTAAACAGTTTTTACATTCGCAAAACCGATTCGACCCACCAGTTCTGGACTCAGGCATCCGTTCAGGGTCCTCGAATGACCGATGTCGATCTTTATGTGCTCACCAGCAGCTACACTTTCTCCGGGGCGGAGGAGTTCACCTACAATCTCAAGAACATGGAGAGAGCCACAATAATAGGCGACACTACCGGCGGCGGGGCCCATCCCATCGAGATCAAGCCGTTTGCCAACCTGAATATCGGCATGTCGCTGCCTTTCGGCCGTGCCGTGAACCCGGTCACCGGAACCAACTGGGAGGGTACGGGGATCGCTCCCCACATCGCCGTGCCTCAGGAGCAGGCACTGGATGTGGCGCATCTGGAGGCTCTCAAGAAGCTGGAGGAGAAAACCGACGACCCTGACCGCAAGGCGCAGTACAAGTGGGCCATAGAGGGCAAGAATGTGAGGCTTAACCCTCTCACGGTCGAGCTGAGCCAGCTACAGAAGTACACAGGCCGATTCGGCCCCAGGAAGTTCTGGGTTGAAGACGGCACACTGTACTACCAGCGTGAAGACAGACCTAAGTATGCCCTCATACCGATGGGGGATCACAGGTTTATGCTGGACGGACTAGACTATTTCAGAATTCAGTTCGTGGCGGACGCCAGCGGGGAGTTCAACGAGATGATCGGGCAGTATGACAGTGGTCGAACAGACGGCAACAAGCGCGACAAATAGACTGTTCTGTGCCTGCAAGGTCCCCTGGCCTGGTCCCGCGTTCTGCCTGATCGGGTCGGGGGATCCGACGGGCACTGAACGGCAAAAGGCCCGGATTTTTCTCTTCATAGAAGCGATCACTCAGTGAAACGACCAGATCATTGACAATTCGAAGAAACCTCTCCGTTGTTCACACGTTGAAAGGGGTAGACAGTGTTTCTGAAACCCTTATATGGGGAATCTCGGATGGATCGACGACGGAGTCATGTTTGGCTGTTTCCTGCGTCGCGGACAGACCAGAGGGCCCGAGTGCGCATCGTGGCGGTTGTCATCCAGGTATTGCTCTGGCTAAGCATCGCCTCTGGAAGCACCCTGAGCACAGAGAACACTTTTCCGGTTTCAAACGCGGGCAATTCTTCGGAGGCATCAAGCGCTCGGGCGGTTGTCAGCCCAAATCACCACGATCTGATTCGAGGGATTCACCTTGAGGGGGCTGACCGCTCCACCTACGATGACTGGAAAGCCGGCCGGGATGCCCCGGAGCCGCTTCGATACGAGCATGTGCACTCCGCATATCCGCTGGGCTCCGTTCTGAGTAGTTCCCGCGTAGCCGTCATGGTGAATGCTGACCTGTGGGAACGTCTCCAAGCCAGTCTGGAACTTCACGCGCTTGATCTGGCCGGTGAGGGCTTCAGCGTTGACATCTATACCGTATCGTGCGGGACCCCGGAAGAACTGCGCGGTCTGTTGCAGAGTCTGTACGCGGAGGGGTTGAAAGGTGCCATCTTTGTCGGCGATCTGCCGATCGCCTGGTATGAGACGAACGGTTGCTATGATCCGCCCTTTCCTTTTCACCTCGAATTCCCCTGCGATTTCTTTTATATGGATTTAAACGGTCTGTTTCACGACACGGACGCTGACGGCCTGTACGATCTTCACACCGGCGATAGGGCTCCTGAGATTTGGATCGGACGACTGACCGCCTCGCCATTGATTGCAGGCGGTTTGTCCGAAATTGAACTGCTCGAGAATTATTTTCGCAAGAATCACTTATACCGGAGTGGCCTGGCGCCGTTGGCGCATCGGGGGCTGGCTTATCTCGATGATGATTGTATTTTCCTGACTTACCATTTGAATATGCTCCAGTCTGAATTCATTGGCGGATGCACGGCCGTAAATGACCCCTGGACAACCTGGGATGCCCACTACGAAAACACTCTGACCGAGCCTCACGAATTAATTCAATTGTATGCTCATTCCGACCCGGTAAGCCACGGCTTTACCAATCCCGCCGGCCAGTGGAGCTTTACTTACAGCTGGGAAATACCTGCCGTCGATCCCAGAGTCTATTTCTACATCCTGTGTGCCTGCTCCAATGCCAGGTATACTGCTTCCGATTACATGGCTGGATGGTATATTTTCAGCCCGAGTTATGGCTTGGCGGCTATTGGAAACACAACTTTGGGGGCCATGATATACTGTCATGATTTTTATCCGTCCCTGGGCTATCAAAAGCCGATTGGCGATGCATATATGGACTGGTTTCTAGCCCAGGCGGCGGGCGGTTTTTGGGAGTGGGAAGAATGTTACTATTACGGATTAACCCTATTGGGCGATCCAACATTGAGAATACAGGAAAAATCAAACTCGCGGATGATTCAATATGATAACGAGTGGGGAGGCTCCAGCGTCTGCCTTCCGAACGACAACGGCATGGACCTCTTTAACACCCGATTCACCGCTGATGAGTCTTGTTCGCTATCAGCAGTTCTGATGCTAGCTAATCCATGGGGCGGAGCACCGACCTGTCGAATCTACGTCTGGAACAGTGATGGTACGTTTCCGACAGACAAAATAGATTCAATTGATGTCCAGTTGGATCCCGCCAACATAGGCCGCTGGACCTGGGTGGATGTGTCCGAACTGGGACTGCAGTTCTTCCCAGGGGAGGATTTCCACGTAGGATTCACCGCTGTGAACCTGCAACCGGGGGAACGTGTTGATATGCACTCCGGTGTGAGGGTGGACAGTCTGCCTATGCGCAGCAGCTTGATGTACAACGGCGAGTGGATTCTCTTCGACGACCTGGATCCCGAAGGCCACAATTTCGACATCCGGGTTGTGGTCATCCAGGAACCCGAGCCAGTGGTCGAAATCACTACCCTGACTATTCCCCACGCCAGCCTGGAACGGTACTATGACCAGACTTTGCAGGCAGTCGGCGGGACCCCGCCTTACTTCTGGGATCTTACGGCTGGAGGTTTGCCGGAAGGCATTACGCTGGATGGCCCAACAGGCGTTATCTCCGGTCTACCTACCGGTTTAGACACAGCCCATTTCACGGTTCGGGTTATGGACAGCAGTAACCCGCCGCTGGCAGATATCCAGCACCTAACGCTTGTTATCATCAGTGGTAGCGATGTTGAAGATGACAATGGCTCAGTCCTTCCGGAAGATTTCGTTCTCCGACAAAACTACCCCAATCCGTTCAATTCTTCGACATTGATTGAATATAGCCTGCCTGAACGCGCCCATGTGACCGTTGAGATCTTTAATCTCTTGGGTCAGCGGGTCCGGTCACTTGTCGACGGTGAGCAGTTAGCTGGCCCTTACGCAATCCAATGGGACGGCAGGGGCGATAACGGCCATGAACTGGCTACGGGCGTTTATTTCTACCGCGTGGCAGCCGGCGATCACGTCGAGGTAAAGAAGATGTTGCTGCTGAAATAGTCGACGAGGAGTCCTTACAACGGGAACGCAATGGAATCTAAATCCCTGTGCTGCACCGCGAGTATAGGTAAAAAACATTCCGCTTCTTTGCTGTGCGAACGCTTGTGATAGGCAATTAACTGGCTAATGGCAAGCTCGTCGAGAAATCCAACTGATTGAACCGGGATAGGAAGAAACATGAATCCCAGATGTATCTTGATTTCACTGTTCCTATTATTCACGTTCACCATCTGTTCTGTGTCATTTTCGCAACAAGACTCTTCACCTGAAAAGACCCTGCCCGGCAAATACAAGGTATTAACGGAAGACGGAAAGATCACGATTCCTTTTGAGCTGTATAGAGATAAAATCCGGATGACAGCGAAAGTCAATGGCCGGGACTGTCATTTGTCGATCGATAATGGTTCACTTTGGGATGAACTTCTTTTCTTTGGGAGCCCCAAAACGGATTCTTTAGCCTTGAAATATACCGGAGAAACCGTGATCGGTGATTCCAATGTCGCCAATCCCATACGAGCCGATGTCGCTCCGAATGTTTCGCTTGATTTCAAGGATGTCGTTTTTACCGAACAAACGGCCATAGTAACAAGATATGACCCCCGTCTGCCCAATTTGTGGGAGGGAATTGATGGACAGGTGAGCGCAACCTTCTTCAAGCATTTCGTTGTGAGGATCAACTTTGACGAGTCTGTAATCGAATTAATGCCCCCGGCAGAATTCGATGATTCGGGTAAGGGGCAGGCCATGACCATGAAACCAGGTCCCCATGACTCAAGGACCATTCGGGCCGATATAAAAATGCAGGATGGTTCTCAAACCTCGATCGATCTCCTCGTTGATCTCGGCGGAATTTACCCTCTTTATTTGCCCATCGGGAAATACGACAGTATCCGACTTCCGAAAAACGCTGCAAAATCAGGTCTGGGCACAGCTTTCTCTCTTCATGAAGGATTCCTGGGTAGAGTAGAAAGCATAAAACTGGGAAAATATATTCTGAATGATGTAGAGACCGCGTTCACCTTGGTTGACAAAGAAACCGACGTTTATGGAAATACCATGATAGGATTTCCTTTGTTGCAGAGATTCAATGTCACCTTCGATTACTTCAATAGCCGACTGATTCTTGAACCGTCAAAAGCGTTTAATGATCCATTTAAGGTCAACATGACGGGGATGGAGCTATTACCTGACCAACTTGGCAATTTGAGAGTCACCAGAGTCTATCCCAAATCTCCTGCAGACGAATCAGGCATTAGAGTGAATGACGTCATTACACATATCAATGGAGTGAAACCTTCAGAGTACAAAGCCGGAGAGATCAGGTCAATTCTTTCTGATGAAGGAAAACAGGTTACACTCGATATCTCGCGAGAAGATCAAGTGCTAAATGGCGTAGTTATCACGCTCCGCCAGATATATTAAGATGAAGTGCCAAAATGAAGCCAAGAGGGCGTGAGTATTCTTGTTCCGTCAGGTCCTCAGATCTGACGTGACTGTCAGGAGTATCCCCTGACAGAACACGCAGTGATTTAGCGGGTCTCCATTCTATGCACGAATCGAGTAAGGAAAAACGAACCGGCCGTCTAACTCGAAATCCTCGCTGACAAACAACACATCTTCTTCCACCCTCTTCTTCTTCGTAGGTTGAATTAGTCCCAGACGATCCGTGCAAAACAGGAATTCGATTTCCTCCTTCCTGAACTGTGCAAGGAAGATCTCGATATCGGATAGCTTCGGCATCTTCTTGGCCACGATGTCGTGAATCCGCAATCGGTCTTCTGTCTCCTCGACGACAACTACAGTATCGATATCCGCAAGATAATAGGACCAGCTCTGGTAAACATAGAGAAACATGAACAAAAGCAGGTTGGGATTGAAGAAACCAAGCCGATCGGAGACCATCTCTCTTTCTCTCGCCAAACGCTCAACAATCGCATATTCGCGGTCAAGCTCTAAATTTAGCCTCTTGAATCGCAACTCATCTTGGCTTGTTAGCTGCGGGCAGCTCACCACATCGAAATGCTCTGGTTGTCTTGTTAAACCCAGCTTTTCGTAAAAGTCTGCCGCCGATTCGTCGGTGAATAGAAAAGCGAAATCGCACTCCTGCTGTATCCAAGCCCAGACTCTTTTCCAAATCTCTCTTTGTATGCCTTGCGATCGATCCTCGGGCAGAGTTCCTACCGTCAGAAGTTGGCCACCTTTCTTCTTCAAACCATCGACTCTCATGTCCGAAGGATAGACACAAATGGAGGCGACACATTCTCCGCCGATGAAAGCGGAAAAGGGCTTGTACTGATCATCCCAAAGTCCCCGGGCTTTCCATCGACTGAAATCGAGTCCGAAGATTTTCTTTGCGTAGCGCTCGAACGATGCTTTCGCATCAGGATCGTTAAAGTACCCGCTACGATATTCGATCTTCATTTTTCTCCCGCCCAACTCATACCTTTGCAGGTTGTGTCAGGTCTTCCCCTACGGGTGCGACCTGACAGCTGACTGCTCGGTTGTCGACTCACACTCGCTAGTTATGCAGCAGCCTTCTCTAAGTACCATATCTTCCCGCCGAACAGAAACACTCTCTCGCGCCTATCCGAGAAGAAGGGCTTAAGTGAACTGTGTATCCATTCAGCAGCATCGTCAAAGCAGCATGTCCCCCGCTTGACCGCCGCGATGATATTGGTCGTTGATAGCTGGTAATCTGTGAACCGGTTAATCGTCATACCCACTTCGTTGGAGAACTCCTCTTCTCGGCGGAATACAAAACCATGTTTGTGGGCGAGTTCTTTCGTGATGGGAGTTCGGTCGCGGGGTGGAGTTGGGTAGCGACAAAGATACTGGTCCTTGAACCAATCACAGAAGGTGGGCTCGCCCTTCATCTCGCCGGTGAACCAGCTCGTGTAGACCAGCAGCCAGCCAGGCGCTCGCAGCAGGCGGTGCGACTCGGCAAGAAACGCGTCATGATCGAACCAATGAAACGCTTGCGCCGCAGTGATGAGATCGAATTGACTATCGCAGAACGGAGTCTGCTCGGCTGCTGACTGCCGATACTCGACGTTCGGGTGGCGTGCAGCGTGCCTCAGCATGTCGACAGATGGGTCGATCCCGATGACCTGTTCCGCCACCTCCGTAAGGGCGACCGTGGATTGACCCGTGCCGCAACCTACATCTAGCGCCAGAGAAAGCCGCGTATCTATCTGCGCAAACCGTCGGAATCTCTCGACAGCAGTTGGATGGATGTTCGGACGCGCCCTTGCGTAACGTCTGGCGTCCATTCCATCACCGAAGTAGTTCACCATAAGCCCTCGATTCTGCTGCATAACGACGACTGGCATCAGCTGCGGCCTTCCGTCGCGAGTAGCTCCTGACACCTTCTTTTGTCAGGTGCGCAGGGCACCTGACCTACGGTCTACTGCTACTAGTTTGCCACTGCCCTGCCCCTGAAAGGTATATTCTCAACTGAGATCATCTTTTGCACGCTCTGCGGAGTCCGTGAGCAAGAGGTAAGAATCGTTTGGCAAAATCATTGATGCTTCTGTTTCCATTGGTGACAATGGCCACTGAGATGTTTGTCCCAAGGTCCCCAAAGGCCAGGCAAGAAAATCCTCCAGGGTGCCCAAAACATTGGCTTGTGTTCCACCACCCGAAACTTGAGGGAAATAGCGTTCCCACAACAAATCCTCTACCGACTGCCAAGGGGTTTCTTAGGTTCCTGTCCCACGACAGAACATGCCGTGAGGTATACCGGCATACCGTTTTTTCCGAAATCAATCGCTGCCCGGCAGGCGTCTTCCCCCCATTTACGAGAAAATCATAAAAAACCGCGAGACTAGAAGCATCAGTGACCAAACTGGTTGCTGGATTCCTGGCATTGAAAAACTGCACAGAGTTTTGTCCCTCAAAATCTTCAGCAACGTTCATTCCAGCTACAATGACCTTTTCCTTCCCTAACCAATAAGAAAAAGCTAATGAATTTATATCTCGGCCTGCCAACCCAAACTGAAGCGCAGGTAACCGTAAAGGGGTCGCAATCTCATCCACAAAGAAATCGGGTAGGCTCCTTCCATCTACCCTCTGCACGATTTCCGAAAGAATCCATCCGTATTCATGGGGATGGTAGGCCAATGTACCGTGAGGGTAAGAAGGCACCGTCTCTATCAGCGCTTTCCGAATGGCTTCTATATCTCCCCATAAATGCATATTCTTAACAAAACCTGGCATCAACATTCCGGATCTGTGGGTCAAGACGTCCAGCGTGGTAATACGTTCTTTGCCATGTCGTGCAAACTCTGGGAAGATTTCAGCAATAGGAGCCTCGACATCCAGTATCCCTCGATCCTCCAGCATGGCGATTGTAGTTGCAGCGAGAGGCTTGCCAGCAGAAAGAACAGGAAATGGAGTTTGGGATTCAACCGGCACAGGTGACATGGACTCATTGGATCGGAATCCACGAGCGATCCCTATAGCTTTATTGAGTACGAGCCTCCCGTCACGCCTTAAAACAAGCTGTCCGCCGGGAAACGAACCGGATGATTGCTGCCTTTGAAAGCGTTCAACAACTCTCGCCAGTCTACCTGGATCTGTATTCACCGATTCGGGTTCGACTGGGGTCTCGTAGGGAAACGCTGACATATGAATCTCCTTGCTGCGCTGAGGTCGTGTCAGGTCTTGCCCAACGGGCGTCACCTAACACCTGGTTAGTCAGCTGTCGGGTCACACCAGCCACCTGGGGCCGGACCCGACGGAACGCAAGCTATCACTTGAAATTCGACACCTCTGCCAATTTTATCCATCGACTGCCTTCCCTTTCATATAGCGTGATCCATGCACAAGTGAAATCCAAATCCCTCTGGGTCCCGTCGTCCATCGTACGCCTTCCCGTTACCTTCACTTGTACCACAGACCAGGCAACTGAGCCATCCTTTGAGAAACCGATTATCGGTTCACGGAGATCTGTGTATTCCGAAAATTCAGTATTATTGAGATAGCTGCTGAATTCCGATCTGAGTTCTTCTTTCGTTGGATAGTCTATCTCTCCGTTGGAAACCGACATGAAATCGCCAGACAAATTTCGAACGAGAAAATCAACATTGTTACTCAGGTGTGCTTCAATTGTTGATTTATGAAGTTCAAGTATCTCCGACCTTAATGCTTCAAAATCTGGTCGTGAATGACATCCGAGTAAAGCTATTGAAAATAGAATCAACATTGTGTTCAATATGTTTACTCTGAAATTCATGTTTGACTCCTTGGTATGAAGCCAGTAGGTCAGGAGCTCAGACAGGAACATCTGAGCAGATGCCCTGCAAGCATGCAGGTAGCCGCCCTGGCTCATGACACTTTTTCCAGGCTTCACTCTCGAAGCACGGCATCGACTTCGATCTCGACCAGCCAATCCTGATCCACAAAACGGCTCACCTGTACGACGGTGCTAACCGGTCGGATTTGCGAGAAGAACTCGCCGTGGACTCTCGCTACCTTCTCCCAATCATCGATTCTGGTGAGGAGGATTCTGGTACGAATCACATCCTTTAAGGAGGCTCCCAGTTTCTCAAGCGCCTCTTGGGCAATCTGCAGGCAGCGTCTGGCCTGCTGTTCGGCATCACCCACGGCCACGGTCTTGCCGTCTGGATCCAACGGTGCCGTTCCAGAGACCGCNNCCGTTCCAGAGACCGCAATGATTTGGCCGACACGCGCCGCTCTGGAAATACCGACCAGCGGCTCATATGGACTGCCGCTCGAAACCGATTGACGTTGCTCACCGATCATAGATAGGTCCTCCCTTACTTAGTTTCAGTGAACGAGCCCAAATATCTAGGCTAACCGGTCGAAGCGCCAAAGGCAACTTCTCTCGTGATGCATCGGCATTCGGAAATGCCGATGCCGCGTAGCCTCGGGAATTTCTAATCCCCAAGCCATCCAGCGTGAAAGCCAACAGGACAATTTAGCTTAAAGCCCTGATTATTTCTTCCGCGCTCAAGACCCTCGCAAAACCTTTCCTTAGGACCTTCAGCTCTGACTCTTGCGTTTCCGGATCATCAGGCGCCGTTACATCGCTTCCGAAGACTACTTTAAAGCTCCTTTCATACGCCTGTCGTGCTGTTGTACCACAACAACAGTTGGTTATCGTCCCACATATAATCACCGTGTCCTTTCCCATGTTCTTCAGAATTGTCTCTAAGGGTGTATCATAGAACGCTCCGTAGGACGACTTCTTGATCACTATCTCATCCTCTCGAGGAGCAAGTTCGTGCCAGACTCGTCCATTCACAAAGAATATGGAGAAGTCAATGTCCAGCTCCGAATATCGTCCTGGCATGAATTTCCCGGTCTTCGGACGGTCCAGGAAATTATGTGTGTTTGAGTATACCGTGTAGATTACCGGGATATTCTTACTCCTGCAGTGTTCAATCAGCATCTTAATCCGGGGTACTCGTTTTGTGGCTTCGGGCACCCAGTCAGGAGACCAATGAGGTTTCACAAATTCATCCTGCATGTCAATGACTAACAAGGCGCATTTATCCGATTTGATCTCAAACCCTGCGTCTCCTTCATTGTACGCTCTCTTAGCCAAGCTGAGCACATCTTGTTCGGAGAAACTTCCCACTCTCATTGCATACCGCCTTTCCTGATCTATTTTGTTGTACCGTTTACCTTACGTCTATACGGTCTCCAGACGGTAGCGGTTCCCCGTTTTCGTCTCAGATACGATGCTGGGCAGAAAATCACGTGGGTGGGCAATTAGGGGATTTCCTCATGCGTCGGCATTAATCTCAAGATCCCGCCAGAGGCGGGAGAAACCTCGATGACAGTCAGCCTCGGGAATTTGCATTTCGGGAGCATCAGCGGCCGGTAAGGTAGCCTCCTGCCAGCCTCGCGGCCCTTTCCATCCGGGGGCGAAGCTTTTCTCGACTGCTCGGAGAGAGACGTGTTGCCGCAGTGGCCCAGAGAGTCCAATAAACGTCAAAGGCCGCTGCAAAGAGATCTAAATGTTCCAGGTGCCCCTCCGGCAGGGAGCGGATCTGGGTATATCCATCCAGCAGGGCGTCCCGAAATTCAGGATATTCGGCATCTTCCCGGCAATGCTCCAATGCGATGGCCAAGTCGTACACCCAGTAGCCGAAACCAGATTCGTCAAAGTCGATGGCGCGAGCCTCTCCTCGCCAGAACAGCACGTTCGAATCTACGCCAAGATCAGCGTGGATCAGCCCGAAAGCATCAGGGCCTTCACCTAACTCGTTCATCACCTTCTTTACCCGCCCGGCCACCATTTCAAAGGGCTCGCGGTGGGATTGCGGCAAAAGCGCCCAAGCCTCACTCGCCGGCATGCCCGTGCCCGAATCGTCTTTGAACAACCCTTTCCAGTCGTAACGCCGTTTGGTAAGACCCGGAGGAGGTCGCCAGCGTGCTGCATAATCATGCAATCGTGCCATCAATCTCCCCTGTGCTCGGTAGTGGTGAGGTCTGATCACTTTGGTAAGAAATCGTCCCTTCAACCAGCGAAGAAGTGAGCAGTTACGTTTCCCCGGTATCCCGGGTATGGAGACCTGCGTCAAGAGCCTGCCGTCAGTGGTTGGGACGGGATGCGGCACCGGTAGATTGGCGTCTCGGCACATCGCAGCAAGCCAGGCTAACTCCAGTTCAATCGCCTCTGCGGACTGGTAGCCAGGGTGGTGAATCCGCAACAGGTATTGACCATTCTCGTACCGATCGTCCCATTCTTTCATGGGAGTAGGGTCTGATGCGGCCACACGGAAAAGTGTATTCCCAGCTTGTCTGAAGAGTTTGAAGTGCGCTTCAGATAACCGATAGTCAGCAAGTGCTGCAGCGGCCAACTGTCGAAATCTCCGTACCCGGCCAAGATAGGTTAGTTCTTCATAGGGTTTCATAAGATGTCCTTGAAACACCCACTCAAAGTTATGCGAGGTCTTGCCCTACGGGTGTGACCTGCCACCTGCTTGCTCGGCTGTCGGGTCACGCGCCAGTGCGAGCAAGACCCGACAGAACTGGGAAGACCCCTAAGACGGGATGCGTCGGTCGCCGAAGGGTTCGGAGAGCCCGAGGCGTTCTAAGGCGCATCTCGTTGCTACCCGTGTTGCACGCTTTATACATAATATTGAAGAAGCAATTTAGATTAAGATCCCGAGTCTTATTCTTCAACTGAATATGTTTATCAGGCGATTACTATACCTCATTTTCTTTGTTTAGGTTGCATAGTAGGTTTTGGTTGCCAGCTAGGTAGAAAATCACTTGCGACATGATTGGTTAATCGTATCGGATGACTTCCATCCACATTTATTTTGTAAATCTCTTCATTCCCGTCACGCCTGGAAGTGAAAACGATCTGTTTCCCATCTGCAGACCAGGTTGGATATTCGTCATATTTTTCTGAACGGGTGACTTGTTTTAAATTGCTTCCATCTGCATCGATCGTATAAATATCAATATTGTCATTGAGAAACGCATCAAATACAATCTTCGACCCATCAGGCGACCAACACGGACCTCCCACTTGCCCAATTTTAGTCACTTGCCTGATATTTCGACCGTTGCTATCCATGACGTAAATGTCACGTTTTCCCTCTTTTATCATATCGAATACAATCCATTTTCCGTCAGGTGAACAGGCAGGATGCCATGCGTCACCATCGACAAATGACAACCTTTGAATTTGACCACTGTCAATGTCAAAGCTATAGATGTTTCCTCCGCCGTCCCGATCCGAGTTCAAATATATTGTTTTCCCATCAGGGAACCACGAGGGCGAACCTTCCCTATCGGGAGTATGAGTCAATCGTTTTGTTTCAGTCCCGTCGTGATTCATGAGATACAATTCATCATTACCGTCTCGATCTGAAACAAAGGCGATCTGTTTACCATCAGGCGACCAGGAGGGAAACCTGTCATTTCCGGTATGGCTGGTGAGTCGCTTCGAATCGTTACCTTCGGTGTTCATCCTATAGATTTCCAGGTTGCCATCTCGATTTGAAGCGAAAACAATGAATTCGCCAGTTGCCTCGTTGTTTTTGATGGGGAAAGACCATCCCCTCCTGCCGACCCTGAACGAATAATGATAAGATCTAACATCAATACAAAAGAGACCAAAACGAGAGGAATGACATATCTTCTCACAACAGAGTGATTCTTGATTGTCGGCAATAGTTATTTGGCCACACGACCGACTTGTGTTTGATTATTCAAAACATCTTTCATGGCATTCTGTCCTTATGTCTTGCGTTTAACATTGTTTATATTGATCCCGGGGTGCTCTACAGCTCTGCTGTGGAAAAACCCAAAGAGTCCTCTTCCTATGGTATCTCTTCTGCCAGTTTCAATATGGCTCATCGCAGGCGCCGATGCTTGTCAAACAGCGTCACGTAGTCGGACTCGCGGCGTCCCCCCTTGGCCCTGACCACCCGCACCAGCCAGTAGGCCAGGAGCCCCGAGCTCCTCATGTCTTTCTGTCAGGAGTAGCTGCCGACAGAACAATAAGAAAATTCAACTTAGCAGTAGGTCAGGAGAATCGTGCTCTGAGACCTTCATTTGTCAGGTGCTCAGGGCACCTGACCCACGAACTTACTCACGCAGGAGAGGCTGCGTCAAGCAAAGTGCCCCTCCTCCTCCTTTAAGAGATATTTCATCTCCTTGATAAGTCATAACTTCGCAACCAGCCGATTTCAGTCGTTGCATCGTGATAGGATTACCTTCTAGCATAATACACTTGCCCGGCGATAATGTCAATATGCTGATTCCAAGCGAATCATCCTCCTCCTGCGGCAGAGTAATGAGATGAAATCCTCGTTCTTCAAGAAATATGGAGAACGACTTGGGAAGATATTGTGGCATGACAACCGCAATGTTCTGATGGACAATACAAAAAACCGACCCTAGGTGTAGCGCGTTCGTAAAGGGAACCGGGAGCACACGAATTCCGTGGCGAGACAGAACTTCTTCTAACAGATAAAGTCCCGCCTTTCCAGTACGTGGACCTTGCCCGACCGCTAAATTATGTTTATCAATCCAGACCAAATCCCCGCCATCAATAAATACGTCCCCAGAAAACTGATGGAGAATTGGAATATCCAGCTTTTCCAGACATCTGCGGATTCCATCTTCTTCACCGCGCCGGTGTTCTTTTGCCATTTGAAAGATAATCGCGCCATCAGAGATTATCATGGCAGGGTCACGCACAAAGATAGCAGCTGAACAATTAACCAGAACCTCTTCATGATAAAGGACCTTCACGCCTGCATCTCTGAGCAAACCGACAAACTTATCGTGTTCCCGCTGTGCAATCGATAGGTTTGGCTGCGCCGGCGCAAATGAAGCGTCCGGACGACGGACCAAGACTACCTTGAGTTGATCGATCATGCTTTGACTTCCGTAACGCATGTCTGGTGCCTCCTTTCCGAGGCTAATCCCCTCAAAACTGAAGTCTGACTACTTTTAGTTGCAAATCTTGAAATATGCGTTTACCTTCACCAATCTTTTTGTCCCCATTTTCTCGTAAAACCGACCATTATATTCGGGAATAATCGTGTCAAGAAATATCCTCTTGATTTCCCACCAATTCTCTCTTAACCAATCTTCAACAAATCTCATTGTTTTACTTACATAGCCTTTACATACATACGGCAAGACGATTTCCATTAAAGCTAGTAGGTCAGGAGCCCCGTGCTCCTGACATCTTTCTGTCAGAAGCAGCTCCCGACAGAACAATAAGAAAATTCAACTTAGCGCCTTGATTATTTCTTCTGCCGTCAGGACCCTGGCAAAACCTTTCCTTAAGACTTTCAATTCCGGTTCCTGCGTTTCCGGATCATCAGGCGCCGTTACATCGCTTCCGAAGATTACTTTGAAGCTCCTTTCATATGCCTGTCGTGCTGTTGTGCCGCAGCAACAGTTGGTAATCGTTCCACATATTATCACCGTGTCTTTTTCCCTATTCTTTAGAATTGTCTCCAAAGGTGTGTCATAAAATGCTCCGTAAGACGACTTCTTGATTACTATCTCATCCTCCCGAGGAGCAAGTTCGTGCCAAACTTGCCCGTTTACAAAGAATATCGAGAAATCAATATCCAGTTCAGAATATAGCAGTGGCATGAATTTTAGGGTTTTCGGACGGTCCAGGTAATTATGTGTGTTTGAGTAGACTGTGTAGATTACCGGGATATTCTTACTCCTGCAGTGTTCAATTAGCGTCTTAATTCGGGGAACTCGCTTTGTCGCTTCCGGCACCCAACCAGGAGACCAATGAGGTTTGACGAACTCATCTTGCATGTCAATAACTAAGAGGGCACATTTGTTCGGTTTGATTTCAAATCCTGCGTCTCCTTCAGTGTATGCCTTCTTAGCCAACTTCAGCACGTCTTGTTCAGAGAAGCTTCCAATTTTCATTCTATGGCTCCTTTCCTGATCTTTTATGTTGTACCCTTTACCTTAAGTCTATACGGTCTCCAGGTGGTACTGGTTCGCCGTTTTCGTTTCAGATAAGATGGTGGGCAGAGAATCATTTGCATGGTATACCAACTTAGGAACTTACAGGAGTCTTGAAGGCTTTGGCAGGTCTGGCCCAGACAAGTAGGTCAGGAGCCCCGCGTTCCTGCCGCTTCTATTTGTCAGCCGCTAGACTATTTTGCAGTCGATAAAGGGGGGAAGGGGAAGGGTAATACTTAAGAAGGGAACCTGAACCCTTCCCCTTTCGTTGGGGGCTAATCTTTTCTTATCGCATCCACCATTCCATTAACTCACGATTTACGCAATGCTGCAACATCAAAGACCCGCTCGCGGACTCCAACTGCTTCTGGCTCCGCACCCGCTTCCGGATGCTCAAAGATAGGCAAATAACGAACCGCCATGGCAAAGATAAAAAAGCCGGTGGATACCAAAGCCAGCGTAATGGCGATTTCCATCCAGGACGGGAAGTAGTTCACGCCGGACGAAGCCACGAAACCGGTGGTGGAAACATTTAATCGGTTTAGCAGGAACCCCACGATGGTGCATACCGCGGCATAGTACAATCCCCCGGTGGAGAGCCTTATCTTTCGTATAGAGAGCAAAACGATGGGAGCGACCATCCCGGACAGGATTTCCAGCCAGAAAAGCCAGGTCTCCATGCGAGGCAGGAAGAATTCCGACCACACTCCCCGCATGTAAAAATCATAAGCTTTCATCAGCAGATAGATCACCAGAACGACCAGAAGAATTCTTCCTATGTCCGCCAGCACGTCCTCTTTCAGACGGTGACCAAAAGCCCTGAAGCTCAGGTGGGATTCGAAGATCACCATAGCGCATCCCACGGCAATAGCAGAGACGTAAAACAAAAGCGGCAGGGAGGCTGAATACCAGAAGACGTACAGCTTGGCGGGGACGATCAAAAACAGCGAGCCCAAAGAGGATTGGTGCATGGTGGAAAGGATGACCCCCAGTATCACCAAGGGGATGGTCACTCTGCTTATCCATCTTTTGGGTCCCCTCAAGCCTAAACGCTCGAAAAGATTGGGGCTGAATTCGAAAAACAAAACCGTGGTGTAAAAAATGACGCACATGGCTACTTCAAATAGCGCCGAGTGGAAGTTGCCCATGAAAAGTGGATTGTAGATTTTGTCCGGACGTCCCACGTCAAACAAAAGCCCCACGATGACCAGAAGATAGCCTAAGAAGGCAGTTAGGATAGTGGGCTTCAGGATGGGATAGAAGCGCTTTACGTGAAACACGTAGACTGCCGCGGCTATGGTGAATGCGCCAGCAGATAGTCCCACTCCGGATATGACGTCGAAACCAATCCACAGCCCCCATGGAAACTTGTCGCTCAGATTGGTTGCGGCTCCTAATCCGCCACCAAAGCGCACGATTGTCGCCACCAGGCCAGCCAGCCAAATCAACAGCAAAACCACTTTCCAGAAAGTCACCTTGAACGGTAGTTTGATACTCATCGTAATCTCCCTTCAGTCATCAACCTCGTAGTCGGCGTGTGACTGCATTTTTATATCTTGTCTTTTAACTCAGAGTCCGCCTCTTTTCTTCTGTATTCGGCCAACTCCATTCTACGGTCGATAATCCACCATATCCCGTAAAGGACTGCGCCGCCAAAAACGATGATGCTGGGAACTTTCTTCAGGGCCGCCCAGGTCAGTTCGGGCAGAGGGCGTTCACCAAGGTTGGTGGGGAATCCAAGCGCCTCAAATGGCAGGCTTGATAAAATCAGAACCGAGGTCCCTCCAGCTTCCTTCTCGCCGTATATGTGATCCACGTACAGATCAGGATTTTCTTTTATGCGTCCTCTCGCCACCTGGATAAGCTCGTCCCGCTTTCCGAAAATGGTGGCTTCGGTAGGACACGCCTCGGCGCAAGCGGTTATCTTGCCTTCCTTCAGTCTGTGGTAACACATAATGCACTTCCTCACCTTGGGCGCAAGCTTTTTCCATTCATAGGTGGGCACGCCGAAGGGACAGGCCTGCATGCAGTAACGGCACCCTATGCACTTGTATGCCTGATAGATAACGGCGCCTTCCGGAGTCTTCTCGAACGCTCCCACCGGACAAACCGAGGCGCAGGTGGGGTCATTGCAGTGCATGCACAGGCGACGATAATACACGTCGTCTTTCTCCTTCACCACGGTATAGGCTGTGGCGGAGAGCTCTTCTTCCTCCTCCCCGGGAAGACCGTTGGCTTCCTTACAGGCCAATGCGCAGGCCTGACAGCCGATGCATTTGGTGATATCAATTAAGAGCGCTTTTGGTTTTGTCATTGAATTGCTCCTTGATTCTGTTCTTGCTCTCTTATTGCAATCGATTCCATCAGGGATTTAGGTCCGAGCCTCTCCCTGGCCGCCGGCCCGAAACAGTGAGAGGTTCCGCTCACAGACGGTTTCCGGCAGGTTCCCGACCAAGGTTAGGCTCGCGCGGCCGCAGGAATGCGACCAGCCTTCTCTAACACCCTGATCACAGCGTCATTGAGCTCGTCCGGGGTAAAGGGCTTCGGCACATAGTCGGATACCCCGGACCTTATGGCATTGACGGAGGACTCGACTGAAGGATAACCAGTTATCATTATCACCGCTACATTGGGATTTTCCTTCTTTATCCTTTTGGTTACCTCCAGCCCATCGATCTCCGGCATCTTCCAGTCGGTTATCAGCACGTCAAATCCTCTTCCCTTCATTTTGTTCAATGCTTCCTGTCCCGACAAGGCCACATCCACGTTGTAACCTCCCTGGGTCAGTATCTTCTTGCAGCTGTTACATACGGTGTTCTCGTCGTCCACCACCAAGACGTTGGGTACGGGTTTAGCGGCAGCCGTTGCAACAGCTGGTCTTGTACCTGCCGAGAATTCTGCCGTGTGTTCCACCTTTCTGCCTCGTCTGACCAGAGCGTCAATTGCCAGCGCCACTATGAAGGTCAATACCACCAACAAAGCTACCATTTGTTACTCCTTTCGTTATCTGTTGTCGTTCTTTTCATGGCTGCTGTCTTCTGTTCAACCTGCTTTAGCTTCATCTCCATTACAAAGATCTCTACCTAAACCCGTTCCGAAAATCGCAAGGGGGCTGCTAACTCACAGGCTTCTTTCCAAGAACTGCTTTGAAAACGCCGCTGACGATGGAAAAAATGACTATGGGACCCAGGGCGATGAAGAACAACCTGCCAAAAACGGGCGCCAACACAGACTTCAACACGAATCTTGCCGGGCCAGCCTTTTCCTCTTCGGCAGGGACCGGAGTCGCTGCCGGAGCAATGGCGGCTTTGTCCACGACGGCTTCCGCCTCCTTGGGTTTCGGCCTCGGGGCCACGATCCCTTCCTCAACCAATCGATCCAGGGCTAAATCTGCCGGGACAGCTTGACCCTTCGCCAGGGCTCTCAGCACGGCGTCAGAAAGTTCCTCCGGCGTGAAGGGCTTGGTCAGGTAGTCGGACACCCCCGATCTTATGGCCTTGACCGAGTTTTCAACTGAAGGATAGCCAGTGATCAGTACTACCACAACCTGGGGCTTCTCTTTCTTTATCCTTCGGGTTACTTCAAAGCCATCGATCTCGGGCATTCTCCAGTCGGTGATCACCACGTCGAACCCGTTACCTCTGACCTTGTTTAGCGCCTCCTCTCCCGATAGGGCCACATCCACATTGTATCCCTCCCGGGTCAGAATCTTTCTGCAACTGTTGCATACGGTCTTCTCGTCGTCCACCACCAGCACATTGGCTCGGCGTTTCATGTCAATCACCCCTTTCAGTCAGCCCCCTGGGGGCTAACCTGGCAAAGTACTGCTCTGGATATCGCGCCCAAGCATATGGGCAACAAAGCCAAGAAGAAAAGCCGAGATTCAAGCGCAGATAGGAAGAACTTCCCAAGGGGAAACCTAAAGCCAGACAGTCTTCTTCCCGGCTTTTGGGTTAAGTGCTCTTTGATTTTTTCCTCTCTTTCAGTTCCGGTTGCGGTGGTCGGCGTGGAATCCGAGGTGATAACTCTGCTCTGAGAATTCAATTCCGCTTGTCTACCGTCGGAGAAAATCGAGATGTTGCCTGACCAGTTCTTCAGGTCCCCCTCCAAATTGAAAGGTTCCAGTCGGACGATCCAGCCTTTCCCGAATGGATCTTTGTTTATCAAATCGGTATTGAAGTTGATCTCGTGGTTGATCCCCACCACTCGTCCCCGAATAGGAACACAGAGCTTGTGCATCTGCTTGTCCGCAGCCAAAATCCTGACAAAGAGCCTTCCGTGTTCCGCCCTGGTCTCGTGACAAGGCAAGTCAACGTACATTATGTCCCCCACGGATTCGCGAAACAGGTTGTTCACTCCGACTTCGACCGTTCCATCCTCCAACATGCGCGCCCAGATGTATTTCTGATAATAGAACAGGTCATTTTCCCCGGTTTTCCTTTCCTCCAGGGCCTTTTGCAGGGTTCGACTTAGCTCATCCGGGTCAAGAGGTTTTGGAACATAGTTGGAGACACCTAATCTCATCGCTTTTACTGCAGACTCGACTGATGGATACCCCGTTATCATTATTACCACTATGTCGGGGTGATTCTTCTTTACGATTCTCAAGACCTCCATGCCGTCGATCTCCGGCATCTTCCAATCGGCAATAAGCACGTCATATTTGTCCTGTTCCACCTTTCTCAGAGCTTCCCTGCCGTTTAGAGCAGTCTGAACATTGTGCCCGTGCTGACTTAACGCCTTTCTACAGCTATCGCACACTATCTGCTCATCGTCCACCACCAGCACATTTGCTCTGTACCCCATCTTTCTCACCTTCCTTTCTTTTCCAAACACCGCCCGTCAGTGCAACAAGCGTGCCACATTGTGAACTTTTTCACAAATTTCATCAGCGAGCCAGCTAAGGAATTGAAATAGAAAAGCTTAACGACTGCAGGGAAATCCAGAATCGGTAGGTCTTGGCAAGTTGAGCAACTTGGTGAATGAAAGAATTATGCGGGGTGATGAGACTTAGTCATTCATAAATAAGGACTTAGCAATTTTAGTTTGTGTATACACGAAATATACACCGAATCTTTTTTATATACGATCTCCACTTACTTCTGTAGCTTTATATTGTATTTCCGCATAAGAGCCTGGAAATTCGACCTCTGCATTCCCACGTCCTTGGCGGATTTGGTCACATTCCAGTCGTTTCTGGTCAACGCATCGAGAAGGAACGATTTCTCAACGCTCTCAACGGCAAATTCCCTCAGCTTTTTCTTAGTGTCCTTCAACTCCTCTGAAGTCTTGGGAATAGGGGTGTCGGGATGCGCTGCCTCAGCTCCCACAACAAAGGGGAGGTGTTCGGTGGTGATGGTATTCCCTTCGGCCATGACAACAGCCCGTTCAATCACGTTCTCCAGTTGTCTGACATTTCCGGGCCAGCTATAGACAATTAACATATTCATCGCGTCGACTGAAATGCTTTTGATGTTCTTTTTCATCTCCTCAGCGTATTTTCTCAGGAAGTGATAAGCCAAAAGGGGAATGTCGTCTTTCTTTTCTCTCAAGGTTGGCACGCTGATGCTGACCACGTTCAATCGGTAAAAAAGGTCCTCCCGGAATTTTTCCTCCTGCACTAGCTTCTCCAGGTCTTTGTTTGTGGCCACGATAAATCTTAGATCCACTCTCTTGGGCCTCACTCCCCCCACCGGAGTAAACTCTCTTTCCTGAATCACTCTCAGTAGCTTGGACTGGAAATTGGCATTTGTATCCCCGATCTCGTCTAAGAAGATCGATCCTCCATCGGCTATCTCAAACAGCCCGGGCTTGGTCACTATTGCCCCCGTGAACGATCCTCTTACATGGCCGAAAAGTTCAGATTCCAAAAGTTCCTGGGCAAAAACCCCGCAGTCGACCGGAACGAAGGGCTTTTGCTTTCTGGGGCTATTGAAGTGGATTGCCCGGGCGATGAGTTCTTTGCCCGTCCCGCTTTCTCCCCGAATCAGAACGGTGCTCTCCGTCGGAGCGACTTTACGAATCAGCTTATACACCTCCTGCATCTTGGGGCTGTTGCCGATGATATTCTCAAAGCCGTACTTGGCTTGTAGCTCCTTCCGCAGGTAGATGGTCTCACAGATCAGGCTTTTTTTTTCCATAGCCTTCTCGACCACGATCAGAACCTCGTCCGGGCTGAAAGGCTTGGGAATGTAGTCAAAAGCTCCCAGTTTCATGGCCTGAACCGCAGATTGGACCGTGGAGTAGCCGGTGATCATGATCACCAAGATGTCCGGGTATTCCTTCTTGATTCTTTCCAGAACCTCCATGCCGTCCATTCCCGGCATCTTGACATCAGTGATGACGATGTCGATAGGCTCTTTCGCCAGAAGCTCAAAAGCTTCCTCACCGGATAGTGCCGCAAAGACCTCATGCTTGCCTTCCTCCAGTATCCTGCGGCAGCTTTTCAGTACGATCTCCTCATCGTCCACTACCAGTATCCTGGCTTTGATCATTTGCTTTTACCCCTTCTGCAATTCAGGAAAGCCCTTCCTTTATGGGCAGCTTTACCGTAAGGGTGGTGCCTTTTCCGACCTGGCTTTTCACTTCCAGTTTGCCTCTGTGCCTCTCGACTATGCCGTAGCTTACAGACAGCCCCAGACCAGTCCCCCTGCCCTGCGTCTTGGTTGTAAAGAAAGGATCCAGGATTTTCGGCAGGAGCTCCTCCGGAATTCCGATGCCGGTATCCGCAAACCGAACAGCTACCATTCTACCTTCGGCCTCAGAGGATACAGTCAAAGCTCCCCCCTCTGGCATGGCCTCAATGGCATTAAGTAAGATATTGATGAAGACCTGTTGAATCTGGCTCACATCCACCATTATCTTGGGCAAGTCCGCTTTCATTTTCTTCTCGATTTTCACATTTTGCAGACTGGCCTGATGCGAAATCAAGTCTATGGATTTGCCGATCACCTCATTGATGTCCGACAGGGTCTTCTGGGGTTCGGTTTGCCGCGCATAGTCCAGAAGGCCTTTGACAATCTTCTTGCACCGATTGGTTTCATTTACGATAACCTCTAAATCCTCTTTGTCCGGGTCTCCATCTGACTTGGCTTTGAACAAAAGCGACGAATAGGTAAGAATCCCGGTCAGGGGACTATTGATCTCGTGGGCAACCCCGGCAGCCAACTTACCCAGAGAAGCCACCTTGTCCGACTGAATCAGCTGATTCTCGGTCTTTCTCAACTCCTCGGTCCTCTCCCGCACCTTCTGTTCCAGCGTTTTTCCCCACTCGACCAGCTTTTCGTCCGCCTTTTTCAAATCCAAGGTCATTTGGCTAAAGGAAGAAGCCAACTGGGCGATCTCTCCTTCAGTTTTGACAGGTATGGAATAGTCTAAGTCCCCTTCGGCGATCTTTCTGGTCGCTTTGACTAACTCCCTGACCGGACGAGTGACATACCGATTGATGGAGATGCTTATGGTCACCGAAATGATCAGAAAGGCAATTACGGCGAAAACGATCATCTTGTTCTGGGCACCTTTTACGTCTTTATCCACGTCCGCCAGCGACATTCCAATATCCAATACCCCCAGAACCTTCTGTCCCGGGGGATGGGCGTGGCATTCGGGCGTGTAGCAGTCTGGTTCATTGTAGATTGCGGAGATTACCCCCAACACTCGGTGGCCGTCCTTGGAGGTGAAGATTCTGGAGCGGTCCGGGATGTTCAGTCTCTCCAACGGCTTTTCGGCTGAGTGGCAGGCGTAGCAGGCTTCAGCCCTTTTGTCCACCATCTCTCCAATGTCGGTTTTGTCAGAGGAGAACATTATCTGACCGTCCTTGTTGAAGACCCTGATCTTCTCCAGACCTTCCTGCTGTCCGATGGTTTCGATCATCTGGTGCAGGTCTTCCCTCAGGTTCTTCAGCATGTCCAACCTGGTGCTTCTTCTAACCGTCTCGCTGATTCTCAGAGCCCCCCGCATCACCTCACCGGTCAGCTGTCTTTTTTGAGATGCTATGTTGACGTATGCATAGATCCCGATGGACAACATCAGGATGAACCCCACCACCAGAATCAGTTTAGCTCCAATGCTTTTCCTCAACACAGATCACCATTCCGTTAGTGAATTATTTCACAAGCTCCCAATCATTATACGATTGTCGACCACCAAAGGTGATAAGAAAACTAAACCGCTCTTAGGTTTCCACGTGTAATGATAAGCCATCTGAGCTCACCTTCCGAGTGCTAAACCAGCCTCACAACACCATTTGATTTTTATGAAATCGATCCCCTCATCTGTTTTCAGGCCCCCCTCTTCATCATCCCCAGAAATGAAGAACGGAGCATATCGCTCATGAGGGCCTTCTTCACCGGCGGCAGTTTTAAAAATCCGCCCACGAACCCGCGCACGAATGCGTGGGTCCGGCTCTGGGGGTTGTTGAACATCAAATTCTGCAGGGTTCCCCTCTCCAGGCATTGCAGAATAACCCTTTCAAAGGTGTCCTCCGGATGGAGCACTCGCTGCTTCCGCTTTACCAGCTTCATGGCTTGGGTCGGACACTTCAGCGCACACACCGCGCAACCCAAACACATGGACGCGTCGATCCTGGGGCTGGCTTGGGGAGCCGTCTCGATGGCATTGATGGGGCAGGACTGGGCACACGTCCCGCATTCAGTGCACACCTCTTCGTCGCTTTGTGCGATGAAGTTGGACGTGACCACCATGCCGGGATATCCGAATTTGCTTACACCCAGAAGGGCGTTGCAGCAGCACCCACAACAGTGACAGATGAAGGAGACGCCCTGCTTCGTGTTGTCTGCGCAAAATATCAGCCCCATCTCTTTCGAACGTTCAAGGTTTTCCAGCATCTCGGATTTGGAAGCTTCTTTCGCAAAACCGTGTCTGGTCATGAAGTCGGCGGCAGCTCCGAAGGAGGAACAGGTCTCAAGCGGCACGTCGCACTTCTTCTCGCCAACATGCAGCTTCTCGTGCCGGCAGGAGCATATGCCCAGGGAGAATTTCTCAGCTTCCTCCACGATCGACGTCGCTTTCTCATAATCCAAGACTTCAACGTATTCTGATGGATCCACTGTACCCTCATGCGGCAGCGCCCGCAAAGGAGAGATTTTCTCACCATGCCTGAAATTCGCCCAGTAGAAGTTGTTTTCGCTGTCGAAATACTCGTGGAAAAGCTTTGCCCACTCTTTCATGTTGAGCTCGCCCCGTGTCCGCATCATAGTGAACTCAAATATCCCGATGATCATGGGAGAAGGCGAATAGTGATACTCCCCGCGTAACCAGAGGTCCATGACCAGACCCTTTGAACACAGACTATCAAGGATTTTCTGCAACTTAGCACGCTCATACCTGGTGGTCTTTTCAATTTGATCCAGATTAGACAAGCCGAAAGGCATTTTGACTACAACCTCTCCTTCCTCTTCAGAGTAAAGCTCCTTCAAAATGGCATGAAACGTTTGATTCCAGGGTGCCCTCATGGTCAGATTGTCAATCTTCTTGCCGAGCTTCCGATAAATGTCTCTCCCTGCCAGATGTGCCATAATTAATCCCTTTTCCTTTCCACGTTTTACCCACGCCCTTTTAGCACAAGATAGAGATTGGGGCAGCGAAGTGCAAGAACTTTGATATTGCTTTTCGCCCAAAAGGCTAACGGTCGCCGGATCGCCTAGAAGTCAACGTAAGAGGCTTTGTGGCAGTCTATTTGCAAAACAAGGTTGAAGCTGGACATACTGTGGATTGGAAGGCGTTCCTTTGAGATCGAAACAAAACTACTTGACTGGGAAACAAAAAATACTAGAATAATCACGGGTGGAGTCTCGGATGCGATTCTTGTCCAATATCATCTGGATAGCCCTGAACCTCTTTGTCATACTAACCGTTCCTGCGAGCGCCGAATGGAGATTGGAAGCTTATCTGGGAAAAGCCTCCAGCTCTAACAGCGACTTAAGAATCGAACAGCCTTCAAGGGAAACTCATCTTGTGTTCCACGATATTAAATATGATGACAGATCATTGAAAACTCCTTTGTATTATGGTTTAAGGGTGAATTACTTCCCTAACCGTTATCCTAGTTTTGGCTTGGAAGCCGAATTTATCCACGCCAAGATGTATTCCAAGTCTGAACAGGGAGTTCATGTTTCAGGAACAAAAAGGGGAGAATTGGTCGATTCAACCATCAGGCTCGGAGACATAGTTCAGGGTTTTTCCATGAGTCACGGCCTGAATTTTCTGTTTTTCAACCTGGTGGGTCGATTGGGACTTCTCAGGGACGAAGGTGATTCTTGGAACAAAGTCGAGCTTTACGGGCGAGTGGGGATTGGTCCCCTAATTCCGCATACCGAAAGTACCATCGAGGGAGAGGAAAAAGAACAGTATGAAATTCACGGGCCCGCGTACCAGTTAGCTGCCGCAACTGAAGTCGGAATAGCGCACAGTCTGGCTTTATCAATAGAATACAAATACACCTATGTCCAGGTAAAGGATGCCAAGATTCAGAACGGACATGCGGAGACGGACATAAGGACGAGGCATTTGGTTTTTGGCATCGGCAGGAGGTTTTGATCAAGATTTTCTTCGAAAGGTCTGCGGGGCAAATGCACAGCCACCCCGCTTCTGGCTCGATCAGAGTCTTCTTTGTCTTCAGTTTCGGCCAAAACTCAGCTTTTAATCCCGAACGCGCAAGAACGCAGAGCGGACAGAATGCTCAGAAACAGTCCAATCATTTTATCTTGAGCATATAGATCCTCAGTTGTCACGTTAGTTCTGCATGGAGCGGTCACCAATCCAGCGCAGGTCAGTTCAGGCCGCGTGATTGGCCCCGCGGTACAGCTGAAACAGGTATCGCAGTTTGAGGAAAAACTGACGCGATATAACACTCCAGCCAATGCGCTCGTCCTCGTCGTTTCCACTGCTCTGTCACCAGTGATAAGGTCGAAAGTGGGCGGCTCACCAATAAGGTTCTCCGTCATCCGGAGCAATATCATCCACAAATAATAGGGAACGATTGTATTTTTCCCTTGTTCTGAAACAGATAGTAAACAAAGAACGTAACTCGAAATGAATGCTGACTGATCGTCAGTCAGTTATCAACAACGGGAACTCGCAAATGGCACGGATTTCCAAAGATCCGGAGAAACGAAGAGAGGAATTGATAGAGGCCGCTAAGAGGCTTTTCGTCGCCAAAGGTTATGAACAGACACCGGTGAGCGATATTGTTAACGAGATCAATGTAGCGCAGGGGACATTCTATTACCACTTTAAGTCAAAGACCGAGATCCTTGAGGAAGCAGTAAAAAAGTCCATCCTTTCGCTTGTCGAGAAGATTCAGCTGATCGCCGACAGGAAGGATACCGATGCAGTAGCGAGACTAAATGAGTTTTACAGAGCACTGGTAAGCTTTGGCAGCCTGAGTACCGGGTTAGTGCGCTTCATCCATCAAGAGAGCAATCTGATCCTTCATGAGAGACTTGGAAGGATCACCACCGCCAGGATCGTCCCTATCCTGTCGAAGATTATTCAGGATGGAATATCCGAACGAGTATTCACAGTTGAGCACCCGGCGCAGACCGCCAGGTTTCTTCTTCTGGGCGTTGGCGGGCTATTCCATGATCCCGAAGTAATGAGTGACCCTGAACAGATTGAAAAGGCTCGTATTACTGTTGAACAATGCGTGGCTAGAGTACTTGGCATAAAGGAAGGTTCTTTCGAAATGAGACTGTAGCATTCCTATTTCTTATGTGCTGCGAGTGATCACAGTTGAGGATAGAAAGTTCGCCTGCAGCACAAGGGGGAGCGCCCGAAAGGATAGAAACATGATGAGAATCAAACTGGAAATCTGGTTCCTGCTAATCGTCGTGTTATCGATACGGCCTGCAGCATCGGAAATGGCGACACCGGTTGACGTGGAAGAGATCATCCGCCAGGTGGATCAGCTGTACCGTTCTTCGTCCAGCTATTCCGAACTGGAGATGGAGATAGTGACGCCGCATTGGCAACGCACTCTCTCCATGAACGCGTGGACCATGGGGATGGACAAGACTTTCATCCGCATCACCTCTCCCAAAAAGGACAAAGGAGTGGCCACGCTGCGCATTGAGAATGAAATGTGGAACTACCTGCCCAAGACCAACAAGGTGATCAAAATTCCGCCCTCGATGATGATGAGCTCCTGGATGGGATCCGATTTCACCAATGACGATCTGGTCAAGGAGTTTTCCCTGTTCGAGGATTTCAGCTATGAGCAGATCCAGCCCGAAGGCGGCAGTGAGGACACCGTTTACATTAACTGTATTCCGCGCGAGGACTTGCCAGTAGTCTGGGGTAACATAGTAATCGCGGTAAGAAAAGAAGACTTTATCCCAATCTGGCAGAAGTATTATGACGAGGAGGGCAAGCTGATGCGGATTCTCGACTACGGCGACGTCAGGGAATTTGACGACCGCATCATCCCCGCCACCATGGAGATGATTCCCCAGACCAAGGAAGGGCACATGACCGTCATCCGTTACCTCGAACTGGAATTCGACAAGAAAGTGAGTGACGAGACTTTCTCACTCCGCAACCTACGGGCCACGGACTAAAGGAGTGCGACGGTGTTAACCCTGAGAATAGCCTGGCGCAACATCTTCAGGCAGAAGCGAAGAACCACATTGACCGTACTGACCATGTTCGGCGGCTTCACCCTGTCGGCGATCTCCATCGGTTGGGCCGACGGGACTTATAACCGAATCATCGACATGTTTACTCGCAATCGACTTGGCCATATCCAGGTGCACGCCAAAGGATATCTCGATAAGCCCTCGCTTTACAAAAATATTGCGAACTACCAGGAAATCGTACGAAAGATCGAACAGATTCGGGGTGTCGAGGCCTGGGCGCCTCGACTGTACTCGGCAGGGCTGGCTTCTGTCGGCGAGAAAAGCGCGGGAGTTCGGATCATCGGCATTGATCCAGAGCACGAATCGGTCGCCACCAGATTTGAGAAGAAAATCATCGAGGGAAGAAGCTTCTCGCAAGTGCCGTCCCACGAGGTGATCTTGGGAAAGGGTGTGGCCAAGACACTGAGAGCTGCGATCGGTGATGAAATTGTGGTCGTCTCCCAGGGCGCTGACGGATCTATCGCCAATGATCTTTATGCCATCGTGGGCATTCTCGAGAGTGGCGACGCCGCTCTGGACCAAAGTGCTTTCTATCTCCACCTGCGGGACGCCCAGGAACTGCTGGTGCTTGAAGGTATGATCCATGAGATAGCCGTGATTGCCTACAGGCTTGATCAGGTAACTGGCTTGACCAAGCGGATTCGCGAGGCGCTAAACGACCGCCAGCTAGACGTCGCCCCCTGGCAGGAATTTGCCAGATCGTTTTACGTGGCCATGCAGGCGGACAAGCAGGGGGCCTGGATAATGCTTTTCATCGTGATCCTGATCGTGGCAATCGGCGTACTCAATACGGTACTTATGACCGTGCTGGAACGGACCCGGGAATACGGAGTTCTGCGAGCGCTCGGCACCCGACCGCAGCAGATTCTCCGGCTAGTGCTTTGGGAGACGGCGCTGATGGCCTCTGTAGGCATCGTTATCGGCTTCGGCTTAAGCCTTTTAGCCAACTATATCTTGTCCGAGCACGGCATTCCCATGCCCCAGAGCTTCACTTATGGCGGTGTGGAGTTCACTCATTACTACGCCGAGGTGAATGCCCACAGTCTTTATATACCGGCACTGGCTGTGGCTCTGTCGGCCATGATGGTAAGTATCTTCCCGGCCATAAAAGCAGCCCGAATCGCTCCGGCGCGCGCGCTGCGCACGCATTGACGCGAGGTGAATAATGCGGTTATACTTGAAATTGGCAGTTCGAAACCTCTTCCGCAATAAGCGGCGGACCTTCATCGCCGGAACCGCAATCGGTATCGGCCTGGCGGCTCTGATTTTCACAGATGCCCTGATCATAGGCATGGAAGAAAACATGGTCGCTTCCGCCACCGAATCGTTTTTGGGGGAGGGCCAGATTCATCTTGAGGGCTTCCGTGAGTCTTTCGCCGTTGAAAGCACAATCGCGAATCAGACGCAAGTGGTCGATCGGCTCAAAAAAGAAGAGAGAGTCAGCCATTTCACACGTCGCGTCATGTCTTTTGCCATGGTCACCTCTCCGGCCAATCTCAGTTCGGTGAGCATGGTGGGAATAGATCCCGCTTCAGAGCGATATCTATCGCAGATAGACGAAGCAATAACTCTTGGCAGCTACTTTGCTGGCGACAAAAAGCACGACATCATCATCGGCAGCAAGCTGGCCGAAATCTTGGAGGTCGATATAGGCAGCCGGGTGGTGTTGACGGTGGCGCAGGCGCACTCCGGCGACCTGTCACAGGAGATGTTTCGTGTTTCGGGAATCTATCATTTCAACATAAAGGAAATGGATCGGGCAATGGTCTTCGTGCGCCTCCCCCAGGCGCAGCAGATGCTGGCACTGGACGATGAGGTCCACCAGATCGCCCTGCGTTTTTCTCGCGGCGAATACGCCCGCGACCAGAGCCTGCCCTTCTGGCAACGCTACTCGCGGGAGGGCAACGAAGCTGTGAGCTGGACCGTACTTCTGCCCGAGCTCGAGGCAGCCTTCGAGCTATCGCACTTCATGACCTGGATCGTCGGCTTGATACTGTTTGGCGTGGTGGCTCTGGGTATCATCAATACCTTGTTCATGTCGCTGCACGAACGTATGTTTGAGTTCGGAGTCTTAAGGGCGGTGGGTACACGTTCATCCGCCATGGCGCGACTGATCATATTCGAGGCCGGCGCTCTAGCAGGTTTAAGCATCCTTCTGGGCACGGTCCTGGGGTTCTTGGCAACTTCCATAACTGCTAAAATCGGAATCGACTATACCGGCATAGAGTTCTCGGGCGTGACCTTTCGGGAGTTACTTTACCCGGTGCTGCAGGCGGATCAGTTCGTCATCTACCCGTTCGCGGTTTTCCTATTCACCGTGCTGATGGGGCTCTATCCTGCTGTATTTGCAGCAAAGATGTCGCCAGCCAAGGCCATGCGGCGGAGCTTTTAGGAGGATGTTCAAATGTCACAAGTCCGTGCCGAAGACTTGATTGTAACCAAGTCGGTCAAGAAAGTGTACCGTGACGATGAGGTGCCGGTGGAGGCCGTACGAGGAATCGATCTGACGATCACGCAAGGGGAATTTACTGCTATCGTGGGTCCCTCCGGTTCCGGCAAGACCACATTTCTTAACATAATTTCCGGCCTGGACGCGCCCAGCGACGGCGAGGTGTGGCTGGCAGGCAAAGAGATCTCGGCTATGAGCGGTAAGGAACTATCCGATTTTCGCCGGGACCACATCGGTTTCATTTTCCAGGCCTACAATCTGATCCCAGTACTCACGGTGCAGGAGAACATAGAGTACATAATGTTGCTGCAAGGCGTGCCGAAGCTTGAACGACACCGCCGAGTGGAGGCGATCCTAACCGAACTGGGTCTGGAGGGTTTTGCCGATAGGCTGCCAACTAAACTCTCGGGAGGACAGCAGCAGCGGGTCGCGGTCGCGCGTGCAATGGTCTCCCGCCCCTCCCTGATTCTGGCCGATGAGCCGACCGCCAATCTGGATTCGAAGACCGGTGCCGAGCTTCTGGACATGATGCGCCAACTCAACCAGAAGAGTGGAATCACCTTCCTCTTCTCCACCCACGATAAACAGATAATGGAACGAGCCAGGCGGCTGGTGACTCTGAAGGATGGTATAATCGACAGCGACGAGATCAGGAGTTGAGAGAAGATCGTCTGGATCTGTCCTCTGACGACAAAGGTTGGTCAAAGAAGATGAGGTGGCTGAGTATACTCATTTTGGCGGTGGCTTTAATGCTGTTTTGGCCGCTCTGTTCAGCGGCTTCGGATCGGGTTTCAATCGGCGGTTATTACAAGAATTACTTCGTGGCTTTGGACCGGCCAGATGTGAGGAACCTTCCGGGCATAACCGGTCAACCGATCATCGGCGCAGTCAACAACCGGCTGAGATTCAGAGTGTCTGGCAGGATCAGCGAATGGATGTCACTGACTCTGGCCTACGACTTCTCTCCCCGGATACAAGACAACTCACTCTTTGAAGAGCAGGCCCTAAACCTTGGTTTTAACCCACAAACCTATCGTGTTTCCGATCTTGATTCCCGCCTATATCCAAACGGGAGTGAACCGGCAAGCAGCTTCGCCATCTTCCAGAACCTAGACCGCGCATATGTTACCATAAACAGCAGTCTGGCCGACGTCTACCTCGGCAGGCAAGCTATCGCCTGGGGCTCGGCTCGTGTGATCAATCCTACGGATGTCCTGGTGCCTTATGCCTTCAACGAACTGGACGTGGAGGACCGTCTCGGCGTAGATGCGATTAGAGTACGGGTGCCCATGGGCTTCATGGGCGAGATGGACGCGGGCTACGTGTTCGGGGAGGATTTCGAGTTCGAGAACAGTGCCATGTTTTTAAGAAGCAGACTTAACTATCGCCGCACCGACATTTCGTCAATGGTGATTGGCTTCCGGGAAAATCTTTTGACCGGGCTTGACCTAACCCGCTCCATCGGTGGAGCGGGATTCTGGCTGGAAGCGGCGTACGTTTTCGTTGATGCCCTGAAGTCGGATGAGCACAACGGTGAACAGGATTATTTCCGCGGCAGCATTGGCTTAGACTACAGCCTAGGGGACGGCACCTACCTTTTTGCCGAGTATCATTTCAATCAGGCCGGGGCAAGCGAACCCGACAACTATCTCTCCCAATTCGAGAAGACAGCCTACACAGAAGGTTCGGTCTATCTTCTGGGGAAGCATTATCTGGCCCCGGGAATTTCTTATCATATCACACCGCTTATTATCCTTAATGGGGAGGCGCTGGTCAATGTCACCGACCCTTCAGCCTTCTTGATGCCGCAAGTTGAGTACAACATCGCTGAGGACATCTACCTGTCAGCTGGCGTTTACCTGGGATTGGGCCAGAGCGCGGAATATCTGGTCAACTATGGTTATGGCCCTTTCTTAAGGCTGCGCTCGGAATTCGGTGGCTATCCCGATTTCTACTTCACTTCCTTTCGTATCTACTTCTGAAATCAGCGTCCTCTCAGCATTAGAGTAATCCTGCGGGCAAAGAACGCCTTGACATCCCGGCAGCGGGGCTCAGAATCGATCCACGCGGAAGTTACAGGACTACTCCAAGACTTTTACTTACAATGAGACATCCAGATCTTCCTGAGCGCGAAGATATTCGAGAGCTTGATCTAGGAATCCACGTGCAGCAATCCGGCAGCGTCCTCTTACCCTGTCTATCCACTTTTTTGGTTGACAAATAGTAAATTTGCGGTTTAATTACACATAAAGGGAACGCCCGTTATAAAGGGGAAATCATGGACAGAACTGTTTCCCACTACAGGATATTGGAGCAGCTGGGTCGCGGCGGAATGGGGGTGGTGTATAAAGCCAGGGACACCAAGTTGGATCGGGTCGTGGCCCTCAAGTTCCTATCAAAGCATCTGCTGTGTGATGAAGAAGCCAGGACAAGATTCGTCCGTGAAGCCAAAGCCGCCTCAGCACTAAATCATCCCAATATAGCCACAATCTATGAAATCGATGAAGTAGAAGGTGAATGTTTCATCTCCATGGAGTACGTCGAAGGCAAGTCCCTAAAACAGCTGATCAAGGAGGGACAGATTCAAGGTTGGGATTCGAGTAAGATGCTGGATCTGACCATTCAGATAGCGGAAGGATTATCCAAAGCTCACCAAAAAGGTATCGTTCACCGTGATATCAAGTCAGACAACATAATGCTCACCAGTGAGAACCTTGGCAAGATAATGGACTTCGGTTTAGCCAAGCTCAGGGGAGTCACGCAGGTAACTCAGACCGGCACAAAGCTGGGCACGGTGGCGTACATGTCGCCAGAACAGGCGCGTGGAGAGACCTTGGATCAACGCACCGATATCTGGTCACTGGGCGTTGTCTTGTATGAAATGCTTACCGGTCAGCTGCCCTTTGGGGGAGAGCATGACGGGGCGGTGATACACTGCATTCTGAATGAAGAGCCAAAGCCTTCCACTGGATTGAGGAAGGAGGCCCAGAGAGGTTTGAATGCGATTATCCACAAATCTCTGAAAAAGGACCCTGCCCAGAGATACCAGACTATGGCTCAGATGCTGACTGATTTACAGGCGGTAAAGAAAGGGGAGTCAATAACCGAGGAACTCCCGATTGGAAGAAGAGGTTAAAGACTCCAGAAGCTGCCGCTCTTCATTGCGGCGGCTTTGGTTCTGGCTACGGTGTTAGCCGTTTTATTCGCGCGGAAGGAGCTATACAGGCTAGTTCATGAACTATTTTTCCCGGAAGAGATCTCCAAAACCTCTGTGGGGGTGATGTTTTTCGACAACCAAACCAACGAAGACAAATACGACTACCTGCGCAAGGCATTAGCTGACATGCTGATCACAGATCTCAGCCAGTCGAGGTATCTGCAGGTCATGAGTTTCCCCCGGATGTTCGATCTCCTGCAATCGATGGGCTATGGGGATGTCGAAATCATCGATGCCTCTGTCGGGTTTGAACTGTGCAAATCGGCCGGTGCTCGTGTGATGGTTATGGGAAGTCTCGCCAAGAGCGGAGAGACTTTCGTGATAAATACCCAGGTGCTCAACGTGGATACGAAAAAGCTTATAGCAGCCCAAACGGAGACGGGCGAGGGCGAAAATAGCATACTGGGACATTTGGTGGATGATCTCACCGACAGGATCAAAAAAGACATGGAGATTTCTGCCCGGGAGATCCAACAAGAACAGAAGAACATAACGGAACTTACCACCACCTCTTTAGAAGCATACAGGTATTTCGTCATGGGAAAAGAGGCTGGTTCCGCAGGTTACAACCAAGAGGCCATCGACGATCTGCAGAAAGCGGTGGCCTTAGATTCCAGTTTCATAGAAGCTTACGATGCTCTGGTGCGGCAGTATTATACCGTTGGCGAGAGCGAGAAAGCTCTGAGAGTTTGTGAAAAGCTGAAGACAATTGCTACCCAATCTACAAGGGCAACTCAGGAGAAGTTGCTGGAGGTCCTTGTGTTGGAAGCCCTGATTAAGGAACATTGGGATTTGGCGGTGGCCTATTTAAGAAAGATCACCAGCATGAATCCGGAAAACGTGCGCGCCCATATCGACCTGGGTATGGTGTACTACCAAAAGAAAAAGATGTACGATGAAGGCATTGCCGAGTTCAAGAAGGTGTTAGAGCTTGACCCGCAAGGAATGAAACCGCGCGTCGTCGACTTTACCTACAAGGTGCTCGGCTACGCTTACCTCCGCAAAGGAGAATTGGGCAAAGCCGAGGCGGCGTTCAAGACGCACGTTGATTTATCTCCGAACCAGCCTTTACCTTTGCTTTGCTTGGGCGAGTTCTATCTCATCGTTGGCAATTATGACCAGGCGCTAGCACGTTTAAAGCAGTCTTTGGAAGCAAAACCCGATTTTGTTGACGCTCACGCATGCCTGGGAGACATTTATTTGGCCAAAGGGAGGTATGCCGAAGCGCTGCGTTCTTATGAAAGATATCTTGCCTTATCCACTAGTGAATCTGAGAAAGCGGACGCTCACTTTCTATTGGGTAAGCTCAAGTACCTGAAGAATGACTACACGGAGGCTGTTCAGGAATCTCGCCAGGCTTTGAGACTCGACCCCAAGATGCCACAGGCCCATTGGATGCTGGGGTTAGCATTGATTAAGAAGACAATGTTCAGCCAGGCTGAAATCGAGACCCTGGCGATCAGTGAGCTGATGAAAAAAACGGAGGCTGACGAGCCAAAGGTATATTATTATCACCTTCTGGGCGAGTTCTGGCTCAGCAGAGGCCTACACCAAAGGGCACTGGAAAACTTCAACAAAGCAGCCAGCATCCCTATATTGGACCGCGCATTTTTTATTAATACCCTGGGAGAAGCCCATTATAAAATGGGGGAGTGGGATGCCGCGGTAGAACAATTTGAAGCTGTGCTTAAAACTAATCCCAGCTATGCACAAACTCATTATCTACTTGGTCTGCTCTACGAGAAAAAAGGCACAGACAAGAAGAGCAGGCAACATTTCCAGAAATTTATCGAAATATGGGAGGATGCAGATGAAGACCTGCCGCAGTTGACAGATGCCAAGAAGCGATTGGAAGAACTCTGAAACTCCACCGATTTGGTTCCTGCTGAGAGGGCACTGCAAAAGAGAATCAAAAAAAGGAGGTGATGTGAATGAGTAAACTCAAAAGGGCAGATTGGGAGTTGCTAAGATACAAATACAATGTGGCTTTCACCAAAATGAAAAAGGAGCACTTCGAGTTGCTTTTGAACAGATTGTTCAGCAACCCTGGAAGTGATTCGGGAAGCGGAGACGAGGTTGATGAGACGGATGCCCTGATGGTCTACCTGGCTCGCGGGGAACCGCCTATCCAGCCGTCGCCACCCGACCAGTAAGCGTGTCCGGCGCAAAATCCAAAAAAATGCACTGCAATCCCTCTTTGCAGGAACCGAATCTATTGAATCTTGGATTACTCACTGGCCTGGATTAGGCTTGGGGCATCCTGCTGACTGGGGAAACTCAATCTCATTCATGCCAAAAAGGTTTGTCCTCTGCGGCTGTAATCAGGAAAAACAGTCATTCAAACTCCTTGGCATTTCTTCTATCCCAGGCCAGCCCAACCCCGGTCTATCTTCCGAACAATAGACAAAGAAATGATCAGTCGATTAGCTCGGTATAACTCTGGCTATTCAAATAATTATTCAAAAACGTAAATAGACCTTGACATTTAGAAATAAAAGGTTATATCACAAACCATAGGAATCTCTGTGCAATGATTGAGATTCAGGAAAAGTAGTCTCAAGCCCGATTAGTTTCTGACCGGGCCGAAGAGGAACAATTACTTTCAGAGGACAGTACATCTTCCTTGAAAGGAGAACACAAATATGTCCAAGGGAACGGTAAAGCGGATAATGAGAGAACGCGGATTTGGATTCATCTCCGCGGAGGATGGAAGGGAGGTATTTTTTCATCGCTCAGAAGTACAGGACGTGGACTTCGATGAATTACAGGAGGGAGACCACCTGGAATTTAGTATTGTCAAGGGCAAGAAGGGTCCTCAGGCTATCGGCGTCAAGAGAGTCAGCGAGTAGAGGGACTCACCTTCCCAACATGTGGCCGGATTAGGCCCACATCGAAAGAAAAAATGAAGATTCTTTTGATAGCTCCTTCTTTGGACAAAGAGCGGAGCCGATTTCTGAGAATGCCTCAGCTTACCCTGGGTGTTATCTCTGCTTTGACTCCGCCCGAGATTGAGGTGGATGTGGTTGAGGAGGAGATCGAGGAGGTCGATTTTGACAGACACTACGATCTGGTGGGAATCTCCTGTATGACCGCAGCCGCTCCTCGGGCTTACCAGCTCTCCTCTGCTTTCCGAAAAAAGGGTGCCAAGGTGGTCTTGGGAGGGATTCATCCCACGGTCATGCCCGACGAGGCCATCGCCCACTGCGACTCTGTAGTTATGGGCGAAGCAGAAGGATGTTGGGGTGAACTTTTGGAAGATTTCAGAGAGAATAGGCTACGAAGATTTTACCGGTCTTTTGATTCCGATCTGGCCAAATTCCCCGTAGCCAAGCTTAACCACAATCATACCCCCTTTCACGTGAGCCCCGTCCTGTGCACCAGAGGTTGTCCCTATAACTGCGAATTTTGTTCGGTTACTCATCTTTATGGTAAGAAGATAAGACACCGGGCAGTTCGAGACATCGTGAGGGAAATAGCTGCAAGAAAAGGTAAGAAGATCTTCTTTCTGGATGATAATATCATGGGGGATGCCAGATTTGCCAGGGAGTTATTTACTGCTCTTTTGGATTCGAAAATTCGCTGGTGGGTCGGCCAGGCATCCATATCTTCGGCAAAGGACCAGGCTTTACTGAGGCTGGCGAAGGAATCTGGTTGTGTCGGCTTGTTCATCGGAATAGAGTCGGTTTCCTCTGACAATCTAAAAAGGCTCCGTAAAGCTCCAGACGATGCCAAAGAATATAGCCAGGCTATCAAGATCATTCGGGATTCCGGGATCCTCTTCCATGCCTCACTGGTGTTCGGCTTCGACCATGACGACAAGAGCATATTCGAAAAAACCTTGAATTTTCTGGAGAACAACAGAATCACCAGCGCAACCTTTAATATTCTGACCCCTTACCCGGGCACCACCATTTTCGACAGATTCAAGAAGGAAGGAAGGCTCCTAAGCCAGAACTGGCAGGACTACAACCACAGAACCGTGGTTTTCAGACCCAAGAGTATGACCCCGGAAGAACTGGCGGAAGGTTTTCTGTGGTTGGGGAGAAATTTTTTCGCCAAAGCCTCGATATTTTCCAGATTCTTTCATAGCTACGCTCATCCACTGCTCTATTTTTGTACTAACTGGGGGCTGCGTACCAGTTTTAAGAATATGAAACCCGAAGATTGTCTGCCCCACACAGAAGAGCCTTGTTTTGCGCCTTCGCCCGGTGCGCCGGTGGAAGCTCCAGGATTAGCGGAGTAACCTCTCCGAGGGCAAGTCAACAAAAAGCAGAACGGATGGGTCGGTTAAGTCACAAGAGTTAGTCAGGATGACCAGGTCCATCATTCCAAGGCCTTCGCGGTTGCGTCAGGCCTTGCCGACCGCCTGGCATAAGTGCGACCTTACACTTGACAGCTGGGCTGCCTGGTCATACATGCCAGGTTACGCGTGCAGGGGTGGGCAAGATCTCACAGAAAGCAAGGGGCATAATCAGCAGCGAGTGATTTCGACGGGCATCGCCGTTCACAAATTGTGCCGGCGATCAGAAGCTCGGATTTGTGAAACAAATCGGTTGACGATGCGTAAGTACTTACATAAATTCGGAGAATGGCAACTCATGTTCAGACAATGGAGGCTTGCACGTGGATCTGATAAGAGAGCTCGGGCCATTGGCCCTGGCCGGCCGATTCAGGAGATTGGCCGAGTGGCTCTACAAAGACGCACCGCACGACATTCCCTTAGTCTGCGTAAAGAACCGGATAAGAAGTATGAATAGGATGTCACGCAAATTCGGTACCTTCTGTAACCTTGACGAGGAGGAGTTATGCAGAACGGAGTGCGCTGGAAGATTGTTCCGCTTATCTTGGTATGTGCCCTGGCCTTTCCATCGTGGGCCCAGCAGGCGCCGCCTGAGATACCAGACACGCCTGCAGGCAAGTTGTTAGTTCGCCTTATTGAGGCGTTCAACTCCGGTGAAGAGAAAGAGTGGACCGATTTCATCAACAACCACTGGAAGGAGCGCGAAGGAAAGTTTGAAAACCGCTTGAACATGTTCAAACAGGTCTACTCCGACGTGGGCGGCTTTATTCTTCACCGCATCGAGCACTCAAGTAACTACTCCATCTCCGGGCTGATGAAGGCTGAGAGACCCAGCGGCCCCATTGAGTGGGTGATGCTAAGGGTACAGGCCGATACTCTTCCTCCGCATAAGCTGGATATGCTTTCTATCCGACCGGGAGAGGAACCAGGATTTGAGGCGCCGGAAGGTGATCTGACGCAGGAGCAGATAGTCGATTTCCTCGATCGTTACCTGGATAACTTGGTATCCAAAGACCGATTCTCCGGAACGGTCCTGATCGCTAAAGATGGAAAGCCATTCTACACCCGCGTACATGGATTAGCCAGCAAGCGATATAACATCCCCAACCGGCTGGACACCAAGTTCAACTTAGGATCGATGAACAAAATGTTCACCGGGGTGGCCGTCATGCAGCTAGTGGAACAAGGGAAAGTCTCTCTCAACGACCCCGTAGGGAAATATCTACCTGACCTGCCGCAACCGGAGATTGCAGAAAAGGTGACCATTCACCACCTGCTTACTCACACCTCGGGGATGCAGGATTACTGGGACGAGGTGTTTGACGCCCACTGGTGGGAGATCAAGACCGTCGGCCAACTGGCGGAGTTGATCTTCGATGACAGCCTGCTCTTTGAGCCGGGGACTGATTTTCATTACAGCAATTCCGGCCCCATCGTCCTGGGCATGATCATCGAAAAGGTCACCGGGCAGGACTATTATGATTATATCAGGGAGCACATTTACCAGCCCGCCGGAATGATCAACACCGATTGCTACGAGATGGATACGCCGGTGCCGAATCTAGCCATCGGTTATACCAAGATAGACTATGACGGAAGCCGCAGCCCAGGCGGCGCGTGGCGCAATAACCTTTTCATGCACGTTGTCAAAGGCGGTCCAGCCGGAGGCGGGTTCTCTACGGTAGAAGACCTGCTAAGGTTCGATATTGCCCTGCGCAGCAACAAGCTTATCAGCAGGGAATCCTTCGACACCCTCACTACTGGCAAGGCGCACATGGGCCCTGAAAGCATGTACGCCTATCTGTTTCAGGATCGAAACGTAAACGGCCACCGCATCGTGGGGCATGGCGGTGGAGCGCCTGGCATCAATGCCAAGCTGGATATGTATCTGGACAGCGGTTATACGGTAGCGGTAATGGCCAATTACGATGGAGCCGCAGGAACGGTCGCGGGGAAGATCGAAGAACTACTTGCACGTTAAGACGTCCGCGAAGAATTAGATACTGTCATTACAAACGACTAACAGGAGCGCGGCAATCTCTTCCTCCCCGTCCTATCGCCGACAGCAGATCGCCACGTCTCCCCGGACGGGGACTACTCGCGATGACCGTTTTTACACGTTGTGTCAGGTCTTGCTCATGGTACGCCATGAGTGTGACCTGGCACCCCTTCCGATCACAACCCAATTAATCTTCACCTGTCAGGTCACACCCGCTGAGGGCTGGGGCGTAGAGGGGAGTAGATCCTGACAGAAAAGAGATAGATCCAGTGGCTGGTACCACCGAGGTTACTTTCTTCCTTTGCCAAAGACGATTCCAAAAGAGATGGAAAACTCGGGACTGGTGTGGTTCTTCTCCGACCCGATACGATTTTCAAAATCGGTGACGAAATGATAACCGCCCCCAATACCCAGCCTGAACAATCTGCTGAGGGAAATATCTGCGCCCATGGCCAGACGCGAACCCAGGGCTGTTTCCGCGCGAGACTCCACTGAAGCGGCCGTCCCTGTCCAGACGTTTGAGGCAAACCCAAGGTAGGGTCCGACAGATGCAGACAAATAGGGTCGAACCACGTCGCTGTCGATGAGTCTAGAGGGCTGATACTTCACCCCGAACAACATGGGGACAACCGCGGCAGATTCAACATAAGTGCCGCCACCACCCGCCCATACCGTAGCGTCTGCGTCTACCACCCCTGTACTGACATTGATGGCCCAATCGTTTTCAAGCCAGTAGGTATAGCCAATAGATCCGATAAGACCATTCGCCTCGCTCTTCGTCCTTACATCACCCGGAGACACTTCAGTGGTGGAGCTGACCCCACTGAGAAGTCCCATAGTCAGTTCAATACCATGTTTACCTCGAAGTGATCCTGAAGAAGATCGGCCTGCGGATTCCGCCGCTTGAGCGATCGGCAAGGTCTGTCCCACTACAGAAATGGGAAAGCTGATCAGGGAAATGGCTGCTACCGTTTTGAGTAAAGACATTGTGAAATCTCCTTTGTTTCAACGTTACCTTTGATTAAGGTCCGTCTATACTATTCTTCTACGGCTTCTGTACCGGTGGGTTTCACGCCCGAGACTGAGAGGCTGTGGCATCTGGCCAAATTCCGCGCGCAGAACGGGACTTCCTACAATCGATCCGAGTTAAATCCGTATATTAGTATATATGTATATTGTCCCTCAAACTCGAAGGAGGTGATTTATGAGGAAGCTTGGTTTAGCAGGAGGTGCAGTTGTCCTCTTGGTGCTTCTGGCCTTCACCTGGTCCTTCGCCCAGATGGACATAGGAAAGGGTTGCAAGAAGGTGATCAAGGTGATGGGCGACGAGATGATGCACCAGGAAGCATTGGGACACCACTGCGGAGAGACGATGCATCAAATGGGATGCGGCTCCACGGGTGCAGGTATGATGCATCAGGGAGGATGCTGCGGAATGGGTTCAGGCATGATGCACCAGATGGGATGCGGTCAGATGTGTTGTGGGATGGGGATGTGTGCCGGCATGACGGGATGCGGCCAGATGTGTTGTGGGATGGGGATGTGTGGCGGCATGATGGGCTGCCGCCAACAGGACTTCTTCATCTGCTGCGAGAAGGAACTGGAGTTGACTGATGAGCAGGTGGAGGAGCTCAAGTCCATCAAGATGAACTTTATGCGAGGAAGCATCGAGGCCGAGGCCAGCTTGAAGATAGCCCAGCTGGAACTGAAAAGCGTGATGCACGACGAGAAGGCCAGCGTCAAGGATATAGAGGCCAAGCTGAAGTCTGTCGCCAAGATAAGGACGGATATGAAGCTCTCCTGCATCAAATCCTGCCGGAACGCCAAGGCGCTGCTGACTCCAGAGCAGCTGGACAAGCTGAAGAAGATGTGTGAGAAGATGTAGGACCCTATCTTGCCTGTGGGCAAGCGTTAGTTTTGAGAAGTCTCAAGATATCGGCCAGGTTTTGCCTGGCCGATTCTTTTTAGAAGAAAAGGCGCCCACCAACCATCGGTCGCCTTTCAACTGCAGACCGTAAACTGTAAACCGTAGACTGTTTACTGATTCTAGGGCTCCAGCATAAACGGATACTTGAAGTCCTTCGGCGGCACGAGATTCTCCTTGATCGACCTGGGTGATGTCCAGCGGATCATGTTGTGTAGTCCACCGGCCTTGTCGTTGGTGCCTGATGCTCTCGCTCCGCCAAACGGCTGCTGGGCAACCACGGCTCCTGTTGGCTTGTCATTGACGTAGAAGTTGCCGGCAGCCTGACGCAGGATATTCTCAGCCAGCTCGACCGCATGCCGGTCGGTGGCGAAAATGGCACCGGTCAGAGCGTAAGGAGAAGTCTCATCGCACAAGTGCAGGGTTTTCTCGTAATCCGCATCGTCGTAAACGTAGATGGTGATCACAGGCCCGAAGATCTCCTCCACCATGGTCTTGAACTTGGGATTGCTGGTTGCGATCACGGTCGCATCGATGAAGTATCCTTTGGAATCATCACAGTTGCCTCCACACAGGAACTCAGCTTCCGATGAACCCTTGGCATAGTCGATGTACTCCTTGATGCTGGTGTAGGCGCTTTTGTCGATGATGGCATTCATGAAGTTGGAAAAATCACACGGGCCACCCATCTTCAGCTCGCTGATCTGTTTTAGCAGAATCTCCTTGATCTTCGGCCAGGTCGACTTAGGCACGTAAGCCCTGGATGCTGCAGAGCACTTCTGACCCTGGTATTCGAAAGCGCCGCGGGTGATGGCTGTGGCAACCTCAGCCGGAACGGCGGAGTTGTGAACGAAAATGAAATCCTTGCCGCCGGTCTCGCCCACGATTCTGGGATAGGTCTTGTACTTGGCGATGTTTCCCCCGACGGTCTTCCACATATCCTGAAACACAGCGGTGGAACCGGTGAAATGAATCCCCGCAAGGTGTTCGTTGTTCAAGACAACCTCGCTGATCTCCGAAGAGTTGCCGGTAATGAAGTTAATCACGCCGGCGGGCAAACCAGCCTCTATCAGTATATTCATAATAATGTGCGAGGTATACGGCACAGAGCGTGCCGGTTTCCAGACCGAGACATTGCCCCACATGGCAGGCGCTGTTGGCAGGTTGCCGTTGATGGAGACGAAATTGAACGGGGTGACCGCGAAGATGAATCCCTCCAGCGGCCTGTAGTCCAGGCGATTCCAAACGTTCGGATCGGGATTAATCGGCTGGAAGTCGGAGATCATCTGCATGTAGTAAGCGTTGAAGCGGAAGAAGTCAACCAGCTCACACACACCGTCGATCTCCGCCTGGAACACGGTTTTGGAGTGCGCCAGCATGGTGGCGGCATTCATTATGTAACGGTATGGTCCAGCCAAAAGATCAGCCGCCTTAAGGAAGATGGCAGCACGCTGTTTGCCCGGCAGCGCCGCCCAATCCTTTTGGGCCTTCAGCGCCGCGTCGATGGCCATCTGTGTCTCTTTCTTGCCGCCGCGGTAGGAATAGCCTAATACCAGCTTGTGATCGTGCGGTGCGGTTATTTTAACCTTATTGTCGGTGCGGACCTCTTTGCCGTCGATTATCAGCGGCATCTCAGTCTGTTTTGATTTCAGCTCGTCCAAAGCAGCTTTCAGTTTCTTACGCTCTGGTGATCCGGGAGCGTAACTGTAGACCGGCTCGTTGGCCGGATGCGGTATACGGTAGCTCTCCATACTATCCTCCGGACTTATTTTTGGTTAACCGATTCGAGTTGTTGGCGGCAGAACGCTGACACGGAATCACTCAATTGAGTGTTGAAGAGATTCTCCAATTGGATCCGGGACGATCTTTAGTCTGAGGCCTTCATATCTCCCGACCCATAAAAACAACGCCCCCCAACCAGGGAGCCTTGATCCTTGCAGACTGTCTTCTGTGTCTCTCAACTACCAGCGGTGCACTATCAAATACTAACCATGGACTACAAACTAAGAACCGGAAAGAACTCCTTCCGTCGATCAAGTATACGGGATGAGCAGCTTCTTGTCAAGGGGAATAATGGGTCCCCAACTGGACGATTCTCGAACTTCCTTGGAAGCTATAGGGGATCAGAAATATAACACCATGACATTCTTGGTGGTCACCTGAGGAGGGATTAGAATATACGGTACCGACCTCACTCTCCTCAAACTTTGGCTTGCTTTGAGTGCAATATCCGACTGCACTATATTATAATTGACGCACTTGTTGGGGACCATCCGATAAGATGACTGACGATGCCAGGTCCGATGCCCTGGCCGACGTGTTTGTCAACAGGGTGATCATAGAAGGGCGTGGACTTTATGCGAATTTGGGAGGTCGGTCCGGCTGATCACAAACCTAATCATCCGTACCAGTATCGGGGATTACTTCCAAATCGTAGTATCGGATCTCCCCTGCCAAGCCATCGCTGGGCTGTGCATCCAGCTCATCACCAAGTACGGACCGGGTCAGAACTCGTCCGTCGCGACCTGTGACAAGAAATTCCACGGGATGGATGAAGACTATAGGCACATGACCCTCAGAGGAGCGCTGGCTGACAATTGCATCGCTTTCACCACCGTAACCACCGCCGGCGAGACAGAATACAATACTCGCTCCGTTCTCAACAAGCTGAGCGATAGCCTCAGGTTCTCGGCGTTCAGAGCAGATCATCATCCCGATTCGTCCGAACTCGGTAGCGAAAGCAGGGAAACCTTCGCCAGGTGCGTACCAATCAATCTCGGTGTACCAGAGGAAGTTCTTGCGGTGCTTCCCCAGCAGGACACCATCCGGCCCGATCAGCGCCGCTGAATTGTATACCGTATCACCAGCCCGTTCGGCTAGGCCGACGATGAGATAGACATCGCACTCATCGCTTAGTCGCTGAAGCCGGGAGAAATATTGACCGCTCGGGATTTCCTCGGCCAATGTCCGGAACACATCACGGGACAAAGCCGGCAATCTGACGCTGTATCCGTCGAGGAAACTCTCGGGCGTACAGATAATCCTTGCGCCTTTATTAGCAGCCTGCCGAATCAGTTCCTCGGCTCGACTAATATTGGCTTCCTGGTCGCCGGGAACCCATCGAAGTATGATGCCGGCTACCCGCACATATTCATTCGAGGCAATCCTCTGATGCTCGTCCGAATTCTTGCTGCACGCACATAGGGTGAGAGCGGCGGCCAGAGCAACAGTCGCCCCCAGGACATGAGCCTCATGTCTTTTAGAGTTCAACATAAACAGCAGACTTCTGGTGTCTTTTCTCAATCCGCGGAATAAGATGCCTTCCGAGCTTCGACTGGGAGACAACACAGCCCTGGAATTCCACAAGTTGGGAGACTATGCGGAAGCTCCGAGCTGAGTTTGGGGCCTATTTCATTCCAGAATATCAAACCTCGGTCCGGCTTGAGCATATCCAAGATCTCGTTGCACAAATCCACACGTGGCAAATGGGCACGCCTCGTTTCTCTCGTCTATCTTCCATTCCCATCGACAGCAAGGAACTCCTTGCGACGATCAAGTATGCGGAATGAACGCCCCTTTGTCAAGGAAAAGGATAGATTGCGGCTAGCCAATATGATGAGAAAACCACTGTGAATATGAAATCAGAATCACACGTCGACTGGAAAAGCCGCCTATCTTGCGTGGTGCCTTTTGATATTGCATGATTGCACGTGCTAGAATTGACAGCCAGATAGGCGGAGGTTGCCGTGTCGATTCTGTGATCGAATATGGAACTACTTTTATAAAGTCGCTCCGGAAGACAAGACCAGCTTCGTCCTCAAATTTATCTTCCGGACGATCGGTGAGTGGAGTATGCAGTATGTGCAGGAAGTCGCGCAACCCTGCAATATCAGATGTGTCAGGATCACTTCCGCAACAGCGAATAGCCCGGCATGATGATACGCGTTACCTCTCCGTTTTCATCCATCTCAAAGCGGATCAGCTCCCCTTTCTGCCATTGATCTTTCATTTTGAAAACGCCTTCCGATACAGGCTGGAGCCGAACCCGCCCATCCCACGGGTTGTCCTCCGTCGGGTCCACAAGCGTGAGTTCGCCATTAAGAAGCATCACCTTGATGGGGCTGCCATCCTCCCATTCGTAGTCTCCGACGTACTTTGTCCAGGAAGAGTCGGCAGCTGGTGCCTCCTCAGGTACGGCTGTCGCTTTCTTTACGGCTGGAGCCATAATAGCCCAAGCATTGCTTGCATAGGAGCCGGGATCGCCATCTTCCGCATTCGTGAGCACTATTACTCCGAACTTGTCAGCCGGAACTGCAGATACGATTGTCTTATGACCAGGCACCGAACCACCGTGAGTAATTCGAACCTGACCGTCGACCCTGACCACGCTCCAGCCAAGACCCCGACCGCTTTTCCAGTTGGGGCTCAGCCAGTGCACCCGGTGCATTTCTTTCAGCGTTGAACCCTTGAGTATTTGAGCGCCGCCTGCCACACCGTCCCGGAACTGAAGCGATATGAACTCGGCGAGATCTTCTACTGTCGAGGCCATGTTCCCCGAGGCGGCCATGGCCTTCTTGTCGAAGAAAGGCTCTACCCGGCGGGGCTGCCCCGGTTTGCGAAATCCGTACCCTACGGCTAAGCTGGGCATGTTCTTTCCAGGCATGACCTCGGTCCCGGTCATCCCGAGTGGCTCCAGGATAAATTCTCCAACATAGTCAGGATAGGGTTTGCCAGAAACAGAAGCGACAACCTCGCCAAGCACATTGAAAGCCACATTCGAGTACTTCAGCTCAGTTTCACGGGGTAGAATCGTGGATGATTCCTGGAACATCTTTACAAACTCCTCAAGCTCCGGGAATTTCATCTCATCCCAGTAGAGAGCGTCCAGTTCGCGGGGCAAACCGGACGTGTGAGTAAGCAGGTGGCGGATTGTGATAACCGGGCTATCATCAAAAGGATCATCAAGGCGAAACCAACTAAGATGTTTCGCAACCGGATCGTCGAGCTGCAGCTTGCCTGCATCGCGCAGCTGAAGAATCGCCGTTGCTGTAAAAAGCTTGGTTATAGACGCAATTCGATAGGCGGTTGAAGAAGTCGCCGGAATTTCCTTTTCCAGGTCTGCATAGCCGTACCCCTTAGCCCAGATCAAATCCTGATCGTGTACAATTCCTATGGACACTCCCGGCTGTTCCCGATTGTATACGGTATACTGGCACCAAGCATCAAAAACTGCAATCGCCGCTGAAACCTCTGGGCTGTCGACAAGTGATTCAATTGCTCCAATTTCAGTCGGTACCCAAGCAATAGCAACAAAAATGATAATAACGAAAGCTCTAAATAAATCCTTTCGCATAGTCATCTCCTCGATTTGATTGTTTTGGCAATCATGGGAAAACCTTGAGTTCCATCGTCGTTGTTCTGAACTGACTCTGGCATAATTGAAAATCGCTTGCCTGCTCTATAGTTTCTCTGATAAGTAAATATAATGATGTTTGTCAATTACAGCAACAAAGAATGGGGAAACAGTGTGAATCTTTTACTATCCAATAGAACAAGTATTTGCATAATGGTGGGATGTTATGAATCACAAAATGTGACGGCCTGTGTCGCCTTTCGTGAAATGACCCCCGACTTGATTCTAAAGCACTTGCAGTCCACTCTCCACAGTCCGCAGCTTTTTCCGGAGATGATGCGGCGGGGTCCGTGAACCGAGAACCATGAACCGTGATCCGCCTCGTTCCGTCCACCGTCCACCGCTCATTCGGGAGCGAGGCTGCGGGGACTGTGAACCGTGAACCGCCTTCACTCGTCCACGGCCGACTGTCCACAGTCCGCCGCTTTACTGAGGGTAATGCGGTGGGGCCGTGAACTGTGAACCATGAACCGTTAACCATAAAAAAGGTGGTCTCTAACTCACCTTCCCCCAACTTTTATACATTTGATTTCTTAATACAGCCACACTATGTCTGTTAAGCGGAACTCATTAGAAGACAACTTCTTATTACAACTTTAAAGGGATTCGGCTCAGCATGATCATTTCATAAGATCTCCATTTTCTTGCGGGAGCAACAAATAGCGAATTGAAACGTATCCTGAAAATAAGGGAATAACCATAGGAGAAAGCGATGCGCATAAAAGAACCACTCTTGATCGTTCTGTGCTGGTTGCTTGTTGCCGGTCAAACGGTCAAAGCTGATAATATCCATGTCGTCGCTGCCGATGGTGACTTAGAAACCGTCAAGCACCTATTGTCCGAAAAGGCACGAGTTAGGTTCCCTTTTTACTAAAATACAGCGAAGGGGCCTTTTTGTCAAGCGGAAACTCACCTTATCTTCTTGTCTCTCTTTATATTAGGAAGATTTTACAGCTAAGTTAGCAACCCCCCCTCGACTTCCCCCGGATATTCCGAGACTTATCTTAGTAATTTCCAGAGCTCTTGTGTGGGCTTTTGAGTCTGGATGAGAATGACAAGTGTCGCTCTCCTTAACGGACTAGCAAAAGATAAGCCCCAGCCTCTTGGCGGCTGGGGCTAATGCACCTACGGCCAGAAAGCCTGGTAAACGGAAATCAGCAGGACGGTATCGGCCCGCCTCTTAATACATAGTTGATCAGATAAACGACATCCTCCAGGTCCACCCCTTCGTCGCAATTAGCATTTCCGGCTTCGAAAGGAATGGGAGCAGCGCCGTTTCTGAAAAGGTAGTTTAACAGATACACTACGTCGTCGAGGCCGATGGTCCCGTCTCCGTTGGCGTCGCCGCGGAGAAAACCGCTGAGAAAATCCTGCCAGAAACCGGAGTTCATGTCGTAGGATGGGGAACTGCCCGGGCCAACTGAGGTCTGTCCAACCGTTCCACACATATAGTAATCAGCCGATGCGCCCAGCAGGTAGGTGACGTTGCCGGCTCCGCAGTTGCCTCCCGTGCAGAGGATTTGCCATTTGATCTGTCTACCCTTGTCGCGCACGGGAGACCCAGACAGCACCGGTGTACCTTCGAATTGAACCGTATTGATCTTTTCTGCCGAGTCGTCATCCTTAACAGTTGCGAATTCGGTCTTAAGTTCTCTGCGGTCCTTTGTGACTGCTTCCTTCATTATCCCTGGAACAGCTTGCATCTTGGCCTTGGTGACTCCCCCTGCTTCTTTCTCTGAGGCAGTATCGGTATTACTGGCCTCCCGGGCAAAGGGTACGGGGACACAGAGGATAGTCAGAACAAGGATGATTGCAGGGAATATTTTCAATCCCATTTTAGGTGGCCGACCCCGACATCTGCATAACCGGATCCGTTCAGTTAATCGATTCTGCTTCATGATTTCTTTCCTCTTACTCTTGCACCTGATCTGTTTGTTGATTCCCAGGAATGCATATTCAATTGTCTGAAAGTCCATCCGCTTTGCAACCCAGGAGCATTTCATTTAATTCATTACATCCACTTGCTATTTTTGCCTCGTCCTTCTGTCACTCTTTGCTTGCAGTTTTTCTTCCATCCGTTTGTGCCGTTCATAATGAATGCCGTACTCCTCACCGAGTCCATAGGCTTCAGGATGGACATACTTGCCCCTCTCGTCTGTCGGCTTATCAACTTCTACCTGGATTCTGTTTGATTCGGCGAATGGGTCCTTTCTAATACCGGTGACCTGCCAACAAATCTTCATACCGGGCTCACCGCCGGCGACCGAAAACTTGTTGCCAGATATTTCCTCCGCAACGTACACAGGGGCAAATCCACCAATGCACGTAAGCTGGTAACGGAAATCCTTGTTGACTGTTTGGAAGTAGTCAGGAAGTTCCACTACTGCCTCTCCATTGACGTCCAGTGTTACCACGCCATCGTAAACGTTCTTCATATCGGGAGATTCCACAAAGGAGTGATAGAGATATTTGTTTTCGGGATCAAGGGGATGATCAATCCAAAAACCACCACACCCTTTGACCACCGTGCCGGTAACGCGAACGTTGCCTACGAAATATCCGGCCCAGTTAGTGTTAGAACGAGCAGTGGATCCGTAGATCCCGTAGTTTGCTCCCAAATCAGCACCATCGGCGTGTCCCCAGACGCCGTAGCTTTCGTCTCCGCCATGAGCGTGTGCCTGTACACCCACATTCGTAGCCGGACCCGTTGCGGATGCCTGGACGCCCATGTTCCAGTTCAATCCTCCGCCGCCTGAGACGGTTCCGCAGACTCCGGTGTATGCCTCGTCCCCTGTGGACAAAACCTCACCCTGCACACCCATATACCCGCCCTCAAAGTATCCACCATAGCCGTAGAAATCCTCTGGAGTGCACTTGCCGTAAACCGCTTTGGCATCATAATCGCCCGTGCCAATGAATTCGGAATGTATCACCTGAGTAGAAGGGCTCAGATTATCAGATGTGAAGTGCCCTGAGTGAAGACCTGAGGATTCAACTTGAAGCTTGCCAGCGATGCTCAGATCCGCGCCGGCGCCGTCCGCGATAATGACAGCAGAGTTCCCGTCCGTTATCTCAATACGGCCTGCATCTCCTCCGTACTCACCTACGCTGAGCAGACTATGCAGACGAACGTTACCAAAGATGTCGCCACCGGACGCACCGTCAATCGTGTTGACCCTGAAGGCATAGGGCACCGTGACCAGCTTGGTCCGGGGGGTAATTTCTGGATCAGGACTGACCGCAATTCCCAGCCACCTCACACTGTCGGCAAATACACTGTCGGTAACCGGGGTCACTAAGCCCAGAAGAACGTTAAACAAACCGTTGGCAACCGTTATAGATGGTTGGGTTTCAGTCCAAATGACGTTCGACCTGGCGGAGTCGTCGTAGATGGTGAACGTCATGGACAAGGTAGTGTCCAAAGGTGCTCCTTCCGAGTCGCTCAGGTATCCCTGGTAATGCATCTGATAAGGAACCTGAGCTGTGACGATTGACGCCTGTGCCACAAGCGGGACCAGGAGAGCAATCATCACTGAAAGCATCTGTTTCATAATGCTCCTCCTCTGCTTAGGTTGAGGGGCTGTTAGAAAAGTGTTTTTGAGGAATACCGCACACCGCTATCAACACGGTGTGCTCCAATTTGCGTTCTCTTACGACACAAACAAGGTTCCCTTTGCTTGTATGATACCACCGAAAACCCGTTCTGTCAAGCAGAATCTAATGTTATACTCTTGCCTCTCCCTTCATTCGGGCATGTTTGCTTTTAGTTTGCCGGGGCAGCTCACATATGGCAGATGATCCATCCAGAGACTTCTTTTCCCTTGACAAGGCGCGCCCAAGGGGTGTATATTGGTGCTATCTAAATAATGGGGGTTTTCCCTATACTTGCGGAGCGCTTATCTGATGAGGAGACTACTCAAATCAATGCTGCTGTGTGTTAACCTGATTTGGCTTCTGCCGATGCAAGCTGCGCCAGCAGAATCGTGGAAGCAACTGCTCGATCGAGCGGATTCCCTCTCCAATGCCGCGAACTACGATTCGGCGCTGGTTCTGGGAAGGATAGCACTAGAACAAGGCAAGACCCAGTCGGCGGAGCAGGATACGACGGTGGCTTTGATTTTAGAGAAGATGGGTGCTTTCCGCTATCACCGCGCGGATTATGTCGAAGCTGAGTCCTTGTGGAAACAGGCTTTGTCCATAAGAGAAACAGTTTTCGGAACCGAACACGCTGATGTCGCGAAGACACTTCACAATTTGGCAACCCTGTATGATGATCAGGGCAGATACGTTGAATCTGAAGCTCTTCACCAGCAGGCTCTGGCTATAAGGGAGGAAGTACTCGGACCTCACCACCAGGATGTGGCGGCTAGTTTGGTGAATCTCGGGAACCTCTATTATGACAAGGGCAAGTACGCGGATGCCCTGCGGCTTCATGAACGAGCCCTGGCGATCTTCCAAAAGGCGCTCGGATCTGACCACCCAAACGTGGCTTCCAGCATGCACAATCTGGCAGACCTTTATTACGAGCAAGGCCAGTATAGTGAAGCCGAACCGCTGTACAAGAACGCTATGTCCATTTCCGAGAAGCACTTTGGTCCGGACCATCCTTACGTAGGCATGAGCTTGAACAATCTGGCGAATCTCTACTATGAACAGGGCAAATACGATCGTGCAGAGGAACTTCACAAAGGGGCGTTGACCATCTTTGAGACCGCTTTAGGATCCGACCACCCTTATGTGGGTTACAGCCTGAACAGTCTGGGCGACGTCTACCACAAGCAGGGCAGATTTGCAGAAGCCGAGCAAATCTTTGGGCGAGCACTGTCCGTTAACGAGAAAACGCTCGGGCCAGATCATCCGGAGACTGCGTACAGCCTCAATAAGCTTGCCGACCTTTACGGAGATCAGGAGAAATACTCTGAAGCTGAACCTCTTCTCAAGCGTGCGCTTTCGATTTTCGAGAATGCTCTGGGAGGCGATCACCAGGACGTTGCCATGGGTCTCAATAACCTGGCGAATCTCTATCGAGACCAACGCAGGTACCCCCAAGCCGAGACATTGTATACGCAGGCCTTGCAGGTTTTTGAAAAAGCTCTAGGGCCTGATCATCCGAAAGTGGCTTTATGCCTTGAATCGTTTAGCCTCCATTACCGCCTGAAAGGAGATCTTCAGAAGGCTCTAAACATGGCCAAACGAGCCTTCGAGATCAGAAAGAAGAACTTCCAGATCGGATCTGCAGTCATGCCGGAGAAGGATGCTCTGGTTTATTCTCAGTTTATGCGCAATGCAGCAAACCTGCTGCTCTCGACTTACTTTGACCTGGGTTCGACTTCTCAAGCGTTTGACTACGCCACCGCCGATGTGATGTTTTCGACCAAGGGGCGGGCCTCGGAGGCGGTTTTCGTCCGGGCCAGAGAGATGATAATGCTGGATCAACTCGGCTCCTTGGCCGATTCGCTCCGAGATGCTCGGGGCCGTTTGTCCAAGCTTTACGTGGAAGGATCATCCGATGACTATGCGCTAAGTTATCGACAGAAGCTGGATAAAGCCAGCCAGGAAAAGGAAAGGTTGGAAAGCGAGTTGGCGCGAAACAGTGAAGCTTTCCGAAATCTGCAGGATGCCCTGGATATTAACTGTGCGAAGATCACTGACATTCTGAGCATACTGCCGGTGACGTCCTTTCTGGTTGAATACGTGAGATACGATTATCTCTCGGTCGATCCCCACAGCGCCGTTCCCCATTATCTGGTAATGACCCTGAACGGGTACGGGGACATATCGGTGAGAGACCTGGGAGAGGCATCAGGGATCGACTCGCTGATCGATCAGTATCGGGAACACGTGGTGACGGTCGCATCAACCGAACAGTTGCCGTCTATTGTGGAGCGGACGGATTATGAAAGCATAAGCAAGGCCTTGTATAAGAGAATCTGGCAGCCCATCGAAGATCGGATATCGGACGAGGAACTGGTCTTCATTGCTCCAGACGGAGGCATGAACATAATATCGTTTGCCGGTCTCATGGACGACCAGGGGAGCTATCTGATCGAGGACTTTACTATCCATTACCTATCTTCAGGCCGCGATCTGGTCCGGCTCAAGGACGAAGTCAAGCCAGGGAACGGTCTGTTCGCTCTGGGAGATCCGGACTATAATGCTCCTCCGAAAGCACGCCTCTCCACTCCAGAAGCTCCGAGGGGAGACACACTTTCCCAGGCGGCATACGGGTCCACTCGCAATGTGGGCACTGCCTGTGCCGAGCTCAGAGGCATTACCCTCAACCCGCTGCCGGGAACCAGGAGCGAAGTAGAACAGATCGCAACAGACTGGGGAGCCACCAGGGAGCCAGCCACAATCTGTTTCGGCGTTGTTGCCAGCGAGGAGAAGTTCAAGAGGGAAGCTCCAGGAAATCGGGTGATACATCTGGCCACCCACGGTTACTTCCTGGAGCACAAATGTCAACCCACATCGTCACATCGTGGTCTCGATCCAGATGTAGGTTACGTGGGAGAAAATCCCTTGCTCCTTTCGGGGCTATTTCTCGCCGGGGCCAATCTGCACGGCCAGGGAGCTGACGAACTTGGTGCAGAAGACGGCATACTGACTGCCGAGGAAGTGACGGCTATGAATCTGGATGGAACGGATCTGGTGGTTTTGTCAGCCTGTGAGACAGGCTTAGGTGAGGTGAAAGAAGGAGAGGGGGTCTACGGTCTGAGGCGAGCTTTCCAGATGGCCGGAGCAAGGACAGTAGTCAGCGCCCTCTGGCCGGTGTCAGACGAAGCCACCACAGAGATGATGTCACAGCTGCATGCATCGACTGAGCAGGCTCTACCTGATATGATCAGAGAAATTCAGTTGGAAAAGATACAGATGCTACGCGAAAACAAACAGGCTGATCACCCGTTTAGCTGGGGAGCGTTCATTGCTCTAGGAGATTGGAGGTAGATCCGATGAGATCAGGAGAGTTTTCGAAGTCCTTTTGCAGAAAGATCGTGTTGTGCTGCCTCTTCGTGCTTCTTGCCGGTGGGCAGCTGATTCAGTCAGCTTCAAAAGCTTGTGCTGCAAATCCGACTTGCGCCAGGGTTCTGGAGACGGAGGGAACTGCTGAGTTGAAGGTATCCGCCGGGACTGCGATACCGGTGAATCCGGGAGTCCCGGTCAAAGCCGGAGAAGAACTCCATTTGAAGGCGGGAAGCTGGGTAGTCCTGGTGATGGCCGACAGTACGGTAAGAAGGTTCGACGGACCTGCCACCATAACCATGACCGCAGACCTTCCGGAAGACAAGCAAGGCACCCTGACACGACTGGGTTCCGCCATCATCGGGTTGTTGTTCGCGACGGAAGAGGAACGCTCGGAAGCTGTGATGGTGACGAGAATGGTCGAACCGCTCGAAAACGAAAAGCGGAGCCATCTTCCGCTGCTCGTGTACCCGGCCCAAGGATCAAGCATTGTGGGAAGCCCCGCAAGCTTTGAATGGCGCAAAATCGAAGGAGTTCCGCTCTACCGCGTATCCGTTTATAGCTGGGATCGCCTCATGTGGCAGGGGACCACCTCAGATTCCTACATTCAATGCCCGCCGCAGCAATGCCAATTTGTGCCAGGGGAGCGCTATTACTGGGGAGTGGAAGCCTTGATAGGCGACGCCGGACTTAGATCGAGATCAGCCGAGTTCAAGATTCTCGCCGAGGATACACGTTCCGAGCTACAAGAGACGCTGAGTGACCCCAGGCTATCTGTCGCGAGCAAGGTGCGACTCTGTTTAGGCTTGGGTCTTTACCCCGAGGCTCTCGAAGCGATCGATTCCCATTACGGAGGCAGGTCCCTTGACCGATCCGGTTATCTCTTGCGGGCCGAAATCAAAGAACGAATGGGACTGCTTGAGGACGCCTGTTTTGACTACAAGAAGGCTTCGAGCGTTTCTTCCCCCGGATAAAATAGTAAAGAACCTTTGATGTTGAGACTACTGCAGAGCTTGCCGTTCCGAGCCGGAGTGACCATAGCACTGGGATTCATCTTCGCTCTGCTGTCTTTTCACTACGGTTGGTTCTCCACAGTCGATCTGAACATATATGACCTGGGGTTGAACGTCAGGCCACAGAATGGTTCCGCATCAAAGGTAGTGGTCGTCGCTATTGACCGGCGTTCAAGGGAAGCGTGTTTCTCGCCGCCTTACTTTCCGATATCTAAGCACGTAAACCAGCATGCTCGGGTGATCCGTAGCCTGAAGGCAGCCGGGGCCAAGGTCATAGCTTTCGATATCCTGTTTGACCAACTGGACCCCGAGTTGAATCTGGCACCGTTTGATTCGGCCGTGGTCGAAGCCCAAAACGTCATACTGGCTGGGGCAATCGAGAGTCAGCTGCTGAAAACAAGTGGGGGCGCCGCGACTGTTCAGGAAGAACGATTGTTGGTGCCGGCACCCCGGATCTCGCGCTCGACCTACCAACTGGGTCTGGTGAATGTGCCCCTCGGATCTGACGGGGTGGCCAGACGATCGTACTATGAAAAGGAATTCCAGGGGGAATCGTACCCTTCTCTGCCTTCGGCGGTGGTCTCGGCTTTTCGGGAAACTTTTCCAGTGGAAGCTATGCCTGAGGTCGGATTCTTCGTAGACTATTCCCGGCCCGAGGCGGGATTCGCCACTATTCCCTATATGGACGTTCTCAATTCAGAGGGCTGGCAGAAAAAGATTGAAGGTCGCATAGCACTTATAGGCGTGACGGAGAACGGGCTGAGTGACATCCACAAATCGCCGGTTTCCGGCCTGCCCGGATCCGCTCAGAGGAACAGGCTGCCGGGAGTGCTCTTCTTAGCCTACGCCGCCAATACCCTTCTAGAAGGCAAAATGATAACAATTTTCTCTCGTTCTCTTTCCCTTGTACTCTTTTTTGTCCTCGTCCTTGGCAGCTGGTTCTTGCTTTCAGGCAGGAGGCTTTGGTTGAATCTCGTGCTTGTGGCATTTTGCGCTTTGGTCCTGTTTGGGGCGGGCATTTATCTGGCGGCCTCCTGCGTCACCATTCTGCCCGCGGGAAAGCTAATTGGCGTCTGGCTGGTTGCCGGCGTGGTAGGTACGATTGTCAATTTCTCCTACACAAGACTAAAGTCCGGTGAGCAAGAAAGCAAGCTCGAGGAGATCTCTGACGACCTCAAGATGGCCAAGCAAATACAGCAAAAGCTTCAACCTGAGAAGATACCCCTGATGAAGGAAGTCGATATCTCGGGATTGCAGATTCCGTGTAAGGAAATCGGCGGAGACTATTACGACGTGATTGCCATCAGCGACAGGAAGATGGCGGTGCTGGTGGCAGACGTCTCCGGCAAAGGCATTTCCGGTGCGCTGGTCATGTCCAACTTCCAGTCCGTGGTGCACAGTCTCGCGCCGAAGATAACCTCGCCGTCTAAGCTGTTCGCCGAGCTGAATCAAGCCGTAGCTAAGATTGTGACTGCCGGAAGGTTCGTGACCTTCTTCTACGGCATTCTGGATCGGGACACAAAGAAGTTTACCTACGCTAACGCCGGACACACGTATCCGATCCTGTGTAAGGCCGATGGAAAAACAAGTGAGCTCTCCGAAGGAGGATTGTTCCTCGGTCCTTTTCCTCAAGCCACCTGGCACGAGTCAGAGACTCAACTGGAGAGCGGTGACGTTGTCCTCCTCTACACTGATGGCGTTACTGAGGCAGCGGTCAAGAAGAGTGACAGGCAATTTGGAGAGGAACGGTTGAAGGGACATCTAATGGAGAATCGATTCCGAACCGCTCAGCAGATCAACAAACGACTCTTGAGTACTTTGGCAAGCTTCGCCGGCAGTACGCAGTTTAAAGATGATGTTACCATATTAACCTTGAAGATCTTGTGACCACCCCTCGGGCAGCCGATCAGTCAGTAATTGCAGGACCGCAAACCGTCCCCGCTGAAACAACTCTTGCAGCTTTCCGATCCCGCGAATGTACCTCTATTCTTCAGCTGCTTGAGGATACATTTGAGATTATGATGAAGTCAATGGCGGAGCTAGTCCCGCCTTGGGCGGGACGACCTCCGGCTTGACTGAAAACCGCTTTCAGTCCACCGGCCACCGTCCGCCGCTCATTCGGGGTGAGGCTGCGGGGCCAACTTCACTCTCAGAAAACTTTTGTGAGTTTTGAGTTCCCGATTTGGTCAGCATTCTATATCTTAATAAATCATCAATATTTGTACAGACTATTTGTCTTCTCTCAACTTTCTTAACTTCTCCGCCACACTCCTGTTCCGTGGATCCAATTCCAGCAATCTCTCGTAGCTTTCTATGGCAAGTTCCTTATTTCCGATCTGCAAGTAAGCTACTGCCAACTCTCTAAATGCGTTTTCGGAATTCGGATAGAGTTCTGTATTCACAATTAACAGAGCGATCGCCTCTTCATACTTTCTTTTAAACCAAAGGGCCTCCCCCAAGCCATAGATTCTCTCATACGAAACCGAGTAGTTCGATGAATCGGCTCGCTGAATCGCTTTGTATGATTCAATCGCCTTATCAAGCTCACCTGCCATCAAATACTCGTATGGCACCATCTTATCTTCACCAATGCGAGGGCCAACCTTGTTGTCACCACGTGATACAATGCATAGTGTATCGTGATCTGCATCCGGTCCTTCAGTAAACAGGAATCTGGTGGGTTCTTGCTTGCTGATGAACTCGCTATCCGATATGGGGAATATCTCCGAGGGTGTGCGACCCGCTCTCTCAGCATACAAACGGCCGCTGTCTTCCCTCACATTTACAACGTTGTCATCCTCAATAAGGTACCTGCCTGCATATCGCGTCAGTTTCTCCGGAGCGATACTGACAATCTCAAAGGGCTCGGGCAGGTAATCTTCCCATTGGTACTCTCTGGCTATTGCTCTTAGTATTTCCAATACAAGAGCAAAGTTATCAAAGTTGATCATAATAATTGCGCCATATCCTGCCGTCTTATGACCAAAGAGAAGTGAAGTAAACCCTCTGGTCCCCCCGAAGTGTTCAAAGTAGTCCCCATGGATGGCGAATCCCAAACCATATTCATCGCTTATGTAAGGGGTCATCATTTTTTCTTCCATCTTTTGAGTAAGGATCTTATTCGATCTTCCGAGAGCGGACAGCTGATGCTCCACGGCAAACCTGGCCAGATCACTCGGCGTACTCCAAAGACCCCCAGCAGCCAGATCGGGGTGAATCAAGAACTTGCCTTCGATACGCTGGCCACCGCTATGACCTGCCGCAGCCCGGTCTTTCAATACACTGGGTAGCGGTTGGGCGAAGGTGCTGTTGGTCATTTCTAATGGAGCTAATACCAGTTCTTCCATTATTTGCGGATATGGCTTATTTTCAAGTTCCATAAGCACCAACTGTGATATGATAGTTCCTCCGCTCGAGTAGCTGAAATTTCTCCCGGGCTCCATGTCCACGGTGACCGGAGAGTTGCTCGCCGGGAACTCACCCCGCAAAATCTGCTGTATTGTCGGAACAGCCTCCCCAACCGCATAACTCTGAGGACTCCTGAGAGTGGTTCCCCCCGTATGGCTCAATAGGTTCGCGAGCGTTACTTTGTTTGTGGCTGTGAATTCGTTGTCCGGAATTTTCCACGAATGAAGGTAATCGTTAACATCGGCATCAAGCGACAACATGCCATCCTGCACTCTCTTCATGATCGCCGTAGCATTGAGTGGCTTGCTGATTGAAGCGGCCTGGAACATCGTGTTTACGGTGACAGGTTCGTTAGTTAGCACATCTTTCACTCCATAACCTTTCGCCCAGGCGATGGCGAAATTGTCAATGACCGCAATGCTGACGCCCGGAACCCCATGTGTATCCATTCGTTCGTAGATATTCCATCCGGGATCACCCTTAACAAGAATGGGCGGCAGCAGGCCATTCTCAATGTTCTCGATATGCGCTTGAACGTTCGATTGTCCTTGTTGCTGGGCGAAGGCAAAACTCGCCCAAGGAATGAATACCGTTATTAATGCTAGAATGAGACGAGTAGAGCTTTTAATTTTCATTTTTGTCCTCAATGCATGATTCGATTCAGAATAAACCGTTCCTCACGGGCATTACGATTCTTCAAATGGTTTTGTTTCGGATGAATAGCTAGATCAGGGATCGAAGCTGCGAGACGAGCTTAGAACTTTCTTGGTTTCTGAATGTCAATCCTCAGTCCAGTTTGAAGGTATCCGGGAGCTTGTCGCAGAGAGTCAGATATAGCCAAATAACCACACTTAATACCTCTCACCAAACTCACCTTTCCATTAACAGCGAGGAAGTTCTTGCGTCCATGGATTATACAGAACAAACAGCCTTTTGTGAAGGAAAAGCATGCGGCCCCAATATCACTCTCCCCAAACGTTTGTGGAATTCGATTCTGGTGTCGGGACTGGCTATTCGATGGGCAATGGAAGTCGTTGGAAGATAATAGGCTAAGTGTGTCCCGGTTCCACCCGGTTTCGTCTTTGTGGTTCCACATTCCTGTAAACCAGAATTGCGGCCCGACATTCATCCTATACGATGTAACTTTTATCAACTAGTTTCGTACTAGGTGGGGATGACAAGGTCTCTTACATCGAATCCTCGAATCGCGAAGATCGCAGTCTTACTTCTGGCAGGGTTGTTTGTTTCGCCACACGCGGAACACAATAAGACCGACATTGCTGGGCACTGGGCGGGCGCTTTCACACGGTATGGCGCGGTTCAAGAAATAACAATTGACTTTCAGGAAACGGATACAGGATGGGTTGGCAGCTATGACATCCCGGACCTGATCCTTTATCGAGAGCCAATTCCGGACATCGTTGTGACCGCAGAAACTCTTGCATTTCGAGTGTTCTGGGGGAGTTTTACGTGCCTGATCCACGACGAGATTGGCGAGATCACTGGTGAAAACCGCAATTGGAATCCCCCCGTGTCCATTCATCTAAAGAGGGGCCCTGACCTGCACCATATGCGTACTGAAAAAGTGCAGTTTCCGTCTGAATCGCTGTTGTTAGCCGCTGATCTTCTTATACCTGATGGACGTCCGCCATTCCCCGCTGTCATCGTGATTGAAGGCAGCACTACGGAAGGTCGGGCACTCTGGACGTATCGTTCAATTGGTGACTTGTTTGCTCGTAATGGAATCGCAGCTTTAATCTACGACAAGCGCGGGGTAGGACAATCCGACGGGAATATTGATAGTGTGACAATCGACGATTTGGCAAGCGATGCGGTAAATGCTGTTCAATATCTTACAAACCGGGATGACATTGACTCCGAATCAATAGGACTGGTGGGCATTAGTCAGGGGGGCTGGTTGGCACCACTTGCGGCAAATCGATCTGGCCATGTTTCGTTCGTTGTCTTGCTGGCAGGTCCGGCAGTGTCCATCTGGCAACAAGAGTTACATCGGGTAGAGTACAGCATGCGAACCGGGTTTTATGGTGAGGATGAGCCCGACGTATTCTCCGAAGAGGAGATCGAGGCGGCAATCGCGCACACGCGTCTCGGCTTTGACGTTGCACAAAATCCTGAGAAGTGGAAGGATTGGGAAATCTCTGTTGTCAGCGCCAAGTCGACCTCATGGGCAGACTATGTTCGCCTAGACAGCACGTTGAATGATTTGCAGGGCTGGCTCCGCTTCCGGTATGAACCCAGCGAAGTATTACAGAAGCTAAGAATACCAGCACTCGCTATATTCGGTGGCGATGACGTCTTCGTCCCGCCGGCTGAGAATGTCCCACTGCTGGAGCGCTACCTTTCAGCCGCCGGAAACAAGAGATCCCGTGTCGTGGTCTTCGCGAACGTCGGCCACGACTTCTTCGCTGGTGCTACTCTGGTCGGGAGAGAATGGGCATGGCCCTCTGGTTTCTGGCGTTGGAACCGCAGAGCAGTAGGGCTGGCTGACACTATCATCAGCTGGTCTCGCCAGCAGGTACTCCGTTAGCTTCGCGTGTTTGTACCCGCCGCCGAGTGATGGCAACAATATCAATGGCGAGGACGATATCACTCTCCCCAAACTTCTGTTGAATTCAGCTTTAAGGTGACAACAGGCTATTCTACAGACACGGGAACACGTTTGAGAATAATTACGTAACATCTTTGCAACTCAAACGTAAGACAATAGTAAACAGTTTAAATCCGGGGAAATAATGGCTTCATACACAAAGAGTCTTCCTTTTTTTGCCATGGTCCTATTACCACTGACTGTTGTATCAGCGAAAGATGACATCTTCGATGCAATTCAACGTGGCGAGAGCGCGCAAGTATCAACAATACTCAATAATGACGTTGATGCATTGAATTTGCGAGATAGTGATAAACGAACGCCTCTTCATTATGCGGCTATTGTAGGGAAAGCGGGTGTAGTGGAATTATTGGTTGAGGCCGGGGCATCCTTGAACTGTCAGGATTATCAAGGCTTCACTCCGCTTCATTGGGCAGCTTCAAGAGGTCATTTCGATGCGGCTCAAATATTGATTCGACACGGCGCCGATGTCCACCTTAGAACAGAAAGGGGAAGAACCCCGCTTTTTCTTGTTGCGATGAATAACGGAAATATTAGGCTTGCACAATTACTCATTGATGCCGGTGCGGACATCAATACTGAGGAGAATAGCGGGGCCACTCCATTATCCTATGCGCCATTCAGAGGCTTTAAAGAAATCATTGATGTACTTCTGGACAATGGCGCCAGAGTGCGGGTCGATACCCACCTATGGTTCGAGGTATTTCACCGGACCTGCGCTATAGGGCATAAAAGGCTCGCCCGGTTCATGATCGATAAAGGGCTGGATGTTGGTCGGAAAAACGAAGACGGCCGATTGCCGCTTCATTCGGCCGCCGAGGGCGGGGCACTCGAACTTGTAGATTTCTTGATCGAAAATGGAAACTCTATTGATAGCAGGGACTATTGCGGCAACACCGCCCTTCATCTTGCGGCTGAATCAGGCCACCGCGATGTTGTCGACATGCTTATCGACTTGGGTGCCGATGTTAATGTCAAAAACACAATGGGCGAAACTCCTTACAATCTGGCATCAGATCAGGGCAAGCATGAAATCAAAAGCCTACTAATGGAGTTCGGTGCCGATCAGGATCCTCCTGAGTTTCCGGTGATAATGGGTAAGTATCTGGGACAACCGGAGCCAGGCATAAAACCAAAAATTTTCGCACCTGGTCTTGTGTCTGCCTACGCTCCGGTTCATGGATGCCCCACCTTTTCTATTGATGGCAAAGAAATCTACTGGTCTGTTGTGGATTTTCAAAAGAGAGGATCAACTGTTTATTGCGCGCTGAATAGAAATGGTAAATGGACAAAACCTGCGCCACCGCCATTCGCATCACAGTTTTCCGATGATGTTCCTTATTGTTCTCCGGACGGAAAAAAGCTCTTCTTCTTGAGTTCCAGGCCGACCGACCCTAACGCTGAATCTGCTAAGGAAAATATCTGGGTGATGGATAGACTTGGTGATTCCTGGAGTAACCCAAAACCGATTGAGTCGGCGGTCAATGAAATGGATCTTCACTGGCAGTTCTCAGTTACAGAAGACGGTACAATCTACTTTGGATCGAGTTCGGGTACAGGCTTTGGCCAAAATGATATTTATAAATCCGAATTGGTGAATGGAGAATACCAGAATCCTCAAAACCTTGGTGACTCGATCAACTCGGAATTTTCCGATTTTGCTCCATATATCTCTTTCGATGAGTCGTTTCTTATTTTCACGTCGATAAATCGTCCCGAGGGTTCCGGTCTGTATATTTCATTTAGAAAAGATGATATGTCCTGGTCAAGGGCCGTGTACATGGGTGGAGTTTTCGGCAAAGAAACTCTATTGACGACAATGTCGCCGGACGGTAAATACCTGTTCTTTACCGGTAGGAGAGAGGGAAGAAAAGGTGTCTTCTGGATTAACGCCCGAATCTTAGAAGAGTTCAAACCTGATATTTGATGCACAATTCGGTGAAAATTCAAGACCTGGCGGCATACCGCGAGTAGAATGTGTCTACACTAAAAAGCCCCGGCATATATCGGGGCTTTGACCTCTATGGCGGGGCCGACGAGACTTGAACTCGCGACCTCTGGCTTGACAGGCCAGCGTTCTAACCGGACTGAACTACGACCCCGACAAATTCAGAAAATAATCAGCAGTCAATAGTCAACAGAAAATCGAATTCTACTTCGCGGACTCTCCAACCTTTCTGTGCAAGACCAAAAGCATCTTCGTTATCTCGGTATTCAGATTCTGTAACCTGGAGATCTGGCTTCCTCTTTTTTCGCGACCTGCTGGTACGGCCTCTCCCAGAAGCCTCAACCAGCTGTCCGTTTCATATGAAGACTTCAGAGCGATTTTCAAGTATCTGCGAAATTCCTTTTTCGAGAAGCTCCCATAACCTTCAGCAATGTTCGCGCTGATCGAGGTGCTTGCCCTCAGCAATTGCTCCAGGATCATCCTTACGGGCAGCCTCTTCCGGAGTTCCTCCGAAAGGCGAATGACTTGCACGGCCAGCTCAAAAGCCTTCTTCCATACCTCCAGATCTCTAAATGTTCTTACCTTCGTCACAGGTTCTGCTGACCAATGACTTATAACTACTGACTGATCTAAAATGGGCGGTACTGGGTTCGAACCAGTGACCTTCTGCGTGTAAGGCAGACACTCTAAACCAGCTGAGCTAACCGCCCGAAAACTCGCTTAAGGTCTATACTTAAACGGCAGACCCTCAGGCTGCATTTGCGTCGACTTTCGAAAGGATCATGCCCCTTTGAGAGGTTCCGGGGGCTTTTCCTTTTTTCCGTTTATTATGATGGCAATGGGGATGATCACGCAGTAACCCAACACCAGGAGTATGGGGGCTAGCGTAATGGAACCATATCCCAGGGTGATGTATCCCAGCACAATCACGAACAAACCAATGGCAAAAAGGATGTAGTTCTTGCTGGTGAAGGGCAAGGCTGATTTTTCCTTGGGTCTGCGAGCTTTTGTCGCCAGCTTAACTTGCGGTCTCACCTTATGTTTGCCTTTTTCAGCCATCTTTGCCTCTCTTCGACGAAGCTCAATCTAATACACAAGCAGAATAAGTCAAGCGAAAACGCTCAGCTCCTCGTCCGAAATCCAGCCACGGGTGGGACATTTAGGACCCACGGTCGTGAAGTAGGTCGAATGTGGCCGAGAACCGACTCCACAGACATCTGTCAGTATGCGTTCTTGGACGAAAGCCAATCCTTCAGAGTAAGAAGCAGTATCTTGATATCGAAAGCCAGCGACCAGTTCTCCACGTAAAACAGATCGTACTTCGTTCTCTCCTCTATGGACGTGTTCCCTCTCAAACCATTCACCTGCGCCCATCCGGTGATCCCGGATTTAACCTTGTGGCGAAGGAAGTACCGGGGTATTCCCTCTTTAAACTTATCGACAAAAAACTCCCTTTCTGGACGGGGCCCCGCCAGACTCATATCCCCCTTCAATACGTTAAAAAGCTGCGGCAACTCGTCCAAATTGTACTTTCGCAGGATGGCGCCCACCTTGGTTTTGCGAGGATCGTCATCGCTCGCAAACACCGGTCCGGTCTTCTCCTCAGCATTCTCCACCATGGACCTGAACTTATACTGGATAAACCTCTTGCCGTCTCTGCCCAACCTTTCCTGTTTGAAGAAAATGTTGCCTCTGGAATCGAGCTTTATCAAAATCGCCAGCAACGCAAAAAGGGGAGAGAGCAACACCAATCCGGCCGAGGACAGGGTTAAATCCAGCGACCTTTTCAGCAGCCTGTTCCATCCCTCCAGAGGAGTACTACCCAGGGAGATCAATGGTATTCCGTCAAGAGAAACGACTTTTGCCCTTGCCGCCATCATTTCCACCATGTCCGGCACAATCTGGAATTCCACCTTCAAGTCCTCACAGCCCAATATGATCTCCGTGATGCGCTGATGATAGGACAGGGGCAAAGCCAGAATCACCAGGCCTACATCTTGCTCTTTGATTATCCTCGAAAGATCGTCTAAGGTTCCTAAGACCTGTATTTTCCCAGAATCCATATCGTTGAGCTGGTTCTGTGGTACGCCCCCACCTTCGACCAGACCGATAAGCTGGTAACCCGGCTGAGGATCTTGCCTCAACTTCGTGTAAAGCGAAAACCCCGTTTCTCCGGTTCCCACTATCACCGCCTTTCTCACCCCGTAACCGCGCCTTGTGAACGCTCGTTCCAGCCTCGCCATGATTCTTCTTTCCCCGTAGAGCAAGACAATTCCCAAAATCCAGGATGCCACCAGAGTGGCGCGAGAATAAGAGGTACCCCGATAGAAGAAGGTGAATGCCATCATGATCAGAAATCCCAGGGTGGCACCTTTGGCCAGAAGATAAAACTCATCGAAGGCGACCCTTGGTCTGTTGTTCTTGTAAAGCCCGTATGCATTGAACACCGCCACCCACACCACCACCACAAAGATCGAACCATAAAGGTAAAACGGCAGGGGCGGAATCCCTTTGGTTACCGGAACGACTGCCGTTAGCGGAGAGTGAAACCTCAACCAGTAAGCCAAGAGAAAAGAAGAAAAGATGATTATTACGTCCGTTAGGAAGAGGAAAAAGGGAAATATGTGTCTGAAAGCCTCTTTCTTCATCTCAAGTCTTCCCTGTGCTGCCGAAATGTCGTCTCGACGAATTCCTTTATCTTCTCTCTGAAAATCCTTTTGTCAAATCGGAGTGCGTTCTCCCTTATTCTTTCTGGATCGAACTTAATCGAATCGGAGCGTCGCACTGCCTCCACCAGAGCCTCTTTGGTCTGAGGATAGAAGAATATTCCAGTGGGAGAGGACGTGATTTCTTGATCAGGGTAAACTCCTCTGACGGATTCGGTCACACCTCCCCTTCCGAACGCGATGACCGGCTTGCCACAGGCCTGAGCTTCCACTGGTACTATGCCAAAGTCTTCCTCTCCCGGAAAGATGAGGGCTTTACATTCGGTATAATACCGCTTCAACTCCGGACGAGTCTGCCAGTCCAGAAATCTAATATTCTTCTTCGCAATTGTCACTAACTTTTTCCTCTCTGGGCCTTCCCCGATGACCAACAGCGGGAGATCTAACTCGTTAAAAGCCAAGATAGCCAAATCAATCCTCTTATACGGCACCAAGGCAGAGACGACCAGATAATACTCGCCTTCCTTGGTGCTCAGGCTAAAATGCCCCGTATCCACCGGAGGATAGATCACCTCCGCATCCCGGCGATAATGCTTTTTGATCCGTCTCCTCACATTCTCCGAGATTGCGGCAAACCGGTCCACCCGGTCAGCGGATCTCTCATCCCAGGTTCTGAGATAGTTCATGAAAAACGGAACGCTCCAGCGGATCAGGGGATTTAAGCTGTTTCGAGAAAAGTACGAATAGTACATCTCCCAGGCATATCTCATGGGAGTGAAGCAGTAGCAAATATGGCACGTGTGCGGAGAGGTGATGACACCCTTGGCGACGCAGTGGCTTGAGGAGATGACCAGATCATACTGTGTCAGATCAAACTGCTCAATGGCTGTGGGAAAAAGGGGCAGATATTTCTGATAATGGTTCGAAACGAACGGGAGATTCTGAATGAAGGAGGTTTTAATGTCCATTCTTGAGATGGTCTCCGAAACCCAGCCCTCTTTATGCAACAACGTGTAAAGGGTTGCATCGGGAAAAAGCTCGCACAGAACCTCGAGACACTTCTCGCCCCCCCTCATTCCGGTCAACCAATCATGGACTAAAGCTGCCCTCATCTTGTCCACGAACCCTCAATCCGCCTTCTTTGATTGTGTTCACCATTGATCCCAAGTGGTCTACGTCGGCCTCAAAAAGTAACTCATGCGGTCTCAGTGTGATGGTGATGTCTTTTGCCCTGCTCTAAATCAATCCCGTCGTGGCTGCACTCGTTTTTTTCTTCACGGCTCCGGGCTTATGTTATTTCATTTACTTCCGAAAATCAAGCAGTTTTTTCATCCATAGGTATGAGCTATTCCTTTGCAGACACCAGGACTTGCCTCTTGTAATTGCCCAATTCATTGGGCATTCTTGTAGCTCAATGAATCGAGCAACTACGAAAAAGCAACCCCCAACCTTAGAATAGGTCGGGGGTTGTTTCTAGCTAACGAGCTTCACGTTTTCACGAGATTAACACGGTGGCGGGTCTCCGTTCCTGAAGAGGTAGTTGATCAGATATACCACATCGGCCGCGGTCACTTCGCCGTCACAGTTGGCGTCCCCAGCGTCCAGGGGAATAGGCGGATCGCCTCCCTGATACAGATAGTTGATCAGGTATACCACGTCCGATGCATCTATTGACCAGTCTCCATTGGCGTCACCGTGCATGTATTCGGGTGCCGCTCTGCCCACTCCGAACCAGTCCATGACCCTCCGCATCACGGTGTACCGGTTGTTGGGGTAAGGATAAGGGGCGCCCTGTGGAATAGCCTCGAAAGCAAATGAGAAGAACGCTACCTTGTAGATCGACGGCCCGGAGGTGGGATAGCGCAGAGCACAATAGTTGACCATGTCGCCGGACCCAAGATACTCGTCTATCTGCACTCCCTCCCTAGGCACTGATACGCCTTTTCCAGTCTCATAGAAGATTCCCGCGGCACCGAATCCAGGCACTACCCAATCCGAGAAGTTATAGAACGGATAGCTCAGTGTGAAGGCCATACCGTTGGAGATGGTGTCCCCCATGATCCCGGCCACTGAATTGATGGTCTTATCGTCGCTGTGTCCGGCCACGTGCAGATAGTCGGTAATGAAAGTGTTGGGATTGTTGTCCAGCAGGAAGTCCTGGCTGGAGAGCAGCAGATTCCCTCCGTTGTCCAGATAGGTACTCAGCCGCGATTGATCCGTTCCGTCTAAGGTGGCCGGATCTGATAAGGTTCCGTAATCGTCGCCCGTAGTCCACACCACAGCCTGATACATCTCCAGCACCGTATCATCAGGGCATCCTTGTGTTTCATAAGTCCACACGTCATACCCTACTCCGACCGAGTCGAGGGCAGCCATCATAAGGCCTTCATATGAATCCCCGCCGTCGTCATCCACAAACAGGATCGGCTTCTGACCAATCAAGACGTCAAATGTGTCCTCGTTATAATAGGGACCCCAGCCGTTGATCTGCAGAGTCATGGAAGCCTTGTGTCCCTGAGGGCAACCCTGGTCTACTTCAAATCGATATGGGGTAAGAGAGCTACCCGTTCCACCGGCGGGGATGTCCGGATAGGATGCGCTGGCCACCGTGATGGTAACGTAAGGATCATACGTCACGAGGTCAGCCGTGATCTGGATCTCTCCTGCGCTGCCGTCGTTCTGCAATGTGACGGTCATGTCGCAGGTCTCGCCCGGGTCCGGCTTTCCATTGTCATTCCCTCCGATGTCTTCTGTCTGTTTGGTCAGGTAAACCAGCACGGGAGCATGAGCCACCAAGGCCATGTCCTCGTAAATCCAGCTTCCGTTGGTTGCCTGGATATCCAGCTGGAAGTTGATTAACTCCATGTCCGGCACATCCGGCGAGACGGAGAAGACAAAGGGATTCTGAGAGGTCACCGTTCCCTGGCTGGGAATCTCTCCCCAATATGCTGAATCCTGGACCACAGTGATCGACGGGCGGCTGGTGGAAAGCACCGCATAAACGTCATGGGCCGTGGAATCGCCGAAGTTCTGCAAATCGACAGACAGCTCTATGGTCTCTGCGAAGCCAACCTGTCCATCGCTGTTACCCTGGCTGTCACCCAGACTGTCGTCATCAACACTACAGCTCTCAAAAGTCACGTAGGCGTCTCCCGCCGGAACCACGTCTATGATGCCCTCGAAGGGCAGCTGGTTGTGAGCCGTGATGGTCAGCTCCAGCTCGCCCAGGGTAGCGGGTGAGACATAGAGGGTTAAGTTCCCGCTGGCATCAGTATATCCGGTCTCAAAGACCTCAGGTCCCTTTCTAAGACAGACCAAAGCTCCGTACAGGGGAGCTCCTGTGCCGGTCTGAACCGTGATCTCCACCGCAAAAGAAGGCAGCATGGGAATGGTACCAGGGTAAGTGACTATCATATCCTCGGAAAGATAGGTCCAGATGTCGACCGATGGGTCACCGTTCACGTTGTACATGTCAAAGTAATACTTCACGTCAGGGTCATTTGGGCCGTAGTGCTCGGCAAGATGCAGCAGTGCCTTATCGGTCATTCCTGCCACGGTATAACAGGTTTCCGCGAAAGCGGCATCGAACATTCTTCTCTCCAGGATGTCATCCTCGTTCCAGTAAGAGGAATTGGAGGCGCCCCAGAATGCTATGGCGCCCTTATTAGGCTCTTTTACCCAGGTCTCACCGAAGCACTCGGTCATGTCGAAAGGATTGGTCGAGCAGGCATGGGACAAAACCAAGGGATATTCGTTTGCGTTGCTCAGATTGCGCACATCGGTCTGGTCATATGACCCTGTCTGCCAGCCTGTAGATCCGCCATGCCCCGAGTAGCACACTATGCTTTTTCCTGCGTTTATGCTATTGGTCACTGCAGTCGAGGTCACACCACCCAGTCTTTCCCAGAGGCTGTCCACGAAGATTCCCATGGGCACGAGATAGTTCAAGATGGCCCAACGGTGGGTGGCCTCGACAAGCGAAGCGTGATCCGATGAGGCAATGAACAATTCGTGCCTCATCCACTCCAGATCGGCAGAGCTGGGATTTTCGTAATACAAAAGCTTGTTCACCATATTGGCCGCCTCAGTGGTATTGCGCACGGGAAATCTGGCACGAAGAATGTCAGCAAAAATGTCTCCGTCCATCTGAACATAGTAAAGATCGGTAGCAGTATAGCTATAGATTCCTGTGTAGGTGGGAATCCATCCCACATCACCGAAGAACAGAATGTAGGTCGGAGGAATGGGCCAGGTGGAATAAGCTTGCGAAATGTAGTTCTTTATGCTCGTGGTGCTGGTGCCGGTAACCGATGTGGTCGCCACGGTCACGTGGAAGCCTTTCTTCCTTTTCCATTCAACCAGGGGAGCCGCCTGCGCCTCAAAATCATTGTGTACGATGATCAGATAACCTATGGGCAGGGGAGGCACCCCTCTGATCAAATCCTGGTAAGCCGAGTAGTTGATGAAGTAGTCCTGACAGAGTTCCTCGAAGGGGGGCGAGGCATAGCGATACAGCATGTCCTCAGTTTTAGCCCTGTCCGAACCGGTTAGAGTCACCCGTACCTTCACGTGGGAATACATTTTCAATGTACCGGAGACGGGATTGTAGCTTACAGGAGAGATTTCCACGGTTGCGAATCTGTGTCCCCGGATGACACCAACATGGCACACCACTGCCGGTTCTCTCTGGTAGAACATGTCCGTCTGATACGCCTGCTCATCGATTACGAACTTGGCTTTTTCCCAGGCGCCTTCGATCTTCGGTATGGGAGGCTGAACCGGAACGATTCGATTTGCTATACCCAATGCCTCTAAGGATTTCTCCTCGAACTGAGAAGAAATAACCTCCACGTTCACTTCAGCTGCGTAAGGGAGCTGAACGCTCTTCCGCAGCACCGGCAGTCTGGGCTCGCCAATCACATTGGTTATGCCGCACTCGGGCACAGTAAGCTGGTTAAAGACTCCACCCTTGGTGGTCAGCTCTTCCGACCAGAAGCCAAATATCTGAACATCAAAGACCACCCTCTCAAAGTTCGACTCCAGGACATTGATTTGAGGGCCCCTCTGCGCCCCAGGAATAAGCGTTATCCACTCTGGGCTGGACTCCGCCCTCAGAGGCGGCGAAGCAAAGCAGAACCAGCCGACCAGCAAGAGTAACCCTACCAGCTTGAGGCGGCGAGAGCTTTTACAATTAGGCACCCTAACCTCCTTGAAAGTTGGTGTTAGACAGAAACTTTATCTAATTGAAGGAATGATTTCTCGGATCGTAGCGGAGCAAGATTTCACTTCCTCCAACTAATCTTCTTACCCATTTTAGAAAATAACACAAAATCCATCATTGTCAATCTTTTTCTTGGCTTTCCCAAATTTCTTAACACCGCTCTTGACTTGGTGCTTACTCTTTTAGCCTGAGCAAGGGGCCTCTCTTCACAAGCATTTGTCAGGCAATGAACTAGGTCTGTCCCAAATCGAGCACATTGTAACCTCCAGAGGAGGACTCATGTCGGCAGTGCTAACGTGGATAGGACCCATCACGCGCAGCCACAAATAAATCATTGACACCGCTGTTTTTTTCGTTTATCATTAATTCGATTCTCAGGTCCAAAGAAAGAAGATGACGCGATATGCTGAAAGCTCACTTTTTATGGATTCCGGTACTTTTTCTCTTTATCCTTCCTCTCTCCTGTAGGGAGTCCGACGATAAGGAACCCGGGATGAAAGACCAAAAGCCCCAAGAAGAAATCTACACAGAAAAAAGGGAGAGGATGGTGAAGACCCAGATTGAGCCGAGAGGGGTTAAAGACAAGCTGGTTCTGGAAGCAATGCTGAAGGTTCCCCGACACCTTTTTGTCCCCGAAGGTCTGCGCGATCAGGCGTATACAGACGGTCCCTTGCCTATCGGAGAGGGTCAGACCATTTCTCAACCTTACATCGTCGCCTTGATGACAGAGCTACTGGGGTTTAAGGGGGGAGAAAGAGTTTTAGAAATCGGCACCGGTTCAGGCTATCAGGCAGCGATCCTGGCAGAGATCGCCAGTGAGGTTTACACCATTGAGATCATCTGCTCGCTGGCTGAGTCGGCAGACAGAAGGCTTAAGGAGATTGGATACAAGAACATCACTGTCAGATGTGCAGACGGTTATCAGGGCTGGACCGAACATGCGCCTTTCGACGGCGTGATTGTGACCGCAGCGCCGGATCATATTCCTCAGCCATTAGTGGATCAACTAAAAGTAGGGGGGAGACTGGTCATACCGGTGGGTGACGTTTTTCAGGAGCTGATAGTAGTTACCAAGACCGAGACTGGTACCAGAAGGATGAACGTTATCCCGGTTCGTTTCGTCCCCATGACTGGAGAAGCTGAAAGACGGTAGCAATCACCAGTTTAGTTCATAGCCTGGGGGTGGTCTTACCTGCAACAACATCTCCGACTACAGGGGTCTTCTTGTTCCAAGAAATCATAATCAGGAGGTGATACCAGATGGATTTAGGTTGGGGTTCTCCGGTCGGCTTGGGAATCCTGCTGGCTGGTCTGGGGATTTTCTTGTGGGGAGCTCAGTGGTCGCGGAGAGTGAAATAGGACCGACGTACGCCTCGCAGTCTTAGTGCACCGGTTGAAGTTCACCCTGGCTGGTAATAAGGTAAAATTCATGTTCTGTCAGGTTTTGCCCCCCTTGGCGGGTGTGACCTGACAGTTTCCAATGTTTCAGGTTGCACTCACGGCAGGTCGTCAGCAAGACCTCACATAACCTGTAGGCCCGGGAATTTGTACTGACACGCTGAAATTCTTGGTTATCTTATTGATGAAACCCAGAGACTGAAACATTCAACATTACCATGTAATTTGGGGCACAACGGTATCAGCAGAAAGCTAATGACCCCGGTTACGTTGTTTGTAATGCACATGCCCGATTTTGCCCAAAGAATACAGGGGAGAATCCCTGGGAATTCATTTGGAGTCTGAGTATATTCAATAATGTATTGGCACGGTAGGGAGAGGCTTTTCGCCACAGAGGTATTGATGAGAAGGAAGCTTTTGGTCATACAGATAGTGGTCTGCTTCGTTTTGTGCTCCAGGTTTTCATTTGCTCTCGATTCCTTGACACTTCTGGCAACACTGGTGGGCCAGAGTGATGACGAGTTATACCACTGCGCCTCTGCCGGGGATGTAAATGGGGATGGTTTCAAAGACATAATAGTGGGAGCCCCACAAATGCTTATGGATCGAGGCTATGCCTACATCTATTTCGGAGGAGCAGAGTTCGACACCATACCGGATGTAAGACTGATAGGTGAACCCTTCGACAGTGGCCTGTACGTGGGGTTCGGCGAAAACGTCGCTTCTGCAGGAGATGTCAACCTTGACGGTTATGGTGATGTGCTAGTGGTGGCAGGTTTTGTGAGGGAGGTTTTTCTCTATTTCGGGGGAGTCGAGATGGACTCCATCGAGGATGTGGTCTTCCAGGGTGGCTCAGGAGATTTATATTCTTTCGGCGCATCCGTCTCATGTGCCGGCGACCTCAATAGCGACGATTACGACGACATAATCATCAGCTCACCTGAATATCCCGCTGGTATGGGTACTGGGCGGGTTTACATTTATTTCGGTGGTGAGAACATGAACAATCAAGCTGACATTTGCATCCAGGGCGGAGAGGGGGATTGCCTTGGGAGCTCAGTGGCAGGCCTGGGCGACGTCAACCAGGATGGGTACGACGATATCTTGGTAGGGGCTCCCACCGACGGCCCCACTCAGTTCGAGGGTCGAGCCTCCATATATTTTGGCGGCGATCCGATGGACACCGTTGCGGATGTCACCTTCTGGGGAGATTCAGCCACTTTTCGCTCTGTAGGTTATTGGATAGCTGGTGCTGATGACGTAAACGGGGATAGCATCCCGGATGTTATGATAAGTGCAAGTTCAAAAGTGAAACTGTTTTTCGGTGGGGCGCAGATGGACACTATAGCTGACCTTATCTTAACTGGAGAGGAACCCTTATCTCAGCCATTCAGCTATGGAATCGCCCCTGCGGGAGATCTAAACAAGGATGGTTCTGCGGATATCATGGTCAGTCACTCGTCTTTTGGAGATAGCGGCGAAGGGAAAGTCTACATCTTTTATGGTGGCCCCGATATGGATACATCATTTGACGTTGCATTAATCGGTGATCACCACCCGTGGACGCAGTTCGGCACCCGAGTTTCTCCCGCTGGAGACATAAGCGGTGATGGCTATGATGAGGTTTTGATTTGCTCACACGGAGACAGCACCAACAGGGGAAAGCTCTTTATGTATACTTCTTATCCCACCTGGGTGTCTGAGCATCAAGAGGAAGAGGTCACCAGGTATTTCTGCTTAAGCCAAAACTACCCGAATCCATTCAATTCAGGTACGGCAATCCGATTCTCCATAGGCTCATCGAGGCTTCAAGGTTGTCCTCAGGTGACATTAAGAATCTACAACATTCGTGGGCAGTTGGTTAGAACATTGTTAGATGAGGAAAAGGAACCTGGGGCTTATCAAATAGTCTGGGATGGAAAGGACAACTGGGGAAAAGAAGCTGTAAGTGGAATCTATTTCTGTCAATTGATGGCGAAGGGCTTCACCGAAACGAAGAAGATGTTACTGCTGAAGTGACCGCTCGCTTTTTAGTGTTCTGTGAGGTCTTGCGCTAGCGGTGTAGACCGACGCAACGGGCAACCACACCAAAAAGCCTATCGCGATATGCCCTCGCTTTGCAACAGTGAGTCGACTAAGAAGAGCTTCTCTTGAGCATCGATCAGAGAAGGGTCAAGCATGAGGCTGCTCTCCAATTCCTCTTTTGCCTTTTCAAGCTGCAACCTTTTGGCGTATGCTAAGCCAAGGTTGAAGTGATACACCGCGTTCTGAGGGTCTAGATTTGCTGCCTTCTCCAGCAGAGGCAGGGCCTCCGCCTCCCGCCCTGTGTGATCGTAAAGAATTCCCAGATTCGTTAAGGCGTCGGCAAAATCCGGCTTCAGAGAGATAGCCTGCTTGATTTGGAGCTCCGCCAGGTTTAGCTCTCCTGTTTGCATGTAAACGGTGGCAAGATTGAAGTGCGCTTTAGCCAGAATATGGGTGCTCTCCAGCCTATAAGGGTCCCCTTTTGAAGCTAAGACCTCCAGATCATAGGCAACGTCTCTGGGAGAAGATGAGAAACGGATGATGTTTTGGAATCTCTCTTCGGCCGAGTCAAGTTCTCCTTCAGCCAGATTGACTTCCCCCAGAAGTAACTCGGCCTCGGGAAAAGGCTGGATATTCGTCAAACCCTGGCTCAAGATCTCCTTAGCTTCATCGGTCCTTTCGGTGTTCCAGTAGATCAAGGCCAGATTCATGTAAGCATTCGGAGAGTAGCTGGCGATTTCAACTGCTTTTCGTGCCATCCGTTCTGCCTTGCCATGTTCCCCATGTTCCCGATAGATTGCAGAGAGGTTGTTGTAAGCTTTGGCTTCGTCAGGATGCAGTTCCAACTCAGCCAGAAACTCTTTTTCTGCATGCTCATAATCCCCTCTTCTGAAGAACACCATGCCCCGGTTCAGGTGTGCCCGGCTGTGACCAGGATTCAACGCGAGAGCCGTATCGAACTGCGCCAGAGCCAAGTCGAGCTTCCCCTCTTTCAGGTAAACATTTCCCAGACTAAAATGGGCCTGAGAAAAGTCTCCAACGTGCAAATGGTAAGCGTTTGAGTTGGTCAGAAACAGAAAGGGCACAAGCAGCAACACGAATAGGCGCAGAGCCGATCCGTTTTTCTTCAGAATCTTCCTAGCCAGCCACACGATTGAAAAACCGGAGAAGATTATGAGAAACGGGATGATCGGCAGCCTGAACCTGGCGGGAACGAAGAACATAACCACGGTCAGCATGTAAGAAAAGACAAAGAGGATAGGCAGAAGAAGTCTTCTCTTCTGATCGGCGATCCCTTCAGAGTCGAACTTTTTGGCACTGCCCCCACTTGCCGCGGACAGAATCATCCCTACCAGCCCCAATGGCCCGATGAGCCAGAAACCGAGAGGTAGTATGCGCATCAGAGACGAATATCTCCTGAAGAAGTAAATGTCCTGATTGTTGCTGAGCTCAAATCGATTCCAGAAAAGGTAAAACTTCTTTACCAGAAGCTTTAAACCCCGCCCGGGATTTGTCAGATAAAAATCAATCCCCTTTCTGTAATAGAAATTCGAAATCTTAGATGCCTTCAAGGTCCGACCGGTCTCCTTTTCTGCCATTAGTTGGAAGTCACGATATTGCCAGTCTTCCTTGTAGAATATGGCGCTGACGCCATCAGCGTTCTTGTTGTTGCCGATGTAGAAATTTATGCCTCCCTGAGAAGAGATTAAAACTAGGTCTCCGGCGGCAATAAGGTTTCTTAAGGTCACCGGTGAAATTACCAGAATACTCCCCAGAAGAAACGAAGCGGCGTAGGTCCCCACAGCTCTCAGTGACTCCTTTTTCCTGAAGATCAGATAGATCCATAGCCAGACGAAGGGTATGAAGACAAGGATGTTGGGTCGGGTAATGGCGGAAAATCCGAGGATGATTCCGCAGACGAACCATGTGGAGAATTTCGGATTGTCTCTCGCCTTGAGTAAAAACAAAATCAAAAGAAGGTCAAAGAATACCAGGAACGAATCCAAAAGCAGCTCCCCTTCGAAGTACAGAAGCATCCCGTATGTGGCGGCCATAAAGCCCGACACTATCGCAACCGTGCGACTAAACAATCTCTTTGCAAGGAAGTAGACCAAGACACAGCAGAAGGAGCCCACCAGATGCTGAATCACCCGAGGGATGATGTAGGAATGTCCGAATATCTTATAGACTAAAGCCAGAAAGTAAGCATAAAAAGGAGCCCTGAAAAATACTTTCCCGCCGATCCAGTTTCCCCCCGCGATATTCTGCGCCCACACGTCGTGATACAGCGGGTCCATCGTCGGGGAAAAGAAATGCGGGTTGTGTTTGATCTGAAGCAGGTATATTATCCTCAAGGCCAGAGCAAGGAGAAAGATTGCCAGAATCCATATTTTCTCTTTCTCCCTGTCCGTGATTCCTTTGAACATGAAAAAAATATAGCCCGGCCATCGTGCTTTGTCAAACGAAAGCGGACTTTGTCTTCTCTCTTCTTTTCCCGGATCGAGAATCCAATTGAGATAGTGAAGACTTGATGATGAAGAGATGCAGAAATTAAGCCAACATGATTATTAGGGCTCCGGTATTCGGGCGCAGGATACTTGCATTCAGGTGTTTATTCGGAAGGTTCCCTTCTCCTCAGGTGATACTCCCACACCGAGTCCTATCTAACGGCTTCGCAGCCCGAGAGATCGTACTGCATAAAAACGTCCTCGCCTATGTCCTCGAACACTTCGTACAGATCCAGTGCTATCTTTTCGTAGAAAGTTCTCCACAAGAGGGAATAAATGCCATCTTTCTCGGTCAGGAACATAATCCAACTTTCAGAGCAGGGCATTCTGTCAGCGTACAGATCACCAGATTCCACCGCCATTTCACCCACATACATGGAATCGCCACTTTCATCAATTCCCGCGAATCTTGACCTCCACACCTGAGACAACTGGCTTTGAACAACTATGGTAGGATTCGCAAGCGATCCTTTCAGCACGCTGTCGACTCTCACCGTGGATGCAGTCATGGATGTCCTATGATGATTCGTCCAGCCGCTATCGCCTGCAACGTCCCTTTCTTCCAGAACCTTTGAGGTACAGGAAAGCACTTCACCGTAGATTACCAGGTTCGCCTTGAAATATCTTCTGGCATGTGACTCCGGCGTGATCAGTTCAGCGGCGGAGACACCAAGGCAAGACATCAAATGGAAAAAGACAACTGCGCATACCTTATGAAGAGCATCTAAGTTTGCCGACTTGTTCGCGCAACACGATATTGACAGGTTTCCTACTGATCCCACCTGTGAACCTCCACGCCTGCAACCTCGTGCTTCATGCAGCGAATCCGCGGCTCAGCTCTTCGCCCCGCGATCGTAGCCTGTTTCTTTTCCTTCCCTGCCCTTCATGATATTCCGTCGTTGTCCGAAGGTCAAGTACTTCCACAAAAAAACTTGCGTTTTCTATCCAGAGATGATATTAGTATAAAGCTAGATAGGCTCGAATCGGGTGGCATCATGAAAGGGAGGATCAGATCAGCTTATGAACATTGGAATGATTAGTCTATTCATTTTGACGATGATCATAATGCTGATAGGTCTGGCAGGCACTATACTTCCCATGCTTCCCGGCCTTCCCGTCATGTGGGTGGGTGCCTTTGTTTATGCCCTTCTGACAGGGTTTGAAGAAATCGGCTGGACTTATCTGGGGATATTCGGCGCCCTCACCGCTCTCACCACCTTGCTGGACTATGTGGCCAATTTGTACGGGGCGAAAAAGATGGGAGCCAGTGGATGGGGAGTCTTTGGAGCATTTCTGGGCATGGTCGTCGGGCTTTTCTCGGGCGGACTGATCGGGCTGCTGCTGGGTTCGTTTCTGGGTGCCATTCTGGGCGAAATCCTTGCGGGCAAAAAAGGATCCCAAGCTGTGAGGGCCGGATTCGGGACATTCCTGGGATTCTTGGGAGGAGCCCTGATCAAGTTCGTGGTTGGCTGTGCCATGCTAGGTGCCTTTTTGCTACAGGTCCTATTCTGAGTAAGTTTCCGTCCAAGAGCCATCGACATTACGCCGGAGGCGACACGATCGTGACGAAACTCAGGTCATCTCAGGGAGAAACAGAAAAAAGAGGTCGGAAGCTTATTCTCCGACCTCTTCATTATTCAAAGCAAAAATTGATCTGGCAAAGCTAAGGTAACTCCTCCCAGAACCACTCTACCGTCTTCTCCACGACCTCGTAGACTGGATGGTCCGGAGCGTGGTTTTCCATCAGGTGCAAGGGGAAACAGAACTCAGCAGTCCGGTAGGTGGGACCGACCCAGTTCACCGCAACGGGACGATTCTGCATGGGCGAGATGGAACCATAGTAGGAGACAACACTGAACATTCGCCTTTCGGCCGGAATCCTTCTTTGGGCATCCAGGTTGTTGGACATGCCGTCATAACAGACGTAAGGGATGCCGCGCACACCGTACCATCGCACCGGGCTGCCATACTCATAGCCCTTCAGCTTCTTGCACTCGGTGGTGTCCGCTTTCAGTGCAGGAAGGTCTTCCCACAGCCCGAAGGGTGTAGCCCCGATGAATTCCAGGGTCATGCTGTCGCTCACGGTGTAGGTGGGACGAAACACCGCGTCCAGTCCAAAGTACTCAGTTGCCATCCTAAAGGTGTTGGGATCGGTCGATCTTATACCCTCGAGCTCGTGGGGCTCTCTTCCGCTAGATACGCGGAAGTTGTTCAAGCCGATTAGCCACAAACGCCCGCCGACATCTAGGTAATCCCTGTAAGCCTTGTAGTTCTCATCGTTGATGCCCGGCATGGATCCCACATTGAGCAAAATGGTCAGATCGTACCTGGATAACACATCTTCACTGGGAGCGCTCTTTGTCACCTCTCTGGGACCTTTTGTCGGATCCCACCAGATCTCCGATCCGTCGCACAATCCCGCTTGGGACAGATATTCGAGCGCACCTTGATAGAGTGGCCTGACTTCCACCGCAGTGTCCGCGGCCCCGTCGGGTCCTGCGTAGGCCGTGGCGTCGACCACCAGGATGGTCCTCTTATCCGCATCGGTATAGCGGAACTTCGGCTTGACCGTACGGAAGTTGAGCGTGGTGGCAGTGTCGGTGCTCACGAAGGCATCATCCCGCGCCCTGACCCTCAGCTGATACCATCCGTAGCCGACATCGGCGCCGACGTCCTCGCCGTAGTTCTTTAAGTCCGTGAATACGTGCGTCTGCGCGGATACCCACCTGGTGTAAATCATTTCTCCGGCAATCACCGCACTGTCCAGCGACGAGTCCACAACGGCTGTGGTGTCCACTGTCAAGGCGGTAGGAGCAGACTCGAAGGGACCGACCAGCTCCCACTTAAACTGAAAATCCGGCTGGTTACGCTTATCTGGGTAATCCTCCAAGTCCTGACCAGACCAGGAAATGGAAATTCCCTTCCAGGTCTCAGTGCTCTCCACCAGGCAGTAGTGGTTCTCCACAGAAAACGCGCTGTCCATCTCCATAACCGCCTCAGGCCTGTGGTTGTTGCGATAGTACAGTCTATGAATAACATCGTCCGATACCTTTTCGCCGTTATCGACCGCTCGCAGGAATAGATATTGAGGAGTGTAAATGGAGGGATCCATTTCCGCGAACATCATCACGTTCCTGGAGTGGCCACCGGGCTCAGCCTGAACGTGGACCCCTATCATATTGCGTAAGCTGGTTTGATCCGTCCACGAGGCGCTGTCTGCCGGGATATCGTGAAGAAAACTCTTGACCTGGTCCAATCCCCCCCAACTCACCAGACTATCCGTCCTCATGACGGCATATTGATATGCGGTTATAAACCCGTCCACATCCGTACCATACCAATAGACCCGGGGATTTATGGAGAACTCAGTTCCTTCCGGGGGGATGTTGACGAAAAACACCTTGGGCGGTACATTCTCGGGTGGGACTCCACCTCTGTCCAGCTTGCTGCACCCGGAAACCACCCCAAGACACAGACAAGAGACTACCAGAAAAAGGATCAGCTTTCGCATAATCTAAAAACTCCTTTTGTATGTTTGAATGTGTTTCCGCAAACTCAGATGGGACTCCTTTGAACCCTGGCGAAGCTTAGAACACAATCCCCACCGAGAACCTGTGAGTGTTGTCCAGATGGCCCATGTCGTGATAGCCGTAGTCGACACTCATGGCAGCCCGGGACACATTGAATTTCAGCCCGCCGCCGGTGGAGATTCCACCTTCGTCATATTCGAAATAGTTTCCGAACCTCAAGGCAAAAATCTCCCTGAACCAATATTCAACCCCCGCATTGAACTTTTCCATGTTATCGTTAGGGTGACTTCCCTCCACGGCAAAGACAGCGCTATGATCTCCCCTTCTGATGACATCGACCACGCCACCGAACCTGAAATTCATGGGGAGGGGATAGGATTCATCAATGAACGTAAGATCGGGTCCGAAGTTGCTTATCATCATTCCTATCTTGAAGCCCTTGAATCCGGTGTCATACAGGGTTCCCACGTCTACCGCCCAGCCGGTGGCCCTCTCGGTATCATAGAGCTCATCAATGATCTTGACGGTCACCCCCACGTTGAAGCGATCGGTCAGACTCCTGGCATAGCTCAAGCTCAAGGCGTAATCCTTGGCGGTGAATGTCTGAGTAGGACTGAGACCAACCTCGTAGTCTCCGAAATAAGGCATATCGCCCGCATTCAACATGGTGAAGCCCACGCCCCACACGCCACCAAATCGCGGAGCAGGATAAGCCAACGCCACAAAATCATAGTTTATTTCTGCGGGATATGAGACATGAGTAAACATGGCTTGTCTTTCCATCAGTTGGCTTAGACCGGCCGGGTTATAATATACTGCGGAGGCGTCATCGCAAATGGATAGAAAAGCTTCTCCCATGGCTATGGCTCGAGCCGAAACCCCCAACTCCAGGAACTGAGCTCCGGCCGTCCCCACTTTGGCCTGACCCCAGACCAGCTCAGGGGAAACGAGCAGGAACAAGATTACGATTCCAAAGAGCGCTTTACGCATAGCTTTCTCCTTTCCCTATTTTATTATGACGAATTTTCCTACCTGATTCTCTCCGCTATCCTTATCCTCCACACTGTAAAGATATATCCCCGATACCACCGCCTGGGTGTTGCGGGAGATCAAATCCCACTCATCGTAGGTGGCGTCCAGAGCATTATCCTCCCTGTCATGCTCTATGGTCTTGACCATATCCCCATCCAGAGTGTAGATCCTGATGGTGCAGCGAGGGGGCAGATTGACAAACCTGATGCGCCGACCGTAAAGTCCACCTTCCTC
>JABAOF010002023.1_pt3 | contig 103950 bp, 109 predicted proteins | sample 7062171 | NCBI WGS metagenome assembly JABAOF01 (sample SAMN14538628, study PRJNA623070) | marine sediment metagenome | biome: marine biome [ENVO:00000428]; feature: marine pelagic biome [ENVO:01000023]; material: deep marine sediment [ENVO:00002113] | place: India: Gulf of Khambhat ... | reverse complement strand
GGAATTTTAGACCCTGAAAAAAGAAAAAGGGAAGGTTGCGCGGGTGACATCGCCATCTCTTCGAGATTATAAATTTAATAGGTGCTATTCATTCACTAAATCTGTTTCATGCGAGTTGAATGAATGTCGAAGTTTAGACATACTGCCGATATTTTGAAGTTGATGGGTAGAAAAGAGTTTGTTAGGAACTTAGGAATCCTTGCTCACATTGACCACGGGAAAACCACGTTAACAGATTCTCTGCTAGCTGGCACTGGGTTGCTGTCGCCACAAGTTGTAGGTTTCGCAAAGGTTCTCGATTACCTTGCGGAAGAGCAGAAACGTGGCATTACCCTGAAAACAGCCACCATTTCTTTGCTTTACCGAACAGCCCATGGTTCTTTCATAATCAATTTAGTAGACACTCCTGGGCACGTGGACTTCACGGGCAAGGTTACTCGAGCCTTGCGCACTATCGACGGTGCAATAGTTATTGTTGACGCTGTGGAAGAGATTATGGCTCAGACTGAATTAGTGGTTCGGCAGGCGCTTGAAGGACGCGTGCGCCCAGTGCTGTTCATAAATAAAGTTGACCGCCTAATCACCGAGTTGCAGTTAACGGCGGGGCAAATACAGAAAAAATTTTCCCGTATAATAAGCAGCTTCAACGACCTAATCGAGATTCATGGAGAATCCAGATTTAAGGACAGGTGGAAAGTAGACTCTGTCGGGGAAAGCGTTGCATTTGGTTCGGCTCTGCACAATTGGGGTTTCACCTTAAGAAAAGCTAGTGAGAAAAATGTGAAGTTCAACGACATAATAAGCGCGTACAAAACCGCTACGCACAAAAAACTGCAGAAGCTACTTCCGCTTTGCAGTACAATCTTGGACATAACTGTTAAGCATGCTCCGAACCCTTTGGAAGCTCAGAAATACCGCGTGGAAAAAATTTGGAAGGGCAATATGGCTTCAGAAGTAGGACAAGCTATGGCGAACTGCGACGACCACGGACCGGCAATTGTATGTGTAACAAATATTCGCGCAACATCAAACGTGGGTTTAACCGCCACAGGAAGAGTGTTCTCTGGCACTATTAAAAGAGGAGATAAAATTTATCTTGTTAACGCCCAGATAGAAGGCGTGATAAATCAGGTTTACATTTTTATGGGTGCTTCTAGAGAGCCCATGAATCATGTAGCGGCTGGCAACTTGCTTGCTTTTACAGGTCTTGAACAAGTTAAGGCTGGTGAAACCGTAGTTGACGCGAAATATAAAAAGGGGATGGTTCCATTTGAGCAAGTGCAATATATTTCGAAGCCAGTGGTTACGGTAGCCGTTGAGCCTAAGAACCCTGCGGAACTCCCTGAACTCCTCGCCGCCGTCGACCAGCTTTCAAAGGAAGATCCAAACCTCGCCACTTCGGTAAAAAGGGAAACAGGGGAATACCTTCTAAGCGGAATGGGAGAACTGCACCTTGAAATTGCAGTGAAAAATCTGCAGGACAATCTGGGCAGCATGGAAATCAATGTTTCTTCACCAAGAGTCATTTACAGAGAAAGTGTGAAGCGCAAGGGAAAAGTCGCCACAGCTCTGAGCCCTAACCAACAGAACAAGTTCAAGGTACAAGTGGAAGATTTAGATGAAAAAACCGTTGACTTATTGGAACAACAGTCAACGAAGCAAAGCTTAGAAGGAGTCCTTGCTGTTGATGAACATGAAAACGTGTTGGTGGATTGCACAGAGAAAACTAAGCATTTACGCAAGGTTTTGAATTTTGTGATTTCAGGTTTCAAGTTTGCTTGTAATGCTGGTCCATTATGTGGTGAACCCATGAGAGGCGTGAAAATCAATTTGCTGGACATTCAGCTTAGCAAGAAAAAGGAGTATCGTAGTCCAATTGAGGTTATGCGTGGTGTAGGCAAAGCAGTTTTTGGTTCTTTCTTAACGGCTGAACCTGTTCTGCTTGAGCCAATCTACAAAACCGTTATTTCTGTTCCTACCGAATTGGCTGGGATTTGCTCAAGTATTGTAAGTAGCAGACGCGGAAGAATCTCTGCCTTTGAACAAAAAGGCACTTTCACCTATCTCACGAGCTACATTCCTGTTGTTAGAACTTTTGGTTTATCCATGGAACTGCGATCAGCAACTTCTGGTAGAGCTTTTTGGCAATCAATGTTTGATCATTTGGAAAAAATGTCTAAAAAATTAGAAGAAAAAACAATCGAGGAACTTCGGAAAAGGAAAGGTTTGCCTTTGGAGATCCCAAGGGCGGAGAGGTTTTTGGAGGAAAAACAATGAAGCTCGACGGTATTCCACTTAATTTGGATGTTACGCTTTGCTGCGGACAAGTTTTCAGGTGGGATAAAAAAGGCGAATGGTGGTATGGTGTTGTAGACGGAAAAGTCATTAAGGTGCGTCAGATCAATGCGGAACTAGAATTTGCGAATGCAGACCCGAAGTTTGTGGAGAATTATTTCGGATTAGATGATGATTTGCAAAAGATTCGCAATAGCATTGGCAGGGACGCGCATATGAGAAAAGCGCTTGAGAAATTCTGGGGTTTGCGGATAATCAGGCAAGACCCTTGGGAGTGCCTCATTTCATACATCTGTGCAACGTACAAAAATATCCCGGCAATAAAGCACATGCTCCTGAATCTTTCAAGCAGGTTCGGAGAGAAAACATGGCTGGATGGGATGGAATTCTTCACGTTTCCCACACCTGAAAAACTGGCAAACGTCCCCGCAGAGGATTTGGTGAAGTGCGGTTTAGGTTACCGAGCCAAGTACGTGCAGGATACTTCGAAGAGAATTTTCGAAAATAATTTTGTCCTTGAAAGCTTGCGACAGATGCCTTACACGCAAGCCAAGAAACAAATAAGCAACTTCGTTGGAGTGGGATCAAAAGTTGCAGATTGTGTCCTCCTGTTTTCACTGGGAAAAACAGAAGCCTTTCCCGTCGACAGATGGATCGAACGTGTCATCTTGAACTACTACGTGGAAAAGCTTTCACCTGAACTGGTGCAAAAGCTTAAAAAGCGAAAGAGGCTTACCAATTCCGACTACGCTGGGCTCAACATCTTCGGCAGAGAATACTTCGGGGAATACGCAGGTTACGCTCAGGAATACCTTTACCATTATGAACGGATGAATACTTAACCACGTAAGGTTACGTTAGTTGCTGATGCATCGGAAAACGTTTAAATTTAATTTAAAACAGCATTAGTAAATGAAAAACATGTGAGGGCCCGTAGCTCAGCTAGGCTAGAGCGCCAGGCTCATAACCTGTCGGTCGGGTGTTCAAATCGCCCCGGGCCCACTATCAACCTATAACCTTTGATTAAGAGTTATCGTGTGTGCATGTTCAACTTTTGAATTTCTTGTGACGTCTCAGTTTGGTTTTTAAGCTTTTAAGCGTCGAGACGGCGTCAGGTGTTCCAAACAACTTGATTTCTATAGCATCGTTTTCGCATTGTATGTAGCATTCTAAGCATTTGGTGCATTTGGAAAGCGATCCTTTGTCGATTAGATTTATGTCTTGGGGGCAAACTTTTTCGCATCTTTTTTGGTCACTCTGGCGGCACATGGCGCAATAGTCCAAGTGGTAGTCTTCGCACGTTTCAGGGCAACCTTTTTCAACGCATTTTTCAGCTCTCACGACTGGCTTGAATAAGGGGCTAAATGACCCTGCAATGTTAAGGGTGACTCCTACTGGACAAATTTTTTTGCACCAATACCTTTTCTCCCTTAAACTAGCAAGTATCGCTCCAATAGGAATCGCCCACAATTCGACTATGATAGGCATCATTGTCCCTGTAATACTAGTTAACGACTTGAGGTGAAACATGCCTCTGGTTATAACTCCAATCGGGCAAATACTACAGAACACTGGTAATCTGAAAACGAAGGATCCTATAAGCGATGATACTAAAACTCCGTTTGCTATCGTCGCGTTTTTATTGGCTAAGAACCTTCCGAGAGGACACGCTGGGCAAATTAAACCCTGTTCCTTGTTTCTTTTCTCTTTATTTCTTTCAGTTCGTTCTATTCTTTTAATGTTTGTCTTAGGCATGAAACGTTCAATTGCTTTGTCAAAGAAGTCTATTACACTTCCCAACGGACATACCCAACCGCAGAAGAGGTTTCCCAACAAGAAGATTGGAATAAGGAAAAGGAAGAGCGCCACCAACGTAAACAGAAGGAGTTGCCCGTATACTTGGCCTGTCAGCAGAGCTTGCAGTCCTCCTACGGGACATATTAACCATGCGCCTGGTCCAACATAGTCATAAGAGACTAGTAGCAGACTGCAGACTGACTGACTGTAGGGCGATGTTATAAGTGGCGGCTGGTTCAGTCCTCCGAAAGCTAAACTGTAAACGGGGTTTGGTGGAGCTGTAGCGAAATAGGGTATAGGAAGAATGAAAAAGAACAGAAACGCGGCTTTAACTGACCATCTAAAGTATCTAATAGTTTTCCTGCGATTCTTCTTTTTACTCAAAATGTTCACTGTTTGTTTTTCTGATTTTGGTTCTGCTAAATAAGAAATGAGACTTAGGGTAAAAAAAAACTTTCCTTAGTTCGCAGCTCAATGGTTGAGCGAGATGGAATTGCTGTCTTCAGCTGAATTGGTTGATAATTTCATCAACCATCATTATCTTCGCATTATAAACGTTTTCTAGGTACTCTAAGCCCCGTTCGTGGTCTTCTTTCGTGAAAGCTTCTACGCCATCTTGGGCGACTATTATTTTGTATCCTCTGAAGAAAGCGTCTGCAGCTGTGTGTCTTACGCACATGTGCGTGTGTAAACCGCCGAGAACCACAGTTTTCACGCCTTCTCCTTTATACAAACTTCGTAAAAGTGGATCTAGACCTGTTTCGTAGAAACCACTATAAGTTCGTTTCTCCACCAAGTAGTCTTTCTCAGAAGGTTTAAGCTCGGGAATGACTTCAGCGCCTTTGGTGCCTTTTATGGCGTGGTTTCCCCATTTGTCTACGACTTCCGTGTCCTGAGGGTAATGTGCGTCGTTACTATAGATGACTGGAATACCTTTTTTGCGTGCTGCCTCAATCAACCTTAGCAAGTTTGGTATGATATATTTGGTTCTTTTAACTTCTAGTTTTCCAGTAACAAAATCATTAAGCATGTCGATAACTATTATCGCTGGATTTTGCAAAAAGAATCACCAACACAGAAAAGCCTAAACAAGCATTTTAACTTTATCCACCTCACTCTGCTTTTAAATTGTAGGCTCCTTTAGTGAGTTTTTCGGCACCTTTTCTGTGAACTAAGACGGTATCTTCTATGCGGATTCCGCCATACCCGACAAGATAGACGCCAGGTTCCACAGTCACCACGTTTCCCGCAGCTAGAATATCCTTGCTGTTAGGGCTCAACATGGGCGGCTCATGCACTTCCAATCCAACACCATGCCCCAAATTGTGAACAAAGTATTCATCGTAACCCGCTACTGCGATTATCTTCCTAGCGGTAGCGTCGATATGCGCGGCTTTAGCTTTGGGCTTAATTGCTTCAAAGGCTTTAGCCTGTGCGGTTTTCACGGTTTTGTAGAGGTTCTTTTGTTTCTCCGAGGGGTTACCAACCACAAACGTTCTTGTCATGTCGGAACGGTAATACTTGTACGTCGCGCCTACATCGACAACTACCAAGTTTCCCTTCTGAATTCTCCTGTCTGAGCAGCCGCCGTGAGGAAATGCTGAGCAAGCGCCAGACGCGACGATGGTTTCAAACGCTGTTCCCTGAGAACCCTGCTTTCGCATTGAGTACTCGATTTCCGCCGCTACTTCGTACTCTTTCCTGTTCACTGCTAAAGTTTCACAAGCTACTCGCATGCCTTCGCTTGTTAGCTCAGCAGCTTTGCGCATTAACTCAATTTCTTTCTCATCTTTAACTTTGCGCAGATCGCTTATCGAGTTAGGGTCAATTGCAAGCCTCTTTTCGCTTCCCAAAGACTTTGCAAGGGCGCGCCAGCTTTCGATATTTAAAGTGTCCACAGCCAACTTTTCAATTTTCAACGCTTTGGCTTGCTTTGCTATTTCTTCAATTAATTTTTCACCCCGCTTCACCACTTCAACTTTAATCTCGGTTAGTTCTGACTTTGCATGTGCATGGTTCACGCCATAGACGTAAACCACGCTTTCACCTTTCCTTGGAATTAGCAGTGCACTGGTACCTGAAAAACCAGTGAAATAAGTCAGGTTGGCGCTGTTAAAAATTAGAAAACCGTCAAACTCGCCTTCTCTAAGGGCTACCTGTTTTAAAGCATATATCCTCTTCAAAGTAGTCGCCATTAAGTAAAAATGCTGACTGCTAGGTTTAACGCTTTCGCTATTATCCTCCGCTAACAACAGGCATAAAAATTAGCCGGTCACCATCTTTAAGTTTGGTTTCCAAATCGTTCAATTGATTAATCAGCAACCCGTTTACAGATAAAATGTAATAAGGTTTTAAATCTGAGTCATCAGGTTCGTAAACTGATGTTTTGAAGGGTTCGCCGTGTTTTTCAGCGAGAAAATATAGTAAGTCAAATACTGAGGCGTCATCTTTCAGTTCGACTTGTTCAGCATGTTTCAAGCCTAATGCTTGTTTAACGCTGCCCAAATAGTCTACTTTCACTTTCAAGAGCAGCTACCTCAAACACGTCAAACAATATAATTAATAAAGACGTTATATAATGATTTCTTAACAAAATTAAAAAGTCTACCATCTCATGTAGTCTGAAAGCGGCTAATTTTTGGCCGAATTCACCAACAAAACATATTGGGAATCTCCATAAATTTTGCGCTTGAAAGCCATTAAATTAATATAGTTTCTGTTGAAGGTATATAAGACAATAACACGTTAGGGAGAGAATTTGTATGTTCGCCTATGCCGGTAAAATTTTGCGTGTTGATCTTACAACAGGAAAAATTTCTACTGAATCTTTAAGTGAAAAAATGGCCAAGGACTACATTGGCGGTATTGGGCTGGGCATCCGTTTGCTCATGGATAATTCTAAACAAGGAACAGACCCGTTCAGTCCCGATAACCCGCTCATTTTCGCCACCGGACCCCTCAGCGGAACAATGGGACCGACAGCTGGAAACGGCTACGCTGTTGTTTCCAAATCGCCTGCAACTGGAGGCGTAGGTGAAGCCAAAGCTCACGGGTTTTTCGGTCCCGACCTTAAACGGGCAGGTTACGACGCAGTTATCATAACTGGCAAGGCGCCTAAGCTTTCCTACTTGTGGATTGATGATGACAAAGTGCAGATAATGGATGGTGAATTTCTAAAGGGAGCGACTGTTGCCGAAACAGATATGAAACTCAGAGAAGAACTCGGCGACTTCTATATCCGTGTTTCTGCAATCGGTGAAGCTGGCGAAAAACTTTGCCGCATTGCTTGCATAATAAACGATGAATTCCGAGCTATCGGAAGGACAGGGATGGGCGCAGTCATGGGTTCTAAGAATCTCAAGGCGGTCGCTGTCCGTGGAACCAATGACGTTAACGTAGCGGACATGGATGGTTTCAAGGAATTCGTGAAATTATTACATGAACGCATGAAAGGCCCTGCCACAAAGAAGTACAAGACTTTAGGAACGCCTCAAAACGTTTTGGTTTTGAATTCTCTGAATGCTTTGGCAACAAGGAACTTCACTAACTCCCAATTTGAGGGCGCTGAAAAAGTTAGCGGTGAGTGGTTAAACGAGCATTACGTTAAGAAAATCGTTGGTTGCGCAACCTGCGGGATGCGTTGCGACCACATAGCCGTAGTGCCTGAAGGCCCGTATAAAGGGTCCACTTCACGTTTGGAGTTCGAGTGCTTATGGTCTATGGGCCCTCTATGCGGAATTGACCGACTTGATGCGATAATAGAAGCAATGCGCATCGTAAACGAGTACGGCATGGATGGCATATCCATAGGCGTGGTTGTCGCTTTTGCCATGGATTGTTACGAGAATGGCGTAATAACAAAGGACCAGACAGATGGCATAGATCTCTGTTTCGGAAATGCTGAGGCACTCATAGAGATTATTCATAAAATTGGCAAACGAGAAGGCTGGCTTGGCAATACGCTTGCAGAAGGCGTTGAGAAAGCAGCTGAGATAATCGGCGGCGAGGCATACAAGTACGCTTGCCATATTAAAGGCTTAGAACTGCCAGGTTACGACCTGCGAACTTTGAAGACAGCAGCATTGGGCTTTAGTGTTTCATTCCGCGGTGCCTGCCACCTTAGAAACGGTGCTTACTCACCCGACGTGAAAGGCAAAGTAAACCGCTTCAAAATTGAGCCAGGCAGAGGCAAAATGATTATACCTGATGGACATGTTTACAACGTAATCGACTCGCTAATAGTATGCAAGTTCTCAAGGGGAACCTACTACGACGGCTCTAAGGACTTAGCCAATTATTACACGTTAGCCACGGGTATCCCAATGACCCCCGAAGAACTTGAAAAAGCCGGAGAAAGAATAGAAAACCTTGCTAGACTCTTTAACATCCGTGAGGGCAAGGGCACGAGAGAATATGATACGTTACCTTGGAAGATAAAGAACGCTCCTGTGCCTGAAGAAGGTCCAGCGAAAGGTGTGGTCGTCAGTGACGAAGAGCATCAAATGGGACTGGATGAATACTACGCGGCAAGAGGCTGGACAAGCGATGGCATTCCGACTGTTGAGAAACTTAACGAAGTTGATCTAGGTGACTACGCGTTTATTGCAAAAGAAAAGACGAAAGGAGGCAAAGCATGATGGTTCGAGCTCAAGATAGAAAATTCGTTTCAGCAGATCCAGAAAAATGTGTAGGCTGCACAGTATGTGAGTACGCTTGTTCCATGACAAACGAAAACACGTTTAACCCAAACAAGTCAAGAATACGCGCGCTACGTTTAGGACCACTTAATAACATAGCTGTAAACTGCCGTCACTGCGAAGACCCATCATGTGTTACTGCTTGTCCACGCGACGCTTTACGCCAAGAAGCTGACACAGGAATAATTGAGGTTGACGAGGAAGCCTGCGACGGCTGCGCATGGTGTATCAGCGCGTGCCAGTTTGGCGCCATGATGATGCACCCAGACAAGAAAGTTGTTTTCACATGCAACAGTTGCAAAGATCAACCTGACGGCCCACAATGCGTAAAATGGTGCCCTGAAGAAGCCTTAACATTCGTTACAGCACAACAACTAGCTCAAAAATCCAGGATAACCGCTGTGAAAAACCTATTTCAAGAAACAAAAGAGAAAAAAGCTGAAAGCAAATAAAAAGCTGCAGACTAGTTAAATAATTTTTTTCTTTCTCTTTTTCTGTTTTATGGTTAGAATCAGATTTTCACCTTGAAGATTGCAAAAAAATTTTTCTTCTTTTCGGTTCTTATTGCAGTTTTTTGTATGCTAGGGTGAGTAAAAAAAGTATGACCGAAGTGAAGACTATTATGCCGCTGGTTGCTATATCGAATGTTGCTGAAAATAGGATGCCTAGCACTGTGCTTATTATGCTGAAGCCAACGGCCGCTAGGATTGTTTTTCTGAATGAAAGGCTGAGTTGTAGTGCTGATAGCCCGGGCAGGACGAGAAGTGCGACTACTAAGACGGTTCCGATTACTTTTATAGAGAGCACGATTGTTGTGGCAACTAGCAAGTCAAAAGCTAGTGACAGCGTGTTGGTTGGTATGCCCATTACGCGTGAGTCTTCTTCGTCGAAAACCAGGGATAGGAGTTCTCTGCGGAAAAATCCCAAGAACGATAGAACACAGAAGCCGAGTATGGAAACAACCAGCAAGTCGAACTCATCTATAGTTAGTATTGACCCGAAGAGGTAGCTGAACAATTCGACGTTGAATCCTTGAGCTAAGCTTATTGCAATTAGACCGAGTGAAAAACCTAGTGCTAGCATGACGGCAATTGCAGAGTCTGAGGGCGCGACGTTTTTTCGTCTCATGTAAGATATTCCGAATACTGCTAGCACTGAGACGGCGAGTGCTGTCAGTAACGGGTTGATTCCCAGCAAAAGTCCGAAAGCGATTCCGCCGAATGCTGTGTGCGCGAGTCCATCCCCTATCATTGCTTCTTTCTTTAGAATTAGAAAAAGCCCGACCGCAGAGCATGCTACTGCGGCTATGACGCCTCCTAAGAGGGCGTTTTGGAAGAACCTGTAGCCGAGCAAATCTAATATGCTAATGAGTATCACTGTCGAAAACTCCGCTGCATTCATGTCTATGGAATACAAAGTGAAAGTGTTCGCCATAGGCTCTTTTAAGAAGAGCATTGGGGTCTAAATCGCTTGTTATTTGGGCTATTTCTACTTGTTTGTTGATGCATAAAACTTTGGACATTCTGCAGAAGACGGATGTTAAGTCGTGGGTTACTAGAAGTATAGTTGTTTTTCTTTTGGTGTTTAGGTCACTGAGTTTCTTGTAGAATTTTTCTTGAGTTTCTGCGTCAACTCCAACAACGGGCTCGTCTAGGAATATAATTTCGGGGTTTCTTGCTAGTGCTTTGGCTACAAAAACGCGTTGTTTTTGTCCTCCAGACAACCGACCTATTCGTTTGTGGGCGGTTTCTGTTAAGCCCATGAATGCTATGCTGTCGTCAACTGCTTTCCAGTCTTCTTTTGTGTATCTTCTTGCGATGTTTCCTTTTTTTATTCGGCCCAGTGCAACGAGTTCTCTCACAGTTAGGGGAAATTTGCCATCGAAACTTGTTACGTTTTGTGAAATGTAGGCAACTTTTTCCCAAGCTGAGAATTTGTCGATGTTTATACCGAAAAGTTTTATGGTTCCGTTTATTCGTGGGAGGAAGTTGAGGAATGCGAGTATGAGGGTTGTTTTTCCTCCGCCGTTGGGTCCTATTAGGCCTACGTAGTCTCCTTTGCAAATTGTGAAGTTGGCGTTTTGGATTACTAATGTTCCGGATCTTGCTACATCAACGTTTTTTAGTTCTAGTATCGACCCGTTTTTTGTTGCTGTTGCTAGTTTTTGTGCTTTCATTGGTTTTCATCTTTTGTGGTTGAGTGCGTTGGTCATGCTTCTAAGCCAACTTTTAAGTTTTCCAAGTTAAATAATTGTTGTTGGAGGTAATTGTTACCGTCGATTGGTCCTGTTGCTAGGTATAGATTTAGGATTGTGACGGGGTGGCTTGTTTGGGTTTCGAGTTCATTTTTAAGTGTTTGGGCATATTCTTCTGAGTAAACGGGATCTACGTAGACGACGTATGTTTCGTGTTGAACCATCAGGTTTATTAATTTGGCAATTGTTGTTGCGCTGGGTTGTTGATCGGCTGATAGTCCTATTACACCATGCTGCGTGAAGTTGTATCTGTATGCGAGGTATCCGAATGCTTCGTGGGATACGAATATTGTGTTTTTCTGTTTGGTTGAGAGAGAGGTAGTGTAATTAGCTTCAATTTGTTCTAAGCTGGTTTTGAGGTTTGACCAGTTATTGGCATAGTAGGTTTCGTGGGTGGGATCTAGTTGGATGAGTGCGTTGCAAATTTTTTCTGCTTGTAGTTTAGCCATATAGGGGCTTATCCATGTGTGCGGGTCGTAAAAGTTTCGGTCGTGTTCGTGTTCTTCTGTTGTTGCTTTTAGGAGAGGTAAGTTTTGGGTAGTGTCTAAGGTGGCGTGGGTTTTTGTGTTTGATAAGGCTGGTAGTATTTCATCTTCAATCCAACGGTCTAAGCCTGCGCCATTGTAGATTATTATATCTGCTTTTTGGACGGCAGATATGTCTTGTACTGAGGGTTCCCAGTTGTGAATTTCTGTATTGCTAGGTACTAACTGGTTTAATTGCACGTATTTCCCACCTATTTCTTGGGTCAAGAAGGCTAATGGATAAAATGTGGTGACTACTTTTAGCTTGCTCGTTGGCGGGGAGGTTGGAAGAAGGGTGGATGTGACAGCGATCAAGATTGCTACTAAGAGGATGATTCCTAAAATGAATATTTTCTGTTTTTGATTCATGAGTGTCAAATGTTTTGATTCATAAGTCCTATTAAACTTTTCGTTAGTATTATTAATTTTAGCCTTATTGGCCGAGAAAATTAATAAAATTTATTAATATCTATAAGCATGTTTAACAAAGGTGTACCGAGTTGACCATCATAAGCTTGTCAATACCTGAAACGCTTCTTGACCAAGTAGACTCCACTATAAAAGAAAAAGGATTTGCCAGTCGATCAGAAATCACAAGACAGGCGTTGCGCCTATTTCTAAAAAAAGACGTCCAAATCGAAAGCCGTGAAGGTGAAATAGTAGCCACGGCAACAATAATCTACAAAGAAAAAGCCAATAGAGAACGTCTATTGGATACACAACATGTGTACAGTGGACTAGTCTCAACCTTCCTCCACACACACATACACGAAGGTTACTGTCTAGAAGTCCTAATTCTAAAAGGACTAGCCCAAACAATAAGAAAATTCACAGATAAACTCAGAACAAACGAACAAATAACCCAGATAAACATCACAGTACTAGCTCAATTATAACCAAATTAGCGGATTTCGTTTTTGAAATAGTCAAAGAAGTGCAAGGTGAAATCTTCCCCAAAATTCTTCCTAACAATCGTAGAGCTATAAAATTGACAAAGAAAAGGGCTTTATACAAGAATACTTAAGCGACGGACTAATAAAAGAAAACTATAGACCTCAGAGATGAAACGCCAAATGAAAAATGCCGGGCGCTTGAAAGATTAAAACCACCGCTTGAAACAGACAAGAAAAAGAAGTTTACCCAGAAAAAAGAAAAGGAGAAAATGACTCCAATCAGAGGTGGAAGTAACTTCGCTATATCTGGGAATCTCGATTTTTTTATTGTTTTATTTTGGATCTAAAGCGATTTTAGACAAAGTGCACTTTGACGGCGTGTGTTGAGCAAGAAATGCAGGGGTCGTATGCTCTCACCAGCATTTCTAAGGTCAGTTCGATTTCCTTCGGTGTCTTGTCCATGATTTTTGGAACCAATGCTTTCAAGTCTAATTGGATATTACCATGATTTTGGTTTGTTGGGATGATGCAATTGGCTTTGGTGCAGATTCCGTTTTTGTTGTATGTGTAATCATGAAACAGAATGCCTCTTGGCACCTCAACTGCTCCGACTCCCTGGCCTGACTTGACTTCTATTTCGGGTAAGTTATAGTCTGGCTGACTCTTTAAACCCGCTGCTTCAAGTTCATTAATCAGCTTGATCGAGTCCTCCACGCTATGAGCCACTTCTACTAGTTGTGCAATGTTGTTCATGAACGGATTATGGCACACAGGTTTCAAACCGAACATTTCAGCGATCTTCTTAGCTAACGGAGAAAGCTTGTCGTAATTTATGTTTAATCTGGCAAGTGCGCCAACCATGTATGATTCACGTTTATGCTTTGCCCATTTTGCGGTGGATTGTGGGACAACGTACTCGTTAGTGTATGAGAGATATTCTCTCGTTGGTGCAGCTTCAGTGTCGGTTGACCCAATGTTTCCATCGTAAAGTGCGTATTCATTGGGGCTAGTTAGTGCAATGAACTCAGTTTCCCTAACAAAATCAGGGATCTTTGGAGCCAAACTCTTAAGCAGGTCCGCAACGGCTTGAAGGTCTGGAACCGAAGTCTTTAATCTCTCCCTAAGTCTGGCTAAATCTTTCATTGAAGGAATCTTTGAGAAACCATCTGGAATTAGTCTTTGAGGGTGTGTTGTCCTCCCGCAGATCATATCAGACATCTCATTAGCCAGCCTATGTAGACTCAAAACGGTTTTAACTTCCTCAGGATTTGAAGACGCAAGTGGAATCACTGAACCAACGTCCATCAAATCAGGAAGAACCAGGAAGCCAAGGTGTAAGATGTGGCTTTGCAGGTTCTCCGCGTGTAATGCTAGCTTTCTCAGTTTGAGGTCTTGTTCACTTATGGTTATGTCCATAGCCGCCTCAGTTGCTCTTAAAGATGCCAGGGTATGACCTATTGAACAAATGCCGCAGATTCGCGAAGTTATATGATGCAACTCGCTCCACTGGCGCCCTACAACCATGGCTTCAAAGAAGCGTGGTGCTTCGGGAATGTTCCATTCACATCGCTCTAAGTTTCCATTTCTTACGTTTACATATATGTTTCCGTGACCTTCGAGTCTTGTCACGTGGCGTACTTCAACATCAAAGTTTTTGTTTTCCATTACTTTTTCCTCCCCTGCCAACCGAAATATAACCTAAACTTTTTAATTGCGTCGTCAACTGTGAGACCGTATTTTATTAAAACTTCTTTTTGGGAGTTTTCGTTCGGATTATCCACTAAGCCACGGCATCCCCAGCATTTGGTTCCTTCATTAACGCAACAGGAGTTACAGCCTGCACGGGTGACGGTGCCTACACAGAATTCGCCCCTTTCAAAAGCGCAGATATTCTCGTTTTTCTTGCATTCAACGCAGACTGGATAATTTGGGATTTCTGGCTGATTTCCTAGTAGAAGGGATTTGACAACATGGAGGAATTCCTCCCTTGTTATTGGGCATCCGTGCACGTAAGCGTCTACAGGTATCACTGCATCAATAGGTCTTGCTGCGTAAGTGTCGAATAAATTGGCTTTGTCACCGTACACGATTTGCTTAACATCATCTAATTCCTGATAGTTTTTCAAAGAGTTAATGCCACCTATTGTGGCGCATGAGCCTATAGCAACTATTATTTTTGCGTTCTTCCTGATTTGCTTCAGCCTGTCTTCATCTTGAAGACGAGTGCACGATCCTTCGACGAATGCTATGTCGTAGTTATCACTGTGTTCTTTCATAACTTCTCTAAAACTAACAACTTCAACTTTCCCAAGAAGTGTTAGAATTTCTTCTTCCAGATTTGCTACTTGCAGCTGATCTCCTTCGCAACCAGCAAAGTCAAAGAAAGCAACTTTTGGTTTCATTATAATGCCTCCGGCACTCCCTTAATTCTTGAATAATTAAACACTGGTCCATCCTTACACACGTATATATGATTAATTTGGCAGTGACCGCATTTTCCAACGCCACATTTCATTCTCCGTTCAAGAGAAAGGATTATGTGGTCATCGGGAACTTTTCGTTTTTTCAGGTCGGCTATGACGAACTTGTACATGATCGGTGGACCAACCACAATTGCGTAAGTGTTTTCTGGATCAAAATTCACTTGAGGAATTAAAGTTGTAATTACACCTATGTTGGCTGTCCATAGTTCATTTTCAGGGCACCAATCAACTGAAGGCTTGTATTCTACATCATCTCTCTTTTCCAGTGCTGCCATTTCGTCACCGAATAGTAGTTCACGTGGTTCTTTGCAACCGTAGAGAAGAATAACCCGACCGTAATCCTTCCTGTTATCTAAAACATAATTGAACAGCGATCGTAACGGTGCAATACCAAGACCACCTGCAACAAACAAAAGATCCTTGCCTTTCAAGGACTCAGTATCAAAGCCATGTCCAAACGGACCTCTAATACCGACTTTGTCTCCAACCTTTAGCATATGCAACCCAGTCGTCACATTTCCAATTTTTCGGACACAAAGTTGAAAAGCGCCTTTTTTTGTCGGTGATGAAGAAACAGAAATTGGCGCCTCACCCACACCGAAAACAGAAACTTGAACAAATTGACCTGGAACTTGATTTAAGATGGAACCATCATCCAATTTTATTTCGAACAACATTTCGTTAGCAGTCATAGGTATTTTGTTGACAACAGTTGCAAGCTTCGGAATGTAATTTATGTTGTCTTCAGTTTCAATTTTCACATCAGGATGGACCGGCGCATCTAATTTCACGCCCATATTGAGGACTTCATTGTACATATCGCTGAAAAGGTTGACTGGATTAGCTATATCAGGTAGACAGTTTGAAGAACATCGACCACATCCAACACATGAAACAAAACCAAATCGGTCGAACAGGTACTTTCCTTTTTTGAAGTATCTGTGGCGGTACCTAGCAAGTCTCGTTGGCCGGAAGTTTTCTCCTGAAGCAACCTTGGCGAAGTCTTCTAGCAGGCAACCGTCCCAAGTTCTAATTCGCTCGCCATGTTCAAGCGATAAATGAGGATCATCCTTAACATCAAAACAGTAGCAAGTAGGGCATACCAGAACACATGAACCGCAAGCCAAGCACTTCTCGGAGTGTTCCTCCCAAAAACCGCTTTGTCCATAAGTCTTACTCAGCATTTCAGGGATTGCCTCTGTTGGGAAGTCAAATTTCTGCTTTGACATTTGCAATATTTCCAGTTTTTTCTGACCTACTAGCTGAACATCTCGCGCAAGCGCGTCTTCAACGTTTTTTACGTATTTCTCAAGGAGTTGTTCTCCCTTTTGTGAGCCAATGTTGATGACGTACCTGTTGCCGAGGTCAGTTAGCATTAAATCATAGCCATGATCGATTGTAGCGGAACCCATCTGTGGAGCAAAGCACCATTTGGACATTTTTTGGATGTTAACGCCTATGATTGTGGATGATTTTCTCTTCTCAAAATAGTACGGTTCTGACTTAGTTTCCCTGAAAATCTCGTCCATTTGAAGCAGAGCAGCAATGTCATAGGGATGAACGCCGACGATTATTGTGGGCGTAGGATCAGCAGGGTCCCTGGTAGCAAAGCCAGTTATAAGATCATAAGTAATCAAAGTTTCGCGTTGAGGAAAGAAATACTTCTTAGGAGGAAGAAGGGTTACGTCATAATCGAGACGTAGTTCGCTGGCAGATTCTAACGGACCAAAAGCAAATTTGTCATCCTTTGATTTAACACCTATGACATTTAAAGAATCATCGTTGATTATTGAACTAATAAAATTGTTAAAATCTTCTTTCGAAATTACACGCATTTTCATTCTCTCTAATCTCCTCAATAGATTTAAAACTATTTGGAGGTAATTTGCCCTTGGAACATTTATGGTTTTCTCATTGACGAAACACAATTTAACAACAAAATAAACGATTTAGGCTTATGTTAAAACTGTGCCCAAACCATTCAAGCTTTGCTTTCAGAAAGATGCATGCAGAAACATAAGTCATAGATTTGCAGTGCAAATCCTAGTTGTCACCTCTCTTGTATGCATCCTTACTTTTCAGACTATTGGTGGTAAAGAAAAGCATTAAGTAGTGTTTGTCTATTTTTCTTTATGGTTCGCCTGTGGTTTGATAAGGGCACTCTTCTTTTAAAGGGGAATGTAGGCACTCCGTATGGAAAGTGGGATCCGCGGGTAGGCTGTTTCAGGATTAAGGCGCTTCATTATCGTGACGTATTAGTGTATCTGGGGGAGAGCCAGATTGCCTTCGAAGACTTGGTTCAGGAGTTGCCTCCTTTTGAAACCTTGAAAAGCACAGTTCAGTTGCGCTCTTACCAAGAATCAGCCCTAGACAGATGGCGACGAAACGAAAAACGAGGCGTTCTGGTTTTACCTACTGCCGCAGGTAAAACCTACATAGCCTTAAAAGCTGTTGAAGTATTGAGAACGCAAACTTTGATTGTAGTTCCGACGCTTGATCTTATAGACCAGTGGAGAAGCCGAATCAGAGAATGCCTTGGCGTCGAATCTGGATCCATCGGTGGAGGCGAAAACAATGTCCGGATGATAACGGTGGCAACCTATGATTCCGCGTACCTGCAGGCAGCTTTCCTAGGAAACAGGTTTAGGCTCATAATCTTCGACGAGGTTCACCATCTTGCCTCACCAAGCTACATGCAAATTGCCGAAATGTACACGGCACCCTACCGCATGGGATTAACCGCAACATTCGAGAGAATAGATGAAAGACATGAGCTTCTTCCCAGACTCGTGGGAGACCTTGTCTTCAGCCTTGAGGTTGACGAACTAGCTGGAAAACACCTCGCTCCTTATTCTTATGAAAAAAAATATGTGAGTCTAGCACCTGAAGAGCAAAAACTCTACGACAAAGAAATGGATACCTTCATAAGTTATCTCAGAGAAAAACGCATCGTAATGAAAAGACCCCAAGACTTCCAAAGGTTCATCATGCGTACTGGTAGAGACCCGAGAGCACGAGAAGCTTTGCTTGCTCGGAACCGAGCCCTTAAGCTAGCGCTAAACAGTCAAGAAAAAATCAAAGCCCTTGGCAAATTGCTTGATGCGAACAGAAATAAAAAAGCGCTCATTTTCACGTTGCACACTAACCTCGTGTACGCCATAAGCCGCCGTTTTCTCCTACCCGCCATCACCTACCTAACGCCAAAAAAAGAACGCCGTGAAATCTTGGATAAATTTCGGAACGGGTATTACAACACTATAGTTACTAGTCAGGTTCTCGACGAAGGCATCGACGTGCCAGACGCCACAATCGGGTACATACTGAGCGGAACGGGAAGCACAAGAGCTTACATCCAAAGACTCGGTAGACTACTTAGGAAAGTGGAGGGCAAAAAAGCCCGGCTTGTAGAACTTGTTTCCAAAGAAACCTTGGAGGTCAGGATGAGCCGCAGGCGAACCCAAAAAACGGAGGAGAAAAACGCCGTTGCTTCCAAGTAACCTTCTGACAGTCTGGAAACGAAAAGGCACCATTCAGCCACGGTACGCCAAGCTTTCCGCGGAAAATCTTCAGGTATCGAACAAGCTCATAGAAGCTTACAAGCACGGTGTAGGCAAAAAGAAAAGCACCCTGAAAACAGTTGCAGATATACTTGAAGATGAAGGGTTCGACTACCACCTCGTTAGAGGCTTATCACTTTTGCTTGACAGAAGAAGCGTTTTTAAATGCGCCAGCCAAGCTGACCCCGCAGCCTTGAGGCAAAAAATTTTTCAAGCAACAGGAAAAAACGGACCAACAACAACAATGGAACGACGCAAAACAATAATCGAAAAAGTAGCTACACAAATGAAAATTCCTAGCAAAGAGCTTGAAGAGGCAATGTACGCGGATTTGGAAAGCGAGTTGATTCTGCAGGACTTCAAAATAGTATCCGCGCAGGACCTGCTTGAGAAATACAATCTTAGTTTAGCTCAAACCCTTCTTTTTGACTCCGTTGAAATCCGTTTCACCGTTTCAGGAAATTGGCAAAGTATCTTTTTCAAAACCAAGAGGCTGGGGCTGATTTACGACGCTTACAAAGACAGCGAAATCTGGGTTAAAATCGATGGACCCGCAAGCCTTTTCAAACTCACCAGACGCTATGGAACCGCTATAGCTAAGCTTCTGCCAACCATAATTTCTAGTCCTAAGTGGACGGTTGAAGCCAAAATCCTCTGGAAGTTCACAAACGAAATTTACATTTTCAAACTTGAAAGCTGGAAACATAGTCCAGTTTTCGGAAGCAAACAATCCGAAGAAGCCTACGATAGCCTAGTTGAGGAAAACTTTGCCAAACGTTTTAATGCGTTAAGTTCTGGCTGGCAGCTGAAGCGAGAACCTGAACCGGTTATTTCAGGCAAATGCGTGCTTATACCAGATTTCTCTTTTGAAAGAGAAGGTTCTAAACTATACATGGAAGTCGTCGGGTTTTGGACTACTGAGTATCTTCTACGGAAGATAGAAAAACTTAAAAAAACAGATGAAAACATGCTGGTTGCTGTTGACGAAAGTTTATCGTGTGAGAGATTGACGAAACTTGAAAAACAAAAAAGCCTGAACATAATCTACTACCGAAACAAAATTCCGTTATCTCCCATCCTCAGATATCTGCAAGACTCCTACAAAGAAGTTCACGCCCAACAAACGGAGTTTCTGAAAAACCTCAACGTAACATTCACTGAGTCAGTTATAAAATTCGAAGAATTCGCCAAGAGAACCGGTGTATCTATTCAGGCTGTAAGAGCAGCCCTTGCCGAAAAAACCCCAAACAACTACGTGCTGCTTCCAGACAGTTTAATCAGAAAAGACAAACTCGAACATCTCAGGAAGAAACTGGACCAGCAAATAGCTGAAACCGGAAAACTTGCACTAACTGAAGCCGAGAAAATCGCCCATACAGAACAGGTAGACCTGACCGCGGCCATCCAAACTTTAGGTTACAAGATAATCTGGCACGGCATTAAAACAGAAAACGCTGAAATCGTGAAACTTGAAAAAAAGATTGATAAACAACCTTAAAATCATATAACTAGTAAAACAAAGTTTGAATCCCTATAGCGCGTTAAATGGATGTTGCAAAGTCATATAATATTTAACTTGGTCAATATTTATTATGTTGCGTATAGGTCATAGGGGCGCCAGAGCATACGAGCCTGAGAACACGCTTCGAAGTTTCAAGAAAGCCTTGGAAATCGGCGTGGACGCGATTGAGTTTGATGTGAGAAAGACAAAAGATAACAAGCTTGTTGTAATCCACGACGCTGACGTTAAAAGGACAACAGATGGCAAAGGCTTAGTGAGCGCGCTTACGGTCAAAGAGATTAGAGCGTTTTCTGCGGAAAAAGGTGAGAAAATTCCCACCTTGAAGGAAGCCCTTGACTTTTTGGATAAGAAAGTGAAAATCTTTATCGAGTTAAAGGAAGCAGGACTAGAGGAAAAAGTGCTAGGAGCAGTGCGTAAGAATGGGTTGCAGAAAAACGTGATAATCGTCTCCTTCATAGAAGAAGCATTACGAAAAGTTAGAGAATTGGACAAGAAAGTAGAAATTGGGCTGATATACGTGAAACATAAAAACCCCATAAAAGCTGCCTTAGAACTTAAAGCCAGTTATCTGCTGCCGCTTTACAGATTCACGCACACGTCGAATGTTAGGAAAGCTCATGAAAACGGCTTAAACGTTATAGTTTGGACGATAAATGAGCCTAAAGATGTTGCCGAATACAAAAAGAAGGGTGTTGATGGCATAGCAAGCGACAAACCAGACATACTGAAATAAATCAAGTGATTAGAGCCTTCAGAATCTAAAACCGCAAGCTCTATATTCCTTAACCGATTTTCTTTTTTGAAATAGGTGGGCCCGTAGCTCAGCAAGGCAGAGCAGCGGACTCTTAATCCGTAGGTCGCGGGTTCAATTCCCGTCGGGCCCGCCATATCTTAGACTTGTAGCTTTGAATTTTATTTCAAGAACGTAACTAGCAGGTTTTACGCCTAATTTTGGCTTTATTACAGTAAGGTAGAGGGGGTTGAGTGCAGTACATCAGCGCTAACTGAAAAGGATTGTTTGCTTGGACTTTCAGTAAACATTTTAGTTTATGGGTATCTATAGAAGTAAACCAAGAGGAGAGGCGGGATGGCACAGAAAAGTTTACTGGAGTACTCACCAGTGCTGAAAGAAACGTCGAAAACCGAGAAGCTGAAAGCATTAGCGCCTCAAACATCCGAAACCAACTCTGAGAGCAAGAACAAGGAAAAAAGAAAGAACCCTCATGGTTTTTCTCCGGTTTCACCTAATAACCTTCCGCCTTCATACTTTGTTTCCGCAACCTACGATGGCCGCTCGAAAAAAGCGGTAATTAAACTATACGAGCCGAAAAGCGGCAAAATTTTCTTCTGGTTCGACAACACAGGACACAAGCCCTATTGCCTAACTAATCTTTCTCCGTATGAATTGGAAAAAATTGACCGTTTAATGAAGCACGAAGGCTTTGACCATTTCGAACTAGAAGAAAAGTTTGACGCGCTGCTTGACAGGAAAGTGAAAGCTACGAAAATCATTGCTAATGACCCGTTGGCCATCGGCGGTCGCCCACAAGGTTGCATCAGAGACATAATCCCTGAAGACTTCCCAAAAGTTTCAGATACGCCCGTTCAATCTGAAGATATTAAAGTATGGGAAGCAAGAATCAAGTATTACCAATCTTATATTTTCGACAGACAGCTTTTTCCAGGAATGATTTACGAAGTAGAGAATGGTAACCTCGTTCCTATAGTACTTGAAGAAACCGAAAAAACTCTAATAAAACTTAAGGCGGTTTTCAAAGATGAATCGGCAGAAGAGCTAAAGTTCGTCGCGAATTGGGTAAGGCTATTGGAGTATCCTGCTCCAAAGTTTCGGAGAGCAGCCATAGACATAGAGGTTTATTCGCCAATATCTACGAGAGTGCCAGACCCACGAGAAGCCGAACATCCAGTTATTTGTGTATCCGTATATAGCTCGGACAGTAGGAAACGAGTGCTTATTCTGAAACGTGAAGGCGTCCAAGAAGGAAAGGAACCTTTGCCACCAGACGTGACTTTGGAATACTTTGAAAATGAAATAGACTTGCTTCGAGCAACATTTGAAGTGTTATGGGATTACCCTTTTATATTGACCTATAACGGCGACGACTTTGACCTTCGCTACCTTACTCACCGCGCACTTAAACTCAGAATAAGGAAAAACGAAATTCCAATAGAGGTCCGCAGGCGTGTATGCCTGCTGAAATACGGCGTACACATCGATTTATACAAGTTTTTCTTCAACAGAGCAATCAAGATTTACGCATTCAAAAACCAGTACCGAGACGTAACACTCGCCGAAGTCGGTAGTGGTATAATCGGAATACATAAAATACAACTGGAAAAAACCTTCGCGGAACTTAACTATACCGAACTCGCGCGATACTGCCTCAGAGACTCAGAAATCACATTCAAACTAACTAGCTATGAAGACGAGCTAACTATGAAACTGATCCTTGTGCTTGCAAGAATCAGCAGCATGCCAATGGAAGATGTGAGCCGCCAAGGAGTTTCACGTTGGATACGGAACTTTATGCACCGTGAGCACCGAAAAAGGAACATGCTGATTCCAAACTCTGAGGAGATATTAGCTAGGAAAGGCAAAACCGCCACAACAGCGATAATAAAAGGCAAAAAATACAAAGGAGCTATAGTTGTTGAACCAATTCCCGGAGTCCACTTCAACGTGGCGGTCATGGACTTTCCAAGCCTATACCCATCAATAATAAAAGTGTGGAACCTTGGCTACCAGTCTATACTCTGCCCGCATTCAGAATGTCATACAAACATAATTCCTGACACCCCAAATTGGGTGTGCACCAGAAAACGTGCTCTCGAGAGCCTCCTAATTGGTTCGTTGAGAGACCTGCGAGTGCGATGGTATAAGCTGAAAGCCAAGGACAAAAGCTTGCCTGAAGAGATGCGAAGCTGGTATAATGTTACTCAAGGTGCGCTCAAAGTCATTTTGAACGCGAGTTATGGTGTTTTTGGCGCCGCTAGTTTTAGCCTATATTGTCCGCCGGTGGCTGAAGCTACAGCTGCCATCGGCAGGCACTCTATAACTCAGATACTTAAACACTCTGAGGGGTTAGGTATCCAGGTGCTTTACGGTGATACAGATAGCCTCTTCCTTAAGAACCCCTCCAAAGAACAAATTCAAGAGTTAGCCCAGTGGACCGAACGAGAACTGAAAATGGCATTAGATGTGGAGAAAGTCTATAGGTACGCTGTTTTCAGTTCTCGAAAAAAGAATTACCTAGGAGTTCTTGAAGATGGGGCAGTTGATGTTAAGGGATTGACAGGCAAGAAAAAGCATATTCCCATATTCATCAAAGATGCCTTTGACAAAATGAAGCAGCGCCTCGCTATAGTCAAAAATCCGGCGGAGTTTGAAAAGGCGAAGAAAGATATTGCCAACATAGTCCGTGACCGTTACCTGAGGCTGAAACGAAGAGAATGGGAAAATATTGGCGAGCTTGCGTTCCACGTAGTCTTGGGCGATGAACTTCACCGTTATACGAAAACAACGCCTCAGCACGTCAAAGCAGCCAAGATTCTGGAAAAAAGCGGAGTTGAGATAAGAGCAGGCGACCTAATTAGCTTCGTAAAAACTATCAGGGAACCGCACGTGAAGCCTGTTGAGTTAGCGACAAAAAATGAGGTGGATGTTGAAAAATACGTTGCTTATTTGCAATCCACTTTTGAACAAGTTTTGGACGCTTTAGGCTTAAGTTTCGACGAAATCATCGGCTTAACCAAGCTCGAAAGATTCCTAGCATAGTCATCCTTGGTCAACAACTTTCAGTCCGCGCGATTTTAACGGCTCCATGATGTTCGGTTGACTTAATATTGAAAGTACCAAGTATCCTATAACAGCCACCGCGATTAAGCTGCTGACCGTAATACTAGCAATCATGCCAGCCCACGCGGGCACAGTGCCGAAGATTTCTGGCGGCGGAAAGAACAACCAAAGGTACCCACCTACGATCAAGCCAACTGGCAAGGCTCCGGCAATGCACGCCAGCAAACGACGTTTTCTCAGAAGCATGACAAGTGCGGCAGCAACCATATTGGCTAATGGTCCTAGGATGACATCTGGAGCACCAATGAAATAGTAGGCGTTAGTCACAAAACAACCCATAGTTACTCCGCCAACTAGAGGCCAACCAAATAGAATAGCTAACGCAATCATGAAGTCAGCGACACGTAATTGTATTGGACCGTAAATTGTTGGGTTGCCAAACGTAACCGTTTGAATAATATTGATCACCACGTAAAGAGCAGCGAATACCGCGGTCGTTGTTACATCTCTACTATCGAATTTCACTTATACACCTCCTACACCGGGGTTTATTTAAGCGGCGGAACGGGTGGAGGGCCACCTACCCGCCTAACAATCATATGGCACATTCATATGTCCTATTAAAACTTACTGAGATAGCTAACACAAAAATGAGTTTAAAGAAGGGCGGTTACCACTGCTACCATCGTGAAGACTGCGACAATCACTGAAATTATGGCTACTAATTGGCGCTCTGTCAGTGGGCGACGGTAGGTTAGGAGTGTAACTAGGCTTCGCTTGTGGTCAGATACAAGTTTTTTTCCATCAAACGAAACGCTAGCTCTTTTCTTAATGAAGAAGATGGTTATTAGTATAAGGGAAGAATTAAAAACATAGGGAATAATAGAAATCAATAGAGGCAATTTGAGGTCTGTGATTACTGCGAAAGAGGCTATGTTCATTCCTATGGCGAATGAGCCTGAGTTGCCAACGAAAATCTTGCCTTGAAGGTTGAAACCTGCGAGTATTAGCCACAAGATTAAGGGTCCAAGCATCAAGATTATATGTGACGGCGACAGGGTCATTAAACCAATTAAAACTATTGCTGGGCAGACTGTTTCCAATCCATTCAGCCCACCTAACTGATTTACGGTGTTTGTGACTATCATTACTATTAATGGAATTATCAAGAAATAGTATGCTTCTCCTACCTCTATCATGCCGACAAGCGGCAGAGATATTGATGTTCGTAAGCCGTTCTCGATTGCTAAGTATATGAGCGGTAATACGGCTATTAAGGGCATAAACGCTTTGTATCGCCATTTTAGGTCCATCCAGTCATCCAGTAAACCCATAAAGCCACCGAATAAGATACACACTGCCAAAGTTAAAGGTGCAGAAACGCCGTTTGTTGCAGGGGTAATGCCTAAGAAATAGATCAAGAAAAGATAGATAGATGAGAAAAGAACGTAGAGTACTCCTAGCCCGTTTGGAATTAATGGTTTTCCAGTCTTGTGATGATCGGGAACTTTTGGAAACAAGCCTTCGCTTCCTTAGGATTCTCCGTTAGCGCTATAGTAGACTTCCCAGTCAATCTCGTACAATGCTACAAGCGGTATGAGACCTCTATATTTGGCAGATGCTTCGACGGCAGTTAATTCCAAACCAGCGAAATATGCTTCCTTGAAATATGTGGGTTCCACGCCTTCCTCGTCCGCAATAACGTTTGAACCAGAGTTATTATTAACCCATGATTGCTTCGCCCAGCTTAATAGCTTGTATATCGTTGAGTTCTTACCTATATCATTCCACTCCCACCTATTGGTGGTGTTGCTTATCGTACCAAAATCGTCTTCATCAGTCCATGCTTCTTCTTCGCTGATGTATGAAGTATTTACTAATCTTTCGCGGGCTTGTCCTGAAATTCTCGCCATCCATGACCATTTTCCTTCATCACCATAACCCACAGACTGAGCGACATAGTAGCCTCCATCAGATGTTGCTAGACCAAGAGTTGTAAAGACGAGTATGTATTTAGCATCGTACTGTTCTAGCATTACCATTGCCTTTTCTTCGGGTGCCATGAAAATGAACCCGATGTTCTCTATCTGCGTGGTATTCACCGTAGCGTTATCAGCTAAGGTAGTAACATTGCCCATTATTCCTAACCAATATCCGTAATCCCACCATGAGCACACTACAGTTGTTGATTGAAGATTATTCCGTGTCCAGCTCAGCATGTCCAGCCACTCCTGCGCTGGTTCAGCAAGGTCGCTACCGCTTAAGGGAAGACTTGCTGCAGTAACTGTCAAAGGCGCGTATGCTGAACCATACACACGTGGCACAATGCCACTTTGAGGAGAAAACGCAAAGTTTGTAACTAAAAGCACGAAAAGAAGAAAAACCACGACACCACTGTACTCTTTACTTACACGTGCTATCCGGCGCTTTGATTTTATAGCTATTTGTGGAGCTTCCTTTAACAACGTGTAAAAAGGCTTTAATACACCTATGATCCCGATGGCGGCCAAAAGACTAAATGCTGGTGCGAAGATAACAAGCAAACGAACCATCGAAGCTGCGAAGTAGAGTGATGTTGCACCAAAAAGCAATAGGAAAATGTTTCTGTTTGTGGGGTTTCTTAATGTGAAGTACAAGCCTGCCAGAAAGAATATTATTCCTAAACCGAGCTCGTAGTAAATGTTTCCCCAAGCTGATATTCTGTGTTCAGCTACTGACTCTATTAGCGGAGCAGCTGAGCGAATAAAGGGATCCAATACTGTTATGAACTTTCCTGCAATGTCTTGTAAGTAGCCAAGTTGCCAAAGAGCAAAGAATCCTCCAACTATAGTAGCAAGCGATGTGCCCGCGAGAACCACTTTTGTTCTCGAGGATACATTGTGGCGCAAAACTTCAAGAACGCAGAGAAGAAGGAACACAGCTGCAATTGGCAATACTGCTGCTGAAGTAAGGTAGCCTGGCGAGATGTAGGGAATATTTATGGCTATGCCAAGCGCCAAACCAAATGTTAAGCTATAGGAGAGCAAAAGCCGTTGACTGTATCTTTTTAACAAGATTAAGGCGAGAACAAAAAGTACCGCTAAATCCAGTAGATAGTAGGCCGCGCCCCAAGCCCCAATTAAATAGGCTAGTGCCAAACCTGCTACTGTAGAGTAAATTAGTGACGAACGCATCGTCCTTTTCTTGTCGATTGCCCTCAAGAATAGGAGAGTAAATGACAATAAGCCCACAATTCCTAAAACTTCAGTATCAAAGAAGCCAAGTGCTGTTCTCTGGAGGAAAGATGGCGCCAAGGCTAGGAAAAGCGCTGCGAATAAACCAACTGATTTTCCACCCAAGTCTTTACCAACGAAATACATTAACAAGACAGACAAAGTGCCAAAGATTACTGGGAAAATCGAGCAGAACGCCATCAAATCAACATTAACACCCAACCAAGAGATGATATTATAGAGTACTGCTGCAGTCATAGGTAATGAGGGTAACGACTTAGACATGTCCAATCCACCCGGATACCATTGTTGGTAGTTTACCCAGCCCTGACCATCATTCTCCAAGTAAGGCGCGAACAAACCATCTTGTACCATTTTATTCGTTAGACTGAATTGGTAATAGGGGTCAAATTCGTTAAGTCTAATATTGCCTGTGGGTATTTCCCAGCGTATTGGTAGAAGACGAATTGTGAAGGCAATGAAGAGTATTAGAAGCAAAGCTGAGTAACATATTATTGTGGCATGGCTTGTTTGAATGCGTAGCCTTCCAAAAATCTTAAGACCGCTGACGAGTCGTTCCTTGGACAGTGTCTCCTTCCTCTCCTCTGAGCTATCTCTTCACAGTAATGAAGCCTTTTATTTGTTTTTGTGATTAATATTTATTTACACTATAATAGCCATTTATTTATTGCTTTCCAAGAGCAAGGTTAAAGCTTTATAAGAGCTATTTGTCGGATTTCACGCTATGCATAATGACCCACGGGCTTATACAGGGAATTCTTCTCAGCACAAAAAATTTTTCCAGCATAGCCAGAAAAGGTATCAATCTGCTTTCCGATGTTCTGGCAAAAGGTAACCAGTTATACCCTATTTTCCTAACTACTGAGAAACCGGTTTTGGACAGCGATTGTACAACTCTGTCATAAGAGTGACGGTAAGATTTTCCTTGCATTTTCCTGAGTTGGGATTTTAAACTGCTTCTATTGCCGAAAGATAAAATAAGTGTAGCATTTGATTTCAAAGTTCGATGACATTCGGCTAAGGCTTCTTCTAAATTAGAAATGTAATCTAAAACTTCGATCATAAATATCGCATCAAATACATGGTTTTTCAATGGGATTTTTCTCGCATCAGCCGTAATGACAGCAACATTTTTGGTTTTAAGTTTCAACCTTTTTAGAGCGAAAGAATCGATATCTATACCTATTACAGTCGCCTTTTTGTCTGAAGCTAATATAGAAAATCTTCCAGCTTCCGTACCGATGTCCATAACTATGCAAGGTTGTGATAGCATAATTGATTTAAAGATGAAGCCGGATTCTACGCTAGTTAGGTATTTGCCCATACGAGTTTTAGCGGCTTTTTCCCAATGTGTTTCTTCAGAGAAGCTTTTCTTTCGGAATTCGGAAGAGTCTTCCACGCTCCTTACTACAGACTTATTTCATTGGTTTTACTTCGACATCGATGGGTAACAAAGAAAGCTTTTTTCCACATTTAGGGCATTTTCCATCGTGTTGATGTAGAATTTCATCGGGAGGTTTAAGATCTTGTCCTTCATATAATACGCAGCTGCATTCACTACAAATTACGCGTTGAGGCACTACATTTTCACTTCCCGAAATACAAGAAACTACGCTTGCGATATATTTATTGGTTACTAACTTCCAGTTGAAGTAATCAGCCTTTAGGTCAATTTAGCTTCTTGAAATCAAGATTGGCGTTTCTTGAGCACAGCAACCCCGATTGTGCAGACTATTATTGTAGTTAGGATTACTATAAACGCGATTTCTGGAAAAATCTCAGAGCCAGGCACACCGGATGTGAGAGGTATTGAAGCTAATACCGCTGCGGCTAAACCACGGGGAAACATCACCGTCATTAAAGTTTCGTAGGCTTTCAACTCGGATTTGACAGTGGCCATTTTAATAACTACAAAGCGGATTCCCAGAAAGGTGAAGGACAAGACTAGGCCTATAAGGACTGATGTAAATTCTTCTAAGCTGAACAGGAGACCTGTAAAAACAAAGAAGAAGGAACGAATTAGAAAGCTTATCTGACAATGAAAGTCGCGCACATTGTCGTCGATAGAGATTGTAGTCCTGAATTTCAGCAATCTTGCAATGTGACGAGAATTGCCAATCATCAAGCCAAAAAACAAAGCTGAAAGTGCGCCATTTCCTCCTAGGTTTGTAGCTACAACGAAAGTCAGAAATAGCATAGCTAAGGTTAACATGTAAGCGTTGGGTTTTCCCTTAATTCTTTCCAATAAAACAAGCCATGCGACGCCAAAACCTAAACCTACAAGTATGCCTACTCCGAATGCTGTTCCAACAGAACCTAAAGCGGCGTACATATCAATACCACCAGAGACACCTTCCGCGGTCATTTCTTGGAGCAAAATATTCATCGCTGTAAAAGCGCCTACTGTACATAGAACGTCAGTCAAAATGGATTCAAGACTGAGCACTGTTTCAATTTTTTCAGTAACTTTCAGTTTTCTAATTAAAGCTATCACTATTATTGAGCTGCCACCGCCTACGATACTGCCCAAAAGCAAACCATTAAGAAGACGCCAACCGAGAAAGTATTTGCAGACAGCAGCCGTTACTAACACGTTTAATGTAAATCCAGTAATTCCCAACACCAACGCTCTTGGACTGTTCCTGAAAGCTTCGCGTATATCCATGTTTAAGCCGCCATCAAACAGAATGATGATAAGTGCTAAAGCAGCGAAATAGGGTGTAATCGCAAGTAGTTCTTCGTGAGCGAAAAGTTGAAAAATCGGTCCCAACAACACTCCGAACAGCAGCAAAAGGATCGAATCAGGAATACTTGTACGTTTGAAAAACTCTTCACCTAAAAAGCCGAGAACGATAATCACTGCCGCAACAAGGAAAGCCATTACAGCTGGATCCAAACTGAAACCATCCGTTTTTAACCGTCTATTCTTGTACGAATAGAAGTTAAGACTTTCTGTTAAACGATAATCAGAACGATATTTTCTCCTCGCAACGTATTTAGCAATGCCAAGCGGTATTTTTTTGAGGAAAGGCTTTCAATGCTCAGGTGTGGTTCTAGTTGAGAAGGTACACGCTGATAATAACTGAGAAGCCTGATGCGGCTAGAAGGATAGCCTTGGCTTTAGACTTGAAAGGAAAAACCAAAAAGAAAGAGGAGAACGGCGTTCCCTATTATGTAGCAAAAAGAAACAAGTGCATAGTTGTAGTTCCAGGTTTAGGTCACCTTTATACGGTTGCAGGAAAAAAAAGAGGCCAAAAGGGCTATCCAGTTTTCGATTTTCGGTGGATTCCACGGTATTTGGCTGAACGTGGTGCATCACGGACTCATACTTGGCTTAAGGTTATTTCTAAACTAGCAGAAACCGCAGACAAATTTGTTGATGCATGCGACTACGACATTGAAGGAAGTATAATTGGCCATTCAATCCTAAAGTATGCTTGCAACGGCAAGGAAAACACTGCGCAAAGAATGAAGTACTCGACTCTTACAAAAGAGGAGATTGAAAAATCCTACACTGAAATGTTACCTAGTTTGGATTTTGCACTAGTAGAGGCCGGACTTACACGGCATGAAGTGGATTGGTTGTATGGCATAAACCTGTCAAGAGCTTTGACGAGGGCAGCTAAAAACTATAGTGGAAAATATGTTACCCTTAGCACTGGCAGAGTTCAGGGTCCAACGCTCAAGTTCCTTGAAGCAAGGGAAAGAAGCATAAAATGTTTTGTTCCAACCCCCTATTGGAGCATAAAAGCCAAAGTTATACTTGATCGTGCATCTTTCATAGCGAAATACGAAAAAAATCCAGTAGTAGCTAAGACAGAAGCCGAAACAATAACTAATAACTGCCGAAAAAAAGACGCTATAATAGAAAAAGTATCGATTAAAAAGTTTCAAGAACAGCCGCCTTTGCCTTTTGATTTGGGTTCGCTACAAAGTGAAGCCTACCGCCTTTTTAGGTATACACCAATACGTACTTTAAAAATTGCTCAAAGCTTGTACTTGGCGGCGTTAATCTCGTATCCAAGAACTAGTAGTCAAAAACTACCGCCCACAATCGACTACAAAGCAATATTGAAGAATATTAGCAGAATTCCAAAATATAAACAAGAAACTCAGGAGCTTCTCGCTAAATCAGCGTTGAAGCCCATAGAAGGAAAAAAGATGGATCCTGCTCACCCCGCCATTTACCCAACTGGAAACCAGCCTGAAAGTAGGCTAAGCAGTGTTGAAAGAAAAATTTGGGAACTCGTAATCAGAAGGTTTATGTCGGTTTTTGTCGAACCTGCTCAAATGCAGATTACTGAAGCAGTTATCAATATAAACGACAACAGATTTCAGCTGAAAGGAAAGCGAATATTAAAAGAAGGCTGGTTGCGCTTCTACTCACCCTATGCCAAGTCGGAGTATGATCCATTGCCTTTGATGGAGCAAGGAGAGGAAGTCAGTGTCGAACAAATAATGTTGGAAAACAATTTTACTACTCCACCATCTAGATACAATCCAAGCAGTCTTCTGAAGCGAATGGAAAAGGAAGAAATCGGCACCAAAACAACCCGCGCGGGAGTCATCCAAACCTTAAACAGCCGCAAGTACATTCGCGGGGAAAGAATGGTGGTTACTGACCTTGGGTTCGAAGTTATTGATGTTCTTAAAAAATACTGTCCAATCATTGTAACTCTAGATTTGACCCGAAAGCTTGAGAAAAGATTGAACGAGATTCAACAAGGAAACGAAACAGGGGAAGAAGTCTTGCATGACACAATTGAAATCCTGAAGCCAGTGACTAAGCAACTGAAAGAAAAAGAACATATAATTGGCGCACGTTTAAGCCAAGCCTTAATGAAAGCGCTTTTCAAAGATCGGCTAATCGGCATGTGTCCCGTGTGTAAAAATGGAAAGCTATTGATTTTGCACTCGAAAAAAACGAGAAAACGTTTCATTGGCTGCACAAACTACTTCGAAGGCAAATGCAAAACATCATTTCCTCTTCCGCAGAAAGGCGAAACGAAGTCGATGGGAATTATTTGCAAAAGCTGTGGCTGGGTAACTGTCCGAATCTTGATTAGGGGAAATCGTTCTTGGAATTTTTGTTTCAATCCTGAATGTCCTTCGAAAGAAGAGCGGAGGAAAAAAAGTGAAATGTAAAGCGTGTGATCGTGAGGTTTTTGAAGATAATTTTTGCGAGAGACACTTGAAAGCTTATGAGAACATAGTTGAAAAGTATGGTTGCTGGACAATGGCTTTAGCTATTTCTTGGAGAGAATATTTAAGTGAGATTGAGCACAATCCTGTAACAGGAGAATGGGCTAAAGAAGTAGCTAACTACCTAATTAAAAATGAGGAAAGAAGCAATGGCGAAGAAATTTAAGAAGCAAACATCATCGATGTCTTTTTCGCTTAGCCGTTGGTTTGATAAACTCTCAAGTACAAAACCGTCGTCTCTCGTTATTTCGATAGTTGCTATTGGATACGCAATTTTCCTCTTCGGTGGGGGTTTATACACTATTATTTCATCGCCTCTACCCTCGTTCTACATAGAGGGTCGAGGTTTCCTTTTTCTTTACCCTGAACTTGGACAACAATTCGTTGCCGACACCGTGATCTCAGTCATGCTCTACGCAATCGGATTCGCTGGCTTATTTGCTATTTACCAAAGCACAAAATATGCCTTTAAACCGAGACAAGCGTACATGTGGCTAGTTATAGGCGTCGCTCTTTTGCTATTAGCCTACATATTCCTAGAAGAAGCAATCCTAATTAAATTGGGCACATGATCCACTCACCAAGGATTTTTTTTCAATTTTAACTTGTACGCTCCAAAATTCGTGAGTAGGTGAATAGGCGGCGTAATTAGGAGAGTCGCAACCACTAGCTCCCAGTATACCATCGCTAAGGGCAAAGCGAAAACGATGGCACCTACCACGAAGTCAACTTGATCTACGATAGGGAACAGACCGCCAGGCGCAATTCCTAATCGCCTTTTCAGAAATGCTGCGGCTAAATCTCCTAGAAGAGCGCCCAATGGTGTAAGTAAACTGAACAGAAAAGGATATTCGAAAAGAATCCACTCAACTAGACCAACTCCTACACCGACTGCTAAGCCGAAAAAAAATCCTCTGAAAGTTTTATTGTTCCCGAAAACTCGCTTCCCATCTACAAAATTTTTTCCCAAATCCATCTCAAGCCCGCCTCCAGCTAGAACCGGCACGGCGTTTGCGCAATAAGCAGGGAATATGAACGTTATTGCTTTAACGATTAAAAAGGCAATATCCATTTAATCAACCATCACTGACTGAACTGGCAATCATGTATTCCAGTTTCGTCTATTCTTAGGTAGCAGGGTGCTGCTTGATTTTTTTGGCCTTTTTCCTCAAGTACAGCTTTAATCGTCTGCGGGTTTTCCGTTGGTTTCATGGATATTATTGAGTCAGCCCAGAATTTTAAGACTCTGGTGGCCACGGGAGTTACGCTGTCGTAAGGTTCGTTAAAAACGCCACGCACTTGACTTGTCAACACTACGGCTAATTTTTGTGTTTTAGCGGTTTGCGCTAGAATGGCCAGTTGCCTGTTCAGCTCACGGTTTATTCCAAACCCTCTTCCAGAAGACTCCGCGAGTTTAGCCCTGTACAAGGAGTTAAAAGTGTCAACCACTATTAACCCGAAGTTTTTAGCTGCGTATTCTCCAATTCTGTCTATGAGAACCGTCTGTTCTTTGAAGTCAACTGGTTTTACGAGAATTATGAGGTCGGCTATTCCTTCAAGTTTTCCGAAGGTTACCTGCGAGAGTCGTTTAGCTGAGAACGTATTATCGCAATCTACGAAGAGAGTCTTATAACCTTGCATTCCGCAGTTTACGGCACACTGTATCGCCAGAGTTGATTTTCCAGTCTCTGGCTCTCCGTAAATCAGAGTAACGCTTCCAGGAAATAAACCGCCACCCAAGTTGTTGTCTATGCAATCGCAACCGGTTAATACCTTCCTTATCACATTAACACACATCAAGGATTATAAACTGCGAAACCAATAATCTGTTTTGCGCTTAAACATATACGTATATAGGAAACTTGTATGAAAGCGGAAGTTGGAGTTGCCACAATTCAGGGGAAAGCTTACTTTTTAATAGTGCAGAAGTTGAAAGAGAGAAATATTCCCTTCTTGAGTCTGATTCCTGGTGAAACAGTACCCACAGAAGTCAAAGTTGTCATAACTACCCAGAAAGAAAAGCACCTTATAAACCATGAAAGGGTACTAGTTTACAATGGTGAAACCGAACCCAACAACGCAGTTAATGACATTAGGAAAATACTCGAAGGAAAAAAAAGCTATGAAAGGATTGTTATAGGCATAGATCCGGGCGAAGTATTTGGTTTAGCCATTATAGCCGATGGCAAAGTCAACGAAACAAAAAACTGCTTCAGCATTCAAGAAACTCTTAACAGAGTCACTAGTGTCATACAAGATGTTGATTTCGCCTCAACCTCGGTCACTATAAAAATTGGCAATGGAGTCCCAACATACAAGGAATTAGTACAAGAGTTTGACCTTGCTTTACCTCCTGAGGTGGTATTTAAAGTTGTGAGTGAGGCAGGAACAAGCCATCCTTTAAACCATAATAAGCACAGACGCGGCCTAATAGACATAGCTTCAGCCATATGTATAGCTGGACGGGCTGGTCACATTTATCCGCGAAGAAAACCACATGAAACCAAAGATCTATTTCGGTAAGTTATGTTTTGAAGAATCTTTGAATTTCTCGAGCTAAAATGTGGTCACCAGGTCTCAGGACTTTCATGTGATTGCTCACCCATGAGGGTAGGAAGCTACGGCAGTAACTTGTGGAAAATCTGTAGTCTAAAAATACTATGGCTCCCCAATCATCCAGTGATCTAACAGGTCTTCCAGCGGCTTGGGAAGCTTTTTTCATAGCTGGGAGAATGTAACCGTATTCACGTCCCAGTTTTGGGAAGCATTCATTGTAGTAACTTATTTGCGCTTTCACTCTTGGCGTTGGTTCCGCATAGGGAACTCCCACTATTACAACGGAATTCATTTGGTTGCCCGGAAAATCCACGCCTTCCGAAGTTCTTCCACCTTGGACCCCGAGAAAAACGGCACCGTCGCCTTCACCGCAAGCCTTGAACCCAGCCACAATTTCTTCATTCGTCTTTGAACTCATGCCTTTATACTCATGGAACAGAGGTTTATCCAACGCAGCTTCCAACCCTTCAGCTAGTAAAGCGTTTAGTACTTCGAAGGAGGCGGCGAAGATTCCAGTGTTTAGTGGAGTGTTCTGGACAACTTCGTTGATTCGTTCAATCAACACCTGATACATGGCAGGGGTTCTTTTTTCCATCGCGGTGGATACGCCGCAACAGACAATTGAGAGTATATGTTTTTTCGGAAATGGTGAGGGTACAACGCATTGCACGGTGTTTTTAGGAAGTTGCGTTATTTTAGCGTATGCTTGTAGCGGCTGAAGAGTACCTGACATTACTATGTTGGAATAGGTGGATAAGAAAACTGGAGAAGTGACTTTTGACGGGTCTAATGCAACTATTTCCAGCTTTGCCGTTTTCGTTTTGTCCCTAGTTAAGTAGCTGCTTGCAACATTTATGAAGGAGTCGTCACCCAGCTTTTCAAGCCATTGGAGCATGAACTCGCTCAAGCCATGAATGTACGAGCGCGGATATTTTCCATTCGCAAGCAGATTACGCCTAATTGAACTGCCAACTTCATGTAGCTTTTCAAAAAGGTAGCGCGGATTCGAAATGTTCCCATGTTTTTGGAGGATCTCTATCATGGATTCTGCAGGAATTATTTGCTCTCTGTGAATATCCTTTGTTAGTTTTTCGATTTCTGTTCTGAAAAAGTGTGTGAAATCCTCAATTTCCTTGTTTTCGTACTTCTTAGCTTCGATTTCGGCTTGTTTTATTCCGAAAAGTGACAGGCTACTACTTGCGATGTCGATAGCTGTATCCGGCAAATTGTGCGCTTCATCAACGATCAGTATAATCTTCTGCAGTTTGGTCTCAAGATTCTTAAGAAATGCAGCTCGAATCACGGGATCAAAGACGTAAAGGTAGCTTAATGCAATAACTTTAATGTCTGAAAGAGCAGCTTTTACAAGTTCATGAGGACAGAAGCCCTTTCTTCGGCAGACTTTCTGGATTTCGGAAGCTTTGTAAGGGCGACTCGCTATCTGCTGTTTAAGCAAAAGGTAATCATATGTTTGCTCCTCTGAAACCTTGTGGTATGGGCACTTGCCTTTAGCTTTTAGCAGTTCACAAGCTTCCATTAGTGATTTGGCGTCAAAAGCATTCTTAACCGCCAAATTGTTTAGACACATGTGGTTGCGACCTCGAAGCGAAATGCCTGAAACATGATTTTTCTTGAAAATTGCGCTTAACTCTTCTATTACGCGTTCGTGTTGACGGTGAGTCCGAGCCACGTACAGTATCTTAAAATTTTTTTCAACCGCGGTTGGGAGACAAGCAGAAATTGCCGAAATTGTCTTTCCCAACCCGTTACTACCTTCAATTAGAACTGAATGCCTTTTCCGAACAGCATCGAAAATAGTTTTTATGAATTGCGCTTGGTAAGGGCGCACGTTTTCGTAGGGGAAGTATTCTGCTACTTCTAAAGGTAGATTAAGTACGGTCATCCCATATTCCTCTTGAAGGGCAGTGTATATTCACGGGGCACTGTTCGCACAAAGGTCGTCGAGCCCTGCAATATTTTCTACCATGCGCAATTAGCAACACGTGTACAGCCAAATAATCGCTTCGGTCGTAACGTGACTGAAGACTTGCGCGCACGGCTTCGTAGTCTCCGTTTGCATTTGCGAACCCCAACCTTTTTGAAACGCGGTTCACGTGTGTATCCACGGGAATTGTAGGTTGTGCTACAGAGAAGAGCAATACAACATCAGCAGTTTTCGGCCCTACTCCGGGCATTTGTATTAAGAGTTTTCTTGCTTCTTCAAGTGGCAATGAAAATATTGTCTGAATTGAACCCTGAAATTTTTCTACGATTATTGTAGAAACATTTTTTATTGTTTTGGTTTTGCTTCTGTAGAGACCAGCTACCTTGAGGGCTTGTTCAATATCGCTTGTTTCCGCGTTCGCTAGAACTTCGGGCTTGATTTTAAATCGTTTCGAGAGGCAGGCAAAAGCTCTTCTGGTGTTTCTGTCCGCTGTGTTCTGCGAAATAATTGTAACAATTAATGTTTCAAATGGGTCGCGCTTCTCTTTGGTCCACTTGGGCATTATGAATTCTTGACGCAGAATATGCAAGACTTTTGCTGCTCGCCTATCTTTCACGGTACCGTCGCCCTCCCTGAAGATGCTATCTACTGAATCAACCATGCTATAAATACGATCTCCATCAAAACTCAACAAAATGAAAAAGCTCAAAGCATAACTAAAAACAAAGACACCGCTTTGCCTGAGAGTTAAGAATTAAATATTAAAATATTCACGACTAGGAAAAGGGCAAATAAGGGAAGTGAAAATTTATGAATCTCGCGCCAAAGATGCGGTTAGCCTTAATTCTTGTAGTTGTTTTTGTGTCCACGTTTTTCATCGCAATCTTGATATTTTCCAGCACTCAGTCTGCTTATTCGACACCTGATAATAATGTTTTGCAGGTTGAAGACATAACAATAACGATTGACCAAAACCCAACTCCACCGATATCTCTCTCGACACCACAATTTCAATTGATGCGCTTTCTTCTGCAGCATGGGGCGACTTACAAACAACTCCAAAACTACAAATCGGTAGTATAGCCACTGAAGTTTTCGGTCCACTATCATACAAGCAAACCTCCTATCCAACTCAACTGCTAAAACCAGCCAATTTTTTACACAATATCAATAACAATCAAAGACACTCCAATCTCGTGGAGTTTCACCATAACTCCCGATCCATATCAACCGACAATCAGCTTTTACCAGGCGACGTATACACCTTGGATCGCACTTATTATAGCAACAATCACGACATTACTCGCAGGTTCAGCAATCTGGCAAACAAAGAAACGAACTAACTAACCTTCAATGCATAATACTTCAGTTAATCAGACAATAAACCCATTTGAGCACACCGTCATATTTGGATAAGTATCGAAATAGCATACAGAAAACAAGGAGGGAAAACTTGCATCTATAAACTACCCGACCTTTATTTATTTTACAATTTAAAAAAGCGAGAACCAAAAAAACGGCATGTTGCCATGTCCTCAATATGAATCAGTTACCCATTGTTGAGAAAAAAACAAAAGCTTTTCAAAATTTACTATTTTCTCACGGACATTCAACGAAGGTTGCGAATTTGCATTAGAATTGACACGGTTTTTCAGAAAAAAGCCGTAGCAAACTTCCAATATAACTCGATAATTTGTTTAAACCAAATAGACTAGAGTTATATATTCGAATGAATTTAGGTGGAGCAACATGAAATCTCGCTCAGCATTAACCAAATTAAAGGCAGTTTTGGTAATTGACATTTTAATAGTGGCTGTAGCGGCTGGGGTTTACTTCTACCTTCAGGCTGAAGGATTGATTGATGCTGGGCCTAAACAAGCGGAGTTTTCTGCAATTGACCTCACAATCAGCCCGCTGGAGGCTGAAGTATTTGAACCAGTTTTGATAACAGTCAACCTAACTAACATAGGAAGCGAACAAGGAGAATACATAGCCAATCTTACAATAAACGGTGTGTTAGAGGAAAACCAGACGGTTCTTCTTCTAGCTGGAGAATCCGCCCTGGTTGAGTTCATGGTAATCAAAGAAGTTGAGGGCGACTATAGCATTGAAGCCTGTGGTTTGTCAGGATCAATGACATTCAACCTTCCACCACCGTCAGCCAGCAAAATAATCCTATCTAAGCTTTCTACTCAGCCACGTGAAGCTTGGCCCAATGAAATAATGAAAACCACAGTTACGGCCACAAACCAAGGAGAAGAGGCAGATGTTCTTTCAGTGAGACTTATGGTCGATGATTTTTTGGTTGAGAGGAAAGTAATTAATCTAGCTGCGAAAGAAACAACGACTGTAGAATTCATTTATAATGCTACGACTGAAGGAAAACACACTGTTAAAGTGAACTCTTTATCTGGAACGTTTACGGTCGTTCCAGAAGGATACCATACAGCCCTTATCAGGTATTCCGGTGGCGGTTCTGACCTAGTGCCTATCACGCTTAACGGTGAAAACCTTGACATGCCCTATTTTGGACTCTTGCCTGTAGGTGAATACACAATTACGACAACGGATCCCTTCATTTCTGAAACGGCGGTTTTCGAGTTTGCGTACTGGAGCAACGGAGACACAAGCACAACAACGAAGTTCACCTTAGAAAACAGTCTGATTTTAGTTGCAACGTATGACCTGATAAGTGGTTATGCTTCCTGTCCTTCCTTATTCTATTGGAACGGAAGCGATTATGTTTATGTAACGGAAGTTTCTAATGCTGGCTGGTTAGGTTATATCGATTATATTGATGAGAACGGCGAGATTATTTTCGGCGGAGGAAACCCATGGGACACCATAAAATTAGATTCAAGTGAGTTAACACTTAGAAGTACAGAGAGCGGTGATTTTTATGATGTTATCCTTCTTCAGAAGTGGGATGAAATCTTCTATTTGGATGCCGCCTACATGATGGTCGTTGATCACCCGGCAGATGTGGATGTCTATTCAACCATGGTAAACTATGTCAATCAAGCTTTTCCGGGTGAGATTTACACAGTAAGTAAGGACGGATTGGTGTCCCCAGTTTCCGCTGTAAACGAAAATGGAGAAGATGTTTTGCCTCGAATTGCTGAGATGGACGGTCTCTTTACCTCTGGAAGTAATGGACTGGCGAGTTCATCTTGGGACGATATTGATTTGAATCAATTGACACTGAACCTAGGTGATTTGGCTGATGCAGAAGAGATTAAACTTGTATTAAAGGGCATGATTGATTGGGGTTCACCTGAGCATTATTATACGTGGATTGAGGGCTTCAAAGAAGCTTTTACCGAAGGATTTGTGCCAAGCGGCACACAGATTTATCCTGCACCTTATATGGAGGTTTTAGATTCGAATGGAAATTGGGTACGTGTGTCTAATGACAGGCAGATGCCAACGCCCTCCGACTATGTCCCCAGAGGCTTTGTTGTAGACTTAACCGGGCTTTTCCCAGAGGATGTAAGGGAGTACAAGATTAGAATTACAAACTTCTTCAACGTAACCTTCGATTACATCGGAATAGACACAACGCCGCAAGCAGACATAACTGTTCAGCGGATCAACGGTGACGCTACCCTTCATCAAGCGTTTAAAACTCCTTCATCTTCCACAGGAGACTTCACAAGATACGGTGACGTAACACAAATAGTGCTCGAAGGAGACGACATGTACGCAATCGGAAGACAAGGTGACCAAGTGTCTCTTCAATTTCCTGTTGAAAATTTACCACCTCTTGAAGATGGCATAGAACGGGACTTTTTCATGTTTGTGGCTTGCTGGTTCAAGGATCCGCCAGGAAACTGGGGTTACGGTTTTGACTTCACAGTAGACCCACTACCTTTCCGAAGCATGAGCGGCTTCCCATATCCTGAAACAGAAAGCTATCCATCTGATGACACACACTTGCAATATCTCCGAGAATATAATACTAGGGCAGTGGATGCTCCGAACCAACTACTAACTCTAGAGTCTTCCTTAATGACTTGGATGGCTATAGTAATGATGATAATAGCTGTTGTTGACTTGGGTGTTCTCGTTTATTTAAAAAAGCGTAAACAATAGGGTTCATTGTGCGTCTCAGGCAAGAACTGCGCTGCCTACTCCCATGTTGAACTAATAACTCATTTAACCTATTATTTGTGTAAGCTTTAAATGCAACAGGTTCTATTTGATCTCTAAAAACCCCGAGATTTTAAAAATGTTAATGGTGCTTGAGCTTTCAAAGTGTTTTGGTGTGTCCGCCAAAGTTTTCTTATTCGGATTAGTGCTCTGTACCTTAATTTGGCTGCCAGACTTTGCGAAGGCGAAATAAACATGATGGAAATCATTGGTGAGTTACTGAAGTTAACGGTTCTCTCGGGGTTAGCGTTAGCGGGGATACTTGTTATTCTTATATGGAAAAAAGGTCTGGCGACAAAAGTGACCTATCTTCGTTTCCTTGTTCAGGTAGTTTCCATGGTTGCGGTTTTCTATTTGTTCACTTACCCTGTATGGCAGCTTATAGTGTTAACAGTAATTCTTATTCTCCCTCTTTTTCTCGGAAGGTTCTTTTGCGGTTGGATTTGTCCCTTTGCTTTATACATGGATGCGATTACTCTAATCAGAAAAACCGTCAAAGTGCGCTACCGCCTTTTATCCGATAAACTCAACAAATTCCTGCATAACTTCCGATACGTGTTGTTTCTTATCTTTTTGATCATACCTTTTGTGTTATTCCTGCTTGATCCTCCATCGTCGTTTGACTTATCTGTTCTTCTGGCTTTGCTTTTATCTGGTCCTTTTGAGCCCTTGAGAATTCTGGTTGGTCCTATCATACCATTGATTGTCCCTTGGGAGGGGCCGCTTGCAATTAGTGGAGTTTACTTCAGCTATCCGTACGTTCAAGAAGTTATACTTTACTCTGAAGTGGTTTTCAACCAACTTTTTGTTAATATTATCTCGTGGATCTTCGTGGGGTTAACGTTTATTGGTTCATTCTTTGTGAGGCGCGTATGGTGCCGGTTTTGTCCGACAGGGGTATCGATTGCTGTCGTGAATAGGTTTAAAGGTTTTAAATGGGCTCCTATGCTTCATATAGATAAGGATGAGCAGAAATGCACTAAATGCGGAATTTGCAAGCGAGTTTGTCCAGTGCAGGTCACCGAAGTGTACGAACAGAAAGGGGAAAAAATTAGCACCTCAATGTGCATGCTGTGCACGAGGTGTGTTGAAATGTGTCCATATGAAGACTGTTTGAAAGTAAAGATGGGAAGAAAAACCGTTTTCAAGTCTCGAAACTGGTTAGAACCTTCAACAATTGAGTGATTAATAATGATAAGCCAAAGTGAAGAAAAGAAATACATGCCTGAACTCTCTCAGAAAGAAGTTGAAGAACTGAGAAAAACAATCAAAGCTACTTCCCAGAGGATAGTCGCTGAAAACATTGAGAAAATGAAGAAGGCAGATCCAAACCGTCCTAAAGCTATGAAGTACTTTGATGGAATAGCTGATTTTACCAAGCGGGAAAAAGAAATTAGCGTTGCAAAAAGGGAAGGCAAGAAGGTTATCGGCTACATGTGCCTGTTTGCACCGACAGAATTAATTTTGGCTGCGGATGCTATTCCGGTTCGTGTAAACTCGGGTTGGTATGATGCTTCGAAGATTGGAGACCGGGTTGTGCCTGTTGAAGTCTGCCCTATGGTCCGTTCAACTATAGGCGCCCAAATGATTGCTTTGTCTCCTTATCTCGAGTTGAGTGACGCTTTGATAAGCGTGCTAACGTGTGATGGGATGACTAAGCTCGGGGAAATTCTTAGTGATTATAAGCCTATTTGGGCGATGACTATTCCAAGAGTTAAGGATTCCGAGCAATCCATACATTTGTGGGGCGAGGAAATTAAGGCCGTGAAAGGGCAAATTGAAGCGTTAACTGGAAACAAGATTAAAGGGAAGCAGTTGAAATCTGCCATAGAGCTTACTCAGAAGGCGACAAAGGCTTTCAGGAGATTGCAGGAATTGAGGAAGGGATCTCCAGTCATTATGGGTAGAGATGCTATGCTTGTTAATCAGACATACATGTGGGATGATATTAAGAGGTGGACGCAGAATACTGAAGCCTTATGTGACGAGCTTGAAAAAAGAGCGAACCAAAAAAACTGGGTTTGCCCTCCGGATACTCCACGGGTAATGGTTACTGGCACGCCAATGATTTGGCCTGACAACTGGAAGATTCCCACGCTGGTTGAGGAGGCTAACCCTAGAGGGTTACTTGTGGCTGACGAGCTTTGTTCAAGTGAGAGGCTTCTGTATGACCCTGTGGGTGTGGACGAGTGGTCGATGAGAGATATGCTTAACGCTGTAGCTGAAAGGTATTTGATGGCGTCCACGTGTCCCTGCTTCACTTCTGAAGACGGTAACGAAGACCGCATCAACTGGATGTTAAACAAAATTAAGGAATGGAACATACAAGGCGTGATTTACTACGTAGTTCGTGGTTGTATGCTCTACGCAATGGAATACATGCGGATCAAAAAAGTCTTGGACCACAAGAGCGTTCCTGTTTACTACTTGGATACTGAGTACACTCGGGAAGACGTGGGTCAAATGAAGACTAGGGTTGAAGCGTTCTTGGAGATGCTTTCGGCAAGGATTGACTTATAGAGGTGCAGTTGTTGATAACCATTGGACTAGATTTAGGCACTCAAAGCGTGAAGGCAGTCGTATTAAAAGATGGTAAGGTGGTCTCCCGCAGTAAAGCTTTTTCTGGGTTTGATCCTGCGATGGCTGCTGAAAAGGCTCTTGGTGATGCGTTAAAAGAAGTCAACCTGTCAACATCTAATGTAGATCATATTACGGCTACAGGTTCCGGCATGGATATGGCTGCTAACTCCAACAGCACGGTAAGTATGATGGGGGCAGACGCAAAAGCAGGGATTCACTTGTTTCCAAACGCTCGAACAATTATTGACGTGGGCGCGGAAGAGGCGAGGGCAGTAAAATGCGACGAAAACGGGATTATGATGGATTTCGTTGTTAACGAGCGGTGTGCTGCTGGTGCCGGCGCATTCATTGAAGCTATGGCGCGAGCTTTAGAGGTTAAGCTAGAGGATATGGGTCCGCTTTCACTTAAGGCTGAACGTGCAAGTTCAATAAACGCCAGCTGCGTAATATTTGGCGAGTCAGATGTTGTGTCTCTGATACACAAGCAAGAATCAAAACCTGAGATTGCCCGGGCAATATTTGAAGCTATGGCTGATCGAGTCTCGTCAATGGTGCATAGGCTAGGCGTAAATCCTGATGTTGTGCTGGTGGGTGGCGTCGCAAAAGACGTTGGCTTCGCAACGTCTTTAAAGAGAAAATTGGGTGTTGAAGTTTTAATACCCGAGTACCCAGAGTATGTTGGCGCATTGGGTGCGGCTCTTGTCGCCATCAAACGAGTTGTGAAGGTGAAAGAAAATCAGTGAAACCCCGAAGAAAGAAGATATAGAATATTGGCGCTGGCAAGAGTACCACAGGGTTTTCTCAGAGAAAAAGTGGAAAAACAAGGACATAATCACCGCGGGCGTTGACGTTGGCTCGGTTGGCTCGAAAGCTGTAACAATGCTTGACGGAGATGTTTATTCTTGGGGCGTGATGCGGACTGGGTCAAACAGTCCTGACAGCGCCAAGAAAGCTTTAGACTGGGCAATAGAGGGAACAGGGCTTAGAGTTGAAGACCTCAAGTACATTGTTGGAACAGGATATGGGCGTGTGAACGTTCCAATGGCTAACAAGGCTATCACAGAAATTGCTTGTCACGCAAAAGGCGCGAACTATATTTGGGGACCCAGCGTCAGAACCGTGCTGGATGTTGGCGGTCAAGACATAAAAGCCATTCACTGCGACGAAACAGGTCGAGTTACATCGTTTTTAATGAATGATAAATGCGCAGCGGGAACTGGCAGAGGTATGGAAGTTTTCGCTGATCTGCTTAAAATTCCGATCGAGAAAATCGGTGAAGTCTCATTGAAAGTTGAGGAGGAGCCTCCACCAGTTAGCTGCACCTGCGTGGCTTTCGCAAAAACTGAAGCCATGGGGTTGCTGCGTAAAGGCTGGTCTAAAGAAAAAGTTTTAGCTGCATATACTCACGCGATGGCTATCCGTATGGGCAACCTAGTTAAGAGAGTGGGATTAGAAAAAGAATTCGCAATTACTGGCGGACAATCAAAAAACATCGGCATCGTCTCAAGGATAGAAAAAGCGCTTGGCATTAAATGCCTTCCTATGCCTGATTGGCGGGAAAACGGGTTAGACCCCATTATAGCTGGCGCGATTGGCGCGGCACTTTTCGCTAGAGCGTTATATGAGAAACAACAGAAAAGCTAAGAATATTTGAAAGAGGTGACATGTAATAATCACGCATTATGGATATAGCAACGGGTCAGGAGAATACTACATTGTCATTAACGCGGAGAAATGCAATGGTTGTGGTGAATGCGTGAAGAAATGTCCATCATCCTCCCTCGAACTGGTGAGCATGTTTATTGATTTGGACGACAAGACGGTTGCAGCGGTAACGGAGAAACAGCGCAAAAACATCAAATACATATGTTCGCCATGCAAACCTGAAAGTGGAAAAGCACCTTGCGTGCTGGCTTGTAAACAAAAAGCTATTTGGTGCATCTGGAACCCAAGCTGAAACCATTCTATTGTTTTAATTCTTCATTTCAGTTTTTCTTTAGGGCTATTTATATCTCCTTTGTGCAAAAGTCAAAGACAAAATGCGTGTCAATTGACCACAATTCGCTTGATTCTTAAAAATAAACAAGGAATTTAGTCCGTGTTTTTATGGCGTTTTTTCGTTTTTTGTGTTTCTTGTTCTGTTTTTGTGTTGAACAAAAAGGCAAGAAAATGGTTAAAATTTGAAAATAAATAAGCAAATTGTTTATGTGGCTAAAATCTCCATTTGTAGCCCTTATTTCTAATACGTATAGTTGTATATTCACTAAGATATGATTTGAGAATTCGCTACGTTTATTTATAGTAGGCTGTATTGGATATTCTGAAAACCAAGGGATTCAACGATGGCGAAAAAACCGCAGTCAAAAGATGAAGCATTAGAGGCGTTGGACTTCATAGTTAATGTTCTAAAGGAACACGAGAAGGACTTAGACAGACTAATAAACGAGTTAGGAACAGTTGCCGACGCACTTGGTGAAACAGGCGAATTAAGTAGTAAAGTAGAGAAAGTAGAGGAAAGAATAAGCGGTTTACAAAACGATATAACCGGATTGGTTAATTACCTTTCCAGTTCGCCTCGAGAAGCTCCCAATGCTCCGACTCTTGAAAAGAAAACCGAAGTTGCTACAGCCAGCGTTACGCATGGTCCACCGGTGATTCTACGATGCAAACAGTGGGAAGATTTTCAGACTCTGGCTAGACAAGCTCAAACGTTGTCCTTCATGTACAAGGATGATGAAAAGACTTTTCAGGTTGATGCACTAAAGGGCAATCAGATTATAACGTATAGTGGTGAACTTCCAAAGTTAACGGCACTTTTGAAGATTTGGTTGTCAAAGCAACTTGAGGTTCCTGAAAAGAAGATATTAGAAGGCGTTTTAGCTATCGGTTAAGTGCTGCTTATTTTTTATTTGAGATTCATAATCCTTATAAATTTATTGTGTCTTAAGTCTTATGATGTGATAGGAGGGTAATTGAGGTTGAAGGTGGAATCCAACCAGCCAACAGAATTTTTCCGTTCTCGAAGCCTTCTCCTTTCTCCTCGATGACGGGTTGGCTGTTGGGCCGCCAACAAACAATGACAACGCCCTCCACACATAAAATTACTGACTAAAAGCTGAAAAACCGTGACACAAGAACAAACGCTCCACCACCAAGTCAACGAACAAATGACTAAATTCGAAAAAACATTGCAAGAACTGCACCTCCTCAAACGTGCCTCAAAAGATCTGAGAAACTACAGAAAAATGATTAGAATCAACAAGTATGACTAGAGACGCGGCTTGACGCGCACTATACATCCCTAGTAAATAGATTAAACCGTCTGATCTATTTTTAGTCAATCTTTTGCTCTTCTCTACGTTTTCCCTTTATAGACTATTCTTAACGCTTGTACTATCTTGAAGTGCAAATAAATGCTGAGAGAAATTGTCAAAGATAGAGTTTGTCATTTTAATTATTGCTCTTGCCGAAAGACTGAAGTGTTGTGAAAATTATATTTTTGTGGAGGTGTGGAATTGATGGTTGTGAAAATAATCCAATTAATTGGAAATTCTAAAGAGGGCTGGCAAGAGGCAACTCAGAATGCTATTGATGAAGCAGCTAAAACAGTCAAAAACATCAAGAGTGTGCATGTAAAACGTTGCACTGCAAAAGTGAAAGACAACAAGATTGTAGAGTACCGCGCTGTCGTCAACGTTGCTTTCGTGGTTTCCAGATAGAAAAAGTGCTATCTGCCAATTGCGCTGTTTTTCCTTATTTATTATGCACCTTTTCTACTGTCTCTGCTTCAGGATAGTGACTACTATCACAGAAAGGCTTATTCTCGGATTTTCCACAGCGACAAAGAGTAACCCTGTTGCGCACCTGATAGGTTTTACCGTTGGCAGATTCAACTGGTATACCTCCACGTACCCAAATTGGTCCGCTCACGCCCATCTCAGGATCTGAGATCAAACCAATTGACTTGGTGAATTTAGGCTCAATCTTATTTCCAGTTTTTTTGTTGAAAAGGATAAGGCGACCTGATGGGCAGTCGCACGTTTCTTCGATGGCTATCTGCTTTTTTTCTGGGTCGTCTGATTCTGGGACAAGTTTCCAGATTCCGCCTGACCTATGACAGAAGCGTGCTGAAGCGCAGAGGTCTTCAATATCCGACAGTTTCAAAGTTGGGCCATCAATCTTTTTTGGCTGGCCAAGGTAAGTTTCGTCGTTTGCAGTTTCGGCACCATCAAAATTGATTTCAATATGGGTTCCATCGCAGAAAGGTTTTTTCTTTGTGTGTCCGCATCGGCAAAGGGCGTATTTTTCTTGTTGCGTGTACTTGGTACTTGGCTTCCATTCTGTGGCGGTTCCCTCGGAATCGGCGACAATTATCTTTTCTTGTATACGAATTTTGCCTGAAATAATGTAAGGACCGTTTTTGCTCACTTTAATCTTAGCCACGTTTTTTAGCTTCTTTTTTGCGTTCTCTTTTTGTGGTTTCATTCTAATTCGTTTCCTTATTAATCCCATCAGATAAGAGGGGATAGACGTGTTATAGAGTGGGGTTTTTGCTTAATTGCTTTGCGAGCGCCTTTAAAAACATTTCAATGCGTTCTCTCGTTCGCCCAAAATCCGCAATAGAGGTGATTGTTGTGACGGGTGTTTCTGCCGTGACTTTGCATCTCGCAGTTTTCTCGTCCACTGCTACCGCATCAATTATTAGCACCGAGGGATATGATATGAAGCCACCTTTCGTTTTGGCTTTAATGTGATGTTCAGTGTTATCAGCTTCTTCTATAAACCATTCTAGGCTGGCAAGCGCCTTTAGGACAGCTGTCCACACCTTGTCTAAAGAGTAGTCGATTTCAACGGTTTCGTTCTCTTTCCGCAAATAAGCCATATGGTAAACTCCTCAATCCTAAGGCGTCCTACGCCTAACTTATTCTATATTCTAAAACAATTTGAAGCTTTGTTTTCAAAAAAGAAATAATGATGGATGATGGATGTTAAGCCCCGCAAAGTCTGCCTTTTATCTATAAAATTATCTTGATTGTAAATGCCTAATTAAAGCGATATTGCTTTTTCTAAACATGTTAGAGACTCTTTTGGGCGAACCTGATTTTGTTTTTCTGAATTATTGGGACAGACGTTAGAAGACATAAAAAAAATTAGTACTTGAAACGTTTTTGTCCTGAAAAGGCTTCTGCAGCCGAATCTAACTTGCTCAGTCTATCAAGAAATAAGAAATGCGGGATAATGGTAAAGCGGAAAAGAATTATTAGCGTGGAATATCTTACTGTTTTGAACGGGTGTGGGGTTTGTATGGGCGATCTTGATGATTGTCCAAAGTGTGGGAAGCATGAAAAAAGAGAAGTGTTGAGTATTTTCCGGGAGATGTGGCGGAAACCAGATTCGCCTTTGCACAGAATTTATTCTTCATGGGAAGAGTTAGAGCAGCACGTGGAAGTTGAAACAAATAGAGAAGATAGGTTCAAGGTCAATCCATGCCCTAGTTGCGGCGTGAAGCAGAAAGTAACAACGCCGCTCGAAGGGTTCTTTCCTTTTCAAAACTGTAATTCTTGTAAAAAAGCCTTTTACGTCAATAAGGACCTGACAGTGAGAAAATTAACTGAAGATGAAAAGAGAGAAATACCTGAAGCATGGATTCAAATCGTCGAAAACCTTAGCAGAAAAAAATGCGCCATAGTTTTCAAACTGGAATAAGCGCGGTTCCTCTTTGGTTCCTTTTCTTGGGGTTAGGTCTTGAGGATTAATTAGGAAGTTTTAATACTAGTAATGTGCACTGCCTCTGCTAAACTGAGGTTGAGTTGTGATGGGGTTGGGAAGGTTGCTTGAAAAGGCTGAACGGTTAGTGGCAAGCGGCAGGGTTGAGTCTTTGGGTGGAGGTCTTTATAATGTAATAGGGGATCACGGAACTTACACGGTGGTTCAGGACTATACAGGCAAGCTAAGCTGCAGTTGCCCAGGTTTCCTTCAAAAGGCAAAGTGTTCTCATGTGACAGCAGTAATGTTAATAACAAAGACAAAACGAAAGCAGAAACACCGCCAAACCAGATTTAAAAGCTAAATTTGGATATTTAATTTTTTGAGAAGGCACTTAGGTCCTACGTTTTTCGTTTTCTTTTTTTACGGCTTCTTGGTTTTCTTTTAGTTCTTTAACGCTTGCCGTTTTGATTAATCCCGTGGAGACGCAACCCATTTTAGATAACATAGGTTGAATTTTCCTCAGATTTCTTTTCCACTTCATCAGTAACACCGACTTCTTCATAAAAATCTAGAATTCATTAGATTCGCAAAGTCTTGTTGCTTCACTATCTATATGAAAAAGGGAAAAAATGAAAAGGAAATGGGCTTTTCTTTTCTTGACAATTAGGTTTTTGCAGCTTTAATCCAAGCATATATTTCTTCAATTGTTGGCTTTTCAGCTTCCGTGATTTTTCCTTCTTCAACGTAGACCTTGCTAATTCCACTTATTTGCATACCAAATTCAAGTGGGTCTTGCTCAGCAAGCTCCTTCCTGTTCATGACGCCTGCTTCCTCTAGTAAGACTAGATCTTTCTCTTGTATGCCCGGAATCATGGCGAGCTGGGCTCTTCCCTGCAACTTTTCAACAGTTTTCTCGGACATGTCGATTTTTTCTGCGATTAACATAGGGTCAGTTAAAACTAGAGCGCCTACGTCTGTTATTCCCATTTCTCTCAGCTCATTCCCAGTATTCTCTCCTATTCCCCTGACATCTTCCACTTTGCATTGACTCGTCAACAGCGGCTTTGGCGGGACAAACTCCTCTTCCAGCCGTTCCATCTTCATTTTTATTTCTTCAATTTCTTCCGCCTGCTTCAAAATGGCTTTTCGGCTCTTTTTGTTACTCCGTTCTTGACTCTCAATACTGCCTGCCATTCTCACGAGCTGTCCCGATAGTTCATCTTTGACGTCTACCAAGTTACCTTTAATCTTCTTGATTTCATCACGTTGACTATTAAACTGGCTATCCGTTTCCTTTTTTAGGGCAACTAATTCAACGCTAATCTTTTTAGTTAAATTCGCTTGAACTTGTTTTAGCTCTTCTCCCTGCTTAGCAAATGCCTTTCCGACTTCCTTTCTCAGGCTATTTAGGCTTTCATCGACTAGAAAAACTCTCGCCTGCAAGGTTTCCAGAACCTTTTGTTGGAGCTTTTGACCACTTTCCAACGTGTTAACTTTAGAGTTTATTTCGTTAAGAAGATCCTTGTTTGACAATTCGGTTACCAAAGTGACACAAGTGGCTCCAAGGAAAAGAAACGCTGCAATCACAGAGATAATCAGGTAAAAATAGACTGGGATATTGCTAATTAGGCCGCCAATCAAGGGAGGCTCGAATGTACCTTCCAATCCCAGATTAACGGTCATCAATATTGCGTGTATAGCACCTAACCCTGAAAGAAAAGAAAAGAAAGTAGATATCCAAACAGATTTTCCCTGCAAAGTTACATTCCTCTATGTAGTAAGTCAGAGAAGTGTAAATTGCTAGTTATATTTATCATTTATCAATTGCCTAAGTAGACACAAGTTAGTTCAAAAATCTTCGTGCTAGTTATTGGATCTTCTTTCAATCCAGCCAACTTCCTTAGAGCCAAAATTCAAAAATTTTTTCAACTTGGCCTTTTTGACAGCAAAAATGTGGAATAAAGTATATGCAACTTAGAAAATAAGAGTTTCAAGCTTAAAAAGAAGGGAAAGGGAAATTTTTTGTCAATGTTTTGATGGTTTTGATGGTTTAAAGGCTTATCCGTGTGTAAAGAGTGAATCCTCAAGATCAGGATTCAAAACGATGTCATAGACTATGAATGAGTCGCCTCCAACATTATATTCCCAATCTCCAGTGCCTGCCCAATCTGCAAGTTGAGTTTGGTAGTCCTCCAATGCTGGTTCCCATAGGTCCCAATAAGTCGACCAATCTGCAGAAACCTCCATCCATTGTCCGTCAAAAGCAGCCCATACTGTTTGCTCTGCTTGATTCATGATATAGATGAATTCTTGACCGCCTGATACCTGTTCCACTCTGAGCATTACCTCAGAGGTTCCCAAGTTTTTCGCCATAAACACGTATTCCTCTTCCATTTCTCCTATAGTGGCGCTTACCTTAAACTCTAGACTTGTAGCGTTTTCCGCAGTATAAACATCTCCGCCACCATTTCCACCGTTTCCGCCGTTACCACCATTTCCATCGCCAGTACTAGTCATAGCCCAGTAGGCTACTCCGCCCACTACAACTACCGCAATGATAACTACTGCGATAATAACCCATGATACTCCTTTCTTATTCATTATATATCTCCCTTTTTGAAAACTAATTTTGATTATGACCAATTAACTCTTTTGCATAATTTATTATTTAATTTTTACAAACTCTATATCGTGCATTTTATGCTACAGCACATTTTTTATCTTACAAAAATTAAAACAGCCTGCACACAAATTTGATCATTAAAACCGTTTTTCTAAAGTTACTTGTTTTCTTTTTCTTCTTTTAACAATTGGGTAGCCAAACTTGTTAAGAATATCAAGCTGAAAACCAATGCTGCTATGCCTATCTTATAAGCAAGTTCTAGATCCGTAAAGAAAAATGCAAAAATTGAAACCAGCATCAGGGCTAATATGAAGACTTCTTGTACGGCGCTCATATTGCCCAAGCCCAATCTAAGGCTCATATCAGCTGTTCACCTTTGCGGGTTTTTTCTCAGGGTCACTTATTAGTTTTCTCTTTTGTCTGCTTCTTTTAAATAACTGTTAAAACTTGTTGAATCGAATAAGCTTTCATAAGAATGAAAAAAGTCGATGAATTACGTTTGTAAGTACTAGCTGTTTCATTGCTTCATTTCCTCTTTTTAAGCAGCTAAGAAGAGGCTTTCGATTCTTCTTTTTCTTCCATTTATGATTCAGTGTCAATTTTCTAATTATAACACTGTTATAGAGCTTCGGTAAAGTTTTTCCAGTCAGCTGCGGTGATTCTATAAACTGGCAGTTTAGCCTTGAGTTGCGTGTACTAATTTTTGTCCATTTATTCTCTTCTTACATACGTACCTGTAAGATAAGTTGATGTGAAAATTAAGGCAAAAGGAATCCACGTTCCGATTGGACTTAGAAACATATCAAAATTTTGGTTTATAAAAAGGGAAACGATGAAGAAATCCATAAGGACTTTGTAGCAACAAAAATAGCCGCTGTAGTTAAAGGTTTAGTGTAATTGAGTTTTTTGAAATAGATAAAAGATAAAAGGGCAAAAACAAAAGGTGCCCCAGTTGCATGAATAATTAGGGCATTCTCCAAGGTGGTAACCGCTTGACCTCCCATCATCAAACTCCAACAACCCATTTGTCCGACAAATCCAAAAAAGATAACACCCATTATTTCCAAAATTTTCATTCTTCTTGCAACCTCGTTAGTTTGATTTTCTTTTGCCGAAAGAAAATGTGATAGCATTCATAGGACAGTTATCTACGCAACTTCCGCAGAGTATGCATTCGGAATCTTCCAAAGATTCATTCTGAACCATTGAATTTACATCCAAACTCATAGAGCAGTTCTTAGTACATGTGTAGCAATTAGTGCATTTACTTCTATCTCCAACGAGTTGTAGTGATGGCCAGTTTCCTACGTTTCGAATTTTTCTTCCCATAATCATGAAAGGTGCCATCCAGCATCCAGAATGGCAAAACGCTCTCTTGCCCGCTGCAAGTGCAATTCCACCAATTAGAATTGCGAAAAAAAGGAATGTTATAGCTGAATAAACATCGGAGATTGAGATTCCATAATAAGTTTGGTAGAATGGGTCAATAGCTCTTATTCCTGATTGAATGAAAACAATTACTACTATTGAAATCCATGGAATCCAAATGAAATACTTAATTAGATTTCGTTTTTTGCCGTTGTAACTTTTACTATTGATTTTTAGGCTTAATTCTTGTACAGCTCCACCAGGACAAAGCCACCCGCAAAAAAGTCTCCCAAGAAAAAGTGAACCTATGAACATGCCAAGAAAGCTGATGAAACTACCGGTTATGATGCCTTCTAAACCACCAGCAATGATGAGATATGGGGAAAGGTAATAATACACAACTGGAAATAAAAAGAACATTATTAGAAGTAACCTTTTTCTTGCTTTTTGTCTGCGGTTTTGCTCCATAGATTGTCCTCGCTTTTTAAAATGGCATGTCTAGCGCCCTCTTTACAATAATGTTATATTTAAAAATTAGCTAACAAACTTTGATTTCAGAAGCAAATTTAGCGCGAGCTAATTTTATTCAGGAGAAAATGCATTAGTGATTAGCCGAGTCAAAAAATTGGTTTGGAACTTTTGCCGAAGCTTTATTCCAGTAATATTCGAACAAGTCTTTGCAATATTCATGAGAAAGCACATCAGTTACGGTGAAGCCCTTATAATCAAAATCCCCCCTCTAGCATAGGAAAGAAAATCCTGCCGCTCACCGTGTCAGAAACCCCTATTGCCGTGTCAACTCGATCAATCCACCGCTCCTCAAGCCTCCCCTCCCTCTTAGCCTGCGTCTCCACAACAATGTAGTCTTTCACAGCTTTTTGCTCAAAGTACCCCTCCGGATAAGTCAAATCAGCAGGAAGTAAGACCCGCAAACTGGCACCCTTCTCAAGCGTATTCTTCATATGAGGCACCGCGCTAACAAGATGCTGATCAGAAAGAAGCCATAAGAATTTCTCTGCTTCATCCATCATCTTCTCAGCCTCATAGAAAGTCAGCATTACATCGTCAGTATAGGTGCAGCTGACTAAGTCACCAATTCTGCAGAAGAACGCGTGAGGAAGATGCGATAAAGTATGTGTCATGAAGTATTTAGTGTGCTTGGATAAAAACTCAAACCCTGGAAGAAGAGCCAATGCGTTTTCTCCTTATGAGGTAAGCTGAAAGGATCCACCGCTCCTTCTTTGAACCAAATTTGCCTCGTTGAGACGCGAAATATTCCTCGACGTTTCTTGAACCGGGAATTCAAGCTTTTTTGAAATATGAGCAATTTTTGCCGGTTTCTCATTTAACCTGAGAAGAATTCTTAGGCGATCCTCGTTTGAGAGTTCAAACAAGAGATTATACAATTCCTCCAATTCATTTGCCTCGGTATCCCAGTGTTATTTTTCATATTTGAGTTTTAATATTCATAATTGATCTTGCGGATCGTTTAACTAAGTTTTTCCCGTTATTTTGCCTCAGGTGGATGGAAATGAATAAGAAAAACAATCTAAATGATTGGAATTTTCGAGTACTTTGCTCAAAAGGAAGGAGAGGAGGTGATTAAGCAATGACTAAGGAAAGAGATGATGCGGTCTTCTGGGGTGTTATCGGCGTTATTGTCCTCGTTGAGGCTTTGACATGGCTTGGCACAGAGGTTGGGTTATGGCTCTTGGAGTTTCCGTTTTGGACGACAATGGCGGTTTGGGTTTGATTTGCGATTGTGGTTTCTTCAATTCGCAAGCTTCTCAATCGAGACGAAAATAAAGGAAAAAGTGAGTCTTGGTGCTAGGTTAATCGCTTCAAAACCAATTCCTAACTTTTTCGGATACACTTAAATGCTTTTAGTTTGTCAGTCAAATTACATTTCCGTTTTTTAAATATATTCAAAATGTTTGGGAAAACCATTCAGATACAGTAGTTGCTTTCCCTCATCGTCGTACAAAGTTTACAAAAATAAGCAATTATTTCATCGGGATTCATTTCATTATTCGCAATCTTTTCTGCGGCTTCGCAAGCCATTGATTCTACCAAAGGATAGTTTATTCGCAGATCTCTTACCCCTCTTGCAGCTCTTTTTTCATTTAAATATTGACTAATTGCGGCTTGAGTTATACCTATTTTGCGCGCTGCTTCCCTTTGTGTATAACCATGCTTGTTAACAAGCTTTTTTGCCATGAGAAGCCTGAAAGTTGGCAATATCTGAAATATTACAACCTTGCATGGAGGGTCCATATATAGTCAGCTGAATATAACTGCGTTATAATTATTAAATCTAGTGATTTATCTAGAGCTGACTTTAGCAAGATTTCTCTTTCCAAGCAATCTATTGATTGGAGATCTGGAGCAAAAACTTTCACTTTTTCTAGAATTGACAAATGATGTAAAAACAGCTTAGAAGGCTATTCTTCAATGAGCATAAGCGTTAGTGTTGCTCTAACTTTGTTGATTTGTCTGAGTTTATTAGTGATAATCTCTTTTAGAGCATCCATGGATATTACAAAGACTTTTGCAACAATATCATATACACCATAGGAAATATACGCCTCTTCAACACCCTCAACTTCTTTCACATCTTTCAAAACATGGTTTTCTGAACCTGCTTCAACGTTTATCAAAACTAAGGCACGTGATATTCTTAAACGCCTCCCTTTCACTTTTGAAAAACTAGTATTATAACAGCGTTATTTGCTTTTTAGCTTTTCTATCCAAACATTAGGATCAAACGATTCAGCTATGGGGAAATATTTTGGCTTACAGCAGGAATTTCAGGCGTGCTTTGCGGTTCAAGGTTTTATTGCTGAGATTTTTATGCTTGCAACTGAACCAACAATTTTTTTTGCTAGGTTAAAGCTTAGATTGAGTTCGTCCATGAACGCTTTGGCTGTAGCGTTGCTTAGAATCTGTTCAGGCTCAAGTTGTAATTCTTCAACAATTTTTATTCTCCTAAAACCGGCATTTTCTATTAGTTGAGTGTAAGCGAATTTCATTTCTGCACCAGAAATGCAACCTATATATGCAAGAATACTCCTTTTAAGAGCTTCAGGGATGTCTCTTAGAAGCACAATATCAGAAATCATTAATCGACCACCAGGCTTTAGGACACGAAAAGCCTCATTAAATACTCGTTGTTTCTCAGTTGATAAGTTAATCACACAATTTGAAATTATCACATCGGCAGTGTTGTCTGCAACTGGCAGATTTTCAATCTCACCCAAACGGAATTCAACATTTTTGTAGGAACCTTTTCGGCAATTTTCACGTGCTTTATCAAGCATCTCGGGAGTCATATCTACTCCAATAACCCGTCCTTCTAAACCTACTTTGTTTGCGGCAAGGAAACAATCCAACCCTCCTCCTGAACCTAGGTCTATAACCGTTTCGCCTTCCTTCAAAGAAGCCAACGCTACTGGATTTCCACAACCCAGATTTAGATTTGCACCAGCAGGCACCGAATCTAATTCAGTTTGGCTGTACCCTATGTTCTTGCTCACTTCTGAGCTGCACCCACAGCCACAATTCTCTGCCACAGCTATTTTTCCATAACTTTTGCGAACCACTTTCTTAACTTCATCTTCTTTCATGACATCACCTGCTGGTCACACAGTCCTCTCTTCAAAGATTTCTCCTACCATATTTTTTACCGTGTCGCCTAGAGCCTCGACCTTTACCATTACAAAACAGCATATTGTGTCTTTGCGCTCAAGAGCAGCAATCGCCAATTTTGCTCCTGGGCTCAATCTTGCTCTTTCTCTTAAATCCTTGGGCAACACTATTTGCCCTTTGGCATCCATTGTTACAACAGCTTCAATCCTGCAACATTCCTTTTTACTTGACATTTTCAATCGGATATATCTAATGAATCCTAATATTTATACATCTCTGAAAAATCTGAAAAATAAGATGTTGGGTCTTGGATGAAGAAACAACTAACGAAAAACGTTTCACTAGTCACGTAAAAGCAAAAAAGTGATTGTGGTTTTTCAGGTGATACAAAAGAACGCTATAGGATCCTTAGTAGATCAGCCTTCGTAACTATACCGACAACTATACCTTTTTTCATTACCAACACAGCGAAATAATTTTGGAGAAGGTTTGAGATTATGGCTAATGGAGCGTCTTCATCTACTTGAGGAAATGCTTCTTCCATTACTTCCTCGACAGGTAATCGAGATATTTGTGCTAAATCTTTTCCAGCCAAAATTTGATTCAAGATAGCTTTTTCCGAAATACTACCGACTGGGTGTTTTCCATCAAAAACAGGAAGTTGGGAGTAGCCATGTCGCTTCATTAACAGCACAGCTTCTGAGACCAATTCACTTTTCTTGATGCCGACAACGCCTTTTTGAAGCACTTTTCCTGCTTGAATTTTCGTTTGCACTTCAAGTCGTTCTAATGTTTCAAAAATTTTCTTTACTTTTGTGTAGGAAGAGTCAATTTTTCCAGATTCTAGTTTTGCGATTAGAGATTGGCTTACGCCAGCTAATCTAGCAAGTTCAGCCTGTTTTAAGCCCAGCAAACGCCTTTTCTGGGCGATCTCTTCAACCTGTGGAAACATGCTTTAGTAACAAATTATAAGGACTATTATTCCTTTTGGAATAAAAAGCACAAAAACACATATAACATTGTTATACAATGATGTTGCCTAATTAAAAGAAGAGGCACATCAAAAAATGAGTGAAAGAAAACTGGATACGCTAGCCGTTCACGCTGGACAAGAAGTCCCCGATCCAGCGACAAGAGCTAGGGCGGTCCCAATATACCAAACTACGTCATATGTTTTTAAAAGCACGAAGCATGCGGCAAATCTGTTTGCCCTAAAAGAATTAGGGAACATTTACACTAGAATAATGAACCCGACAAATGACTTTTTTGAAAGACGAATAGCAACTATAGAAGGTGGCACTGGAGCTTTAGCCGTAGCTTCGGGCCAAGCAGCCGAGACACTATCTTTGCTAGCCATAACACAAATAGGCGACGAAATCGTCTCAGCTAACAATCTCTACGGCGGAACCTATCAGTTGTTCCACTATACTTTCCCCAAACTGGGCAGAAAAGTGAAATTTGTTGACTCCACAAAGCCCAGCGAATTCAAAAAAGCAATTAATGAAAAAACAAGAGCGGTCTACGCGGAAACTATTGGAAATCCGAAACTAGACGTGCCCGATTTCGAAGCAATCGCAGAAATTGCTCATAGCGCTGGAATCCCCTTCGTTGTTGACAACACAGTCGGCGTAGGCCTAGTTAGACCAATTAACTACGGCGTAGACATAACTGTCTTGTCAGCTACAAAGTACATAGGTGGACACGGTACATCCATAGGTGGAGTAATCGTGGATTCTGGAAAATTCAAATGGAACAATGGAAAATTCCCTGAATTCACTGAACCCGACAAAAGCTATCATGGAGTTAAATACTGGGACGCATTCGGAGATTTCCCAAGTTTAGGAAACGTGGCGTTCATTTTCAAAGTTCGAGTGCAATTGCTACGCGATTTAGGCCCAGCTTTAAGCCCCTTCAACGCTTTCCTATTCCTCCAAGGACTGGAAACGTTGCCTTTACGGCAGCGGAAACACTCAGAAAATGCCCTGAAAGTCGCTAAATTCCTAAAAGAACATCCGCTAGTTAGCTGGGTCAACTATCCAGGACTAGAAGCGCATCCAAGCCACAAGTTAGCAACCAAATACCTGAAAGGTAACTACGGTGGTCTTGTGGGCTTCGGCATAAAAGGTGGACTAGAAGCAGGAAAGAAATTTATTAACTCCGTAAAGCTCCTTTCGCATCTTGCCAACATAGGAGACGCAAAAACACTCGTAATACATCCTGCCTCAACAACACATCAGCAGTTAACGCGGGAAGAACAGGCAGAAACAGGAACCACAGAGGATTACGTAAGACTTTCAATCGGCATAGAAGACCCAGACGATATCATCAAAGATATTGATCAAGCCCTGCAGGTTTCAGCAGAAAGGTGAAATGAAAAGAGCTTCAAGGCAGTCGCACATCACCAAATCTTTTGGGCGGCGAAAAAAATTACAATCCAAAATTATTCATTACAAAACACTGAAACAAAGTATTTCAACTTTGCACATCCACCTGACGAATTAACTCTTGAGTCTGGCGAGAAACTTGGTCCAGTGACACTAGCTTACGAAACATACGGAGAACTCAACAGACAGAAATCAAACGCAGTCCTCGTTCTCCATGCACTTTCTGGTGATGCGCACGCTGCAGGATTCCCTAAAGGAGAAGCTGCGGTTGGATGGTGGGACAACCTAATCGGTGCCGGAAAGGGTTTAGATACAGACAAGTACTTCGTAATTTGTTCCAACGTAATCGGAGGTTGCAAGGGTTCAACAGGGCCCTCTTCAATAAACCCGAAGACTGGGCAACCTTACGGCCTTGATTTTCCAATAATAACCATAGGGGACATGGTAAACGCGCAAAAGCGCTTGATTGACAATCTAGGAATAGAAAAACTTTTGACGGTTATTGGCGGCTCGATGGGTGGAATGGAAGCGCTTCAGTGGATGGTCGGTTATCCAGACAGAATACGGTCAGCCATTCCCATCGCAACAACAATGAAACATACACCTCAGCAAATAGCCTTCAACGAGGTGGGAAGGCAAGCTATAATAGCAGATCCTAACTGGAAAAAAGGCAACTACTACGGCTCCGCTATCCCAGCCAAAGGCTTAGCTGTGGCAAGAATGATAGGTCACATAACCTACATGAGCGATGTTTCGATGGCGAAGAAGTTTGGCAGGCGCTTCAGAGCAGCCCGAGAACCGTACAAGTTTGGAGCAGAATTTGAGGTTGAAGGATACTTGCGGTATCGCGGAGACAACTTTGTGAAGAGATTCGACGCCAACTCTTACCTGTACATAACGAAAGCCATAGATTACTTCAATCTTCTTAATGGAGAACGCTTAGCTGACATATTTCAAGGTCTAGAGGCAAAAGTGCTTGTGATAGCTTTCAAGTCGGATTGGCTTTATCCAGCGTACCAGTCGCAAGAGATCGTGAAAGCTTGCAAGCTCGCAGGGGTTGATACTACTTACTGCGAGATAAACTCCACATACGGTCACGACGCTTTTCTCTTGGAAATTGAGGAAGAAGCACATCTCATAAAGCATTTCCTGAACGCAGTTTCAAACGAAACTAAGAACGGAGCGTGACAAATCTGAGACAGCCCCTAGCCAAAATTGAACATCAAATCATTATGGATTGGATTGAACAAGGCGCGTCCGTGCTGGACCTTGGCTGCGGCGACGGAGAACTCTTGGAGTGGCTCATAGATGAAAAGCAGGTGCTTGCCCAGGGTATCGAAATCAGCAATACAGCAATTCACCGATGTGTTGCTCGAGGCTTAAGTGTGGTTCAAGAAGACATTGACACGGGCTTGTCTGAATATGGTGATAAGTCCTTCGATTATTTAGTATTGAACCAGACTTTCCAGCAAGTTAAGAAACCTGATTTTGTTTTAAAAGAAGCACTCAGAGTTGGCAAGAAAACCATTGTTGGATTTCCAAACTTTCTTTGCATTTCAGCAAGGCTGCAGATGGTCTTTAGAGGAAAAGTTCCTGTCACACCTTCACTACCTTACCAGTGGTATGATACTCCGAACCTACATTTCTTGAGCATTGCAGACTTTAAAGAATATTGCATAAAAAGAACAATTCAAATTGTTGATTCAGCTTTTATTGCAGGAAACAAGAAAGTTCACTTTTCCCCAAATTTATTTGCAGAAATTGGGCTATTCCTGTTGGCAAGCCCGGCTTTTGATAGCAAATATTAAAAGAAAAAAGGGGAAGAGGCTGAGGTTTTAGTTAAATGAAAGCCCAAAACGAACCGAGTCGTCTCACTCTATATGCGTTTTAACTACAAAGCTAGTTCGTTATCGATTTTCTCAAAAGAACAGAAAAAGCTCATTAGCCAAAGCATTGAATGTTTCTGGTTTTTGCTTCATAAATTGTTGAAGCCTGTAACGTTTCCGCATAAATGCATTATTGTTTTTCCTTTCGCCAGTTTCGCCATCGCAGAACAAAAAGGGAGCTTAAGTTCAACACGTTCCATGTTCACCAAAAGAAAAACGCTGCAAAAAAGAAGGGAAAGCGCATCGCGTGAGAAATCGCCACTTTAAGTTCAATAAGCTTTTATAAGAATGTTTAGGAGATGTTTATGCGGCAATGCACCGCTTACAAAATAGAGGACGTAGACTGAATGCCACACATCAAGAAAATTGAGCTTAAAGGATTCAAGTCTTTCGGACCGCAAACGATTAGGGTAACTTTAGATAAGGGTTTCACTGTTATAACTGGTCCTAATGGAAGTGGAAAAACTAACATTATGGACGCTTGCTTGTTTGCTCTCGGCGAACTAAGCACGAGAAGGATGCGTGCTGAAAATGCTGCTAAATTGATTTTCCACGGCTCTGAAAAAGCCGGTCTAGAAAGAGCTAGGCGTGCTAAGGTAATCATTCAATTTGACAATTCAGACGGTGTAATGCCTGTTGACACGCTCACAGTTACGGTTTCGCGTGAGGTTCGCAGAAACGGCCAAAGCGTTTATAGGTTGAATGGTAGACGAATCTCCAGAACGCATATACTTGAAATTCTATCTATGGCCGCTATAAGTAGTGTTAGCCAAAACATAATCCCCCAGGGTACCATAACACGGCTAACAGACATTAATCCATCGGAACGCAGGAAAATAATTGAAGATCTCGTTGGAATCGCTCAATATGATGCTGAAAAAGCTGATGCAGAAGACAAACTGCGGACAGCAGACATCTCAATCCGCACAGCTATGGGGAGAATAGACGAAGTGCAAAAGCGGCTTGACGACCTTGAACGGGAACGCAACGAACTTCTTCGACACAACTTCATACAGAACGAAGTGAAAAAGTTCGAAGCGGTCAAGACTTCCCATGAAATTGATCAGCTAAACAAGAGGGTTGAGGAAGTCTCAACGCAGGCTGAAAAAGCGCGAAGCAAAGTTGAAAAGTTCCGCGAGTCACGTAACAATCGCAGAGCAAAAAGAAGAGTAATAGAGGGTGAGTGGCGAAAACTCAGCTCAGAAATGGTTGAGGAAAGTGGCTCTCAGGTGCTGAAAGTGCAAATAAAGATAGGAGAATTAAAATCGCGGCTAGCCGAGATCACGACTAAAATAAGTGCGGGGCAAACAAGTCTTGAAAGCCTGAAGCGGGTGAGAGACAACAACATAGAGCAGTACCAGTCTATAAGAAAAGAAATCCACGAAAACCGAACACATATAAGAAAACTACGCAGAGAAAACGAGAGACTTCAATCCGATATTAGAGAAAGAGAGGGTGAGCATGAAGCTCTTGTGCAGGAGACCGAGCAACTTTGGAGCGGACTGGGAGAAAACAGCAAGAGTATCCGCCAGCTCGAAACTCAAATTGACTCACACTATAGGAAGCTTGCGTTTTTGCGGTCTGAGTACTTGAAGCATCAAAATGCTATAAACCTTAGCTCCAGACGGCTTAGGGAACTGAACGACCGCAAAGCAAGATTCACTGAAACTCTTAAGGAAATTAAGAACTCACTCAGCCAGCTTGAGAAAGTTCAAAAAGAGCAGAAATCACAGCTCAAAAGCCTTGAGAACACTCTGGAGCGGAGAATCTCTCAAAGAGAGACAGTTGAAAGAGAAATTTCTGAAGCGGGAAAAATTGCGAGTTCGGCTAAAGAAGCGGTGATAGAATTCGTTACGCAGCGTGAACTCGCGGAGACTGTTGCAGCTGAAGAAAAAGCTTTGCGAAGCATAGAGGAACTTGGCGAATTAGGTGCGATCCCGGGCATTTATGGGCGATTGCGTAGGTTGATCAAAGTTGAGAAAACCTACAGGAAAGCAATCGCAGCGGCTGCGGCTGGGTGGCTTAACGCTTTAGTTGTAAGGGACATTGATGCTGCTTTCATGTGCACTCAAACTTTGAAGAATATGAAGTTGGGAAGAATAAAGATTATCCCGCTGCAAGGTGCTTCGAATCCTAATTCTTTGGAGGCGCCTTCAACGCGTGGCGTTAGTGGAGTTGCTTCCGATTTTATTGCGTGTGCACGGATTTACGAGCCAGCGGTTAATTATGTTTTTGGAGACACACTGATTGTGCCTAATGATAAGACTGCGTTTGCACTTTCAAGTGAAGGCTACCGTACTGTGACTTTTAATGGAAACCTTTACGAGGCTGGAGGCGGCTTTGAAAGCGGATACTATAGATCTCCAATAGATTTTTCAAAACTAATTCCCAGCGAAAACGCCATCAAAAGGCTTGATGAAGCGGTGAAAGCTCTTCAGCAGCATCTTTCTCAGAGGGATACTGACATATCAGTTTTTGAGGAGGAAATTGAGCGTACCAAAATTGAAATTGCACGTCTTTCTGATTCTATAATTACCCTTGACAGGGAAATGATCCGGGTTAAGCGGAACGTCAGGCGAACTGAAGTTAACATGCATCGCGTGGAACGAAACTGTGCGAAAAGTGAAAAGGAAATCAAGACTGCCAGAGAGCATATTGGATTATATAAGACTGAAAGAAGCGCAATTAAGAAGGAAATTCAGAAGCTACAAGCTGAATTAGGCGAATTGCGAAAGAAAACCGATGTTGGGCACATTCAGGAGCTGGAGGTCAAACGGGAAAAGCTTGCGGAAGAAATAATTTCTCTTAGACAGAAGCTCGGCACTGTTCAAACTGATATGTTCACACGTCAATCCCAGTTTGACAATGTTCTTCGGGTTGGATATAAAAACGCTAGGATTCAGCTTTCGAAAGTAAAGCAACAGCATGGCAAACTTGAAAAGGAAGTGACTGAAGCGATTCAGGAGCGTGAATCCCTTAAGCAAGAAATTTCTAATTTGGAAAAAAGCCGGGTTGAGCTTTCTAAGGCGATTTTTTCAGCTAGGGAAGAAGCTAAAAAGTTCACTTCACAGATAGATACAATTGATGATGAGCTTCGTGTGCTTGACACAGAATATGAGCAGTCTGAAATGCTTTTGAACCAGCTTCAGTTGAGTGTTCAGACTTACCAACTGCAGCTTCAGCAGTATCAGAACCACCTTATGCAGTTCGGTTATGAGACACCTTTGAAAACGACGCAGAAGCAGGTTGAAGCAGCTGAGACCTCTATAAGGATGATGCGATTTGAGCTGGAAAGGATAGGCGGGGTGAATCAGCTTGCATTATCGCATTACCAAGAGCAGAGTTCAAGGTATCGCGAGCTATCTCTGCGTTTAAATGAGCTGGAAAGGGAAAAACAGGCCATAGTGCAGTTTATGGATGAAATTGAAGCTAAGAAACGGAAGGTTTTCATGAACGCGTTTGAAAAAATCAACATTAACCTTCAGACTTACTTTTCGAAGCTAACTGCGGGGGGCTCCGCGGTATTGCAGCTTGAGAATCCTGACGCACCTTTCCACGGCGGCATAGACATGATGGTTCAGTTCCCGAACAAGCCCTTCATAGTTGTCAGCGGTGCAAGCGGTGGTGAACGTTCAGTTTCAGCTGTGGCATTCATATTTGCCTTGAAAGATTTCACGCCTTCGGCGTTTTATATTCTCGATGAGATTGATGCCCATTTAGATGCCTTTCACACTGCCAAACTTGCTGATCTGTTGGCTGAAGAATCTGGGAAAATCCAGTTCATAGTTATCACTTTGAAGCCTGAGATGGTAAATAAAGCCCAGAAGATTTATGGCGTTTACGAGCGGAATGGAGTTTCCAACGTAGTATCAACTAAGTTTTTGGAGGCGACCAATTAGTGTCAACAGCAGTAAGAAAGCCTTTTTATCTTAGACCTCCATGGAATATTCTCTTTGAGTTAAACAAGCTTGAAAAGCTTAAACCTTGGAATGTGAACATCTCTTACCTGCTCAGGTCTTTTCTTTCGGAAATGGAGAGCACAGGAAAGGTGGACTTCAGAGCTTCTGGCGTTGCTTTGGACTCTTCGGCGCTTATCTATTTGATGAAGTCAAAGCTTTTGTTAACTCTTCAGGAGCCTCCAGCACCACCCAAGCCTCCTCCAGACTTTATTCCGCCGCCGCTGTTTCTGCCTCTGAGACATGAGCTAACTTCGACAACTATACGGAATTTGTTGGATGTATTAGATGAGGTGCTGAAGGGGGAAAAGCTGCATCGCCTTGATAAGGTTGTTTCGCATCCTGTTCTTCCAGCGGTCACTGACCTTTTGCCTCAGTTTGACGCGTTCTTGGCCGAACTTGAGTCGAGTTTGCAGACGCTTTATGAGCTTCTCTGCGAGAAAGTAAAAGGCACTGGATTAATAGAGTTTTCAACTCTCATAAAAGGGGTCAAACGAATGGATGCGATTCGCACATTTATTTTGCTCCTGTTTCTAGCGCAAGAGGGTAAAATTGGTTTATGGCAAGATGAGGGAACCGAAGAATTATACATAGCTTTGGGGAATTTAAATATTGCAAAAGACGAACGAACAATCAGATAACTCGCAGGCTGAGGCTGGGAAGGCTCAAGAAGAGAAAATGCAGCTTCGTCTGAGACTCTTAGAAGCAGCTTTATATGTTGCTGGTCGCCCGTTAACAGTCAACGAATTATGCTCGGTTCTGAGTACTCGGTCGAAAAACAAAACTAAAAAGTACACCAAATTGCTAATGCAAGAGTATTCAGCTAGAAACACTGCACTTGAAATTTTAGAGCTGAAGGATGAGCGTTACGTTTTACAGTTAAAAGCAGATTTCACTCCACTGGTTAAGAAATTTGTCAATAGACCTCTTCTTTCCTCTGGACCATTAAAAACACTTTCTTACATTTCTTATCGGCAACCTGTACAGCAGAAAAGAGTAATACAAGCGAGAGGTCAACATGCTTACAGCCACGTGAAGCTTCTAAGGGATATGGGGTTAGTTGCCACTGAACACGCTGGGCGTTCCATGATTCTGAGGACAACTGACTATTTTGCTGATTATTTCGGATTAACCCATGATACGGCAACTATGAAAAGAGAATTGAAGCGCATATTTGGCGAAGCAAAAAAAGCGTAGAAATTATCTTAGAAAGGGCACGAATGTTGCTCATGGCTTCTTGTTAAGTTCATTTATTTGATTTTGTCTGAGAACAAAATCGTTTTATCCTGGATTCAGAAGATGGGTAGCGATGGTTTTTATAAGGATAAAGCAGATAACAAATGCCCAAACAAGGTGACAAAGATGCCCAAAATTAAAGTTGCATTGGCAGGCGTTGGAAATTGCGCTTCAGCATTTGTTCAAGGATTGCGATACTATAGTGTGTTTGCGAAAAACCCGGTTGGATTACGCAACCCAATATTGGGCGGATATGAATCAAGCGATATCCAAGTTGTAGCCGCTTTTGATTTAGATAACCGGAAAGTCGGAAAAGACTTAGCTGAGGCTATATTCGCAGCGCCAAACAATGCCCCACGAATCATTGACGTTCCAGTAGCAGGTGTAAAAGTTCAGAAAGCCCCTACGTTGGATGGCATAGGCAAAAGCGCCGAAGAAATCATCCAACCTAGCAACCAACCTGACGTAAACGTGGCGCAAACACTCCGCGCAGCAAACGCTGAAATCCTCTTGAACCTGCTTCCAAGCGGAGCAACAAATGCGTCACTCTATTACGCTGAACAAGCTTTAGCCGCTAAATGCGCCTTTATTAACGCCACGCCAACCTACATAGCAAGCGATGAGACGTGGGTAAAAAAATTTGAAACCTTGCAACTACCAATCGCAGGTGACGACTTAGTTGATCAAGTTGGATCAACTGCGTTGCACAAGACCCTGCTCAAACTTCTCTCAAATAGCGGTGTAAGAATCACAGAGACCTACCAGCTAGATGTTGGCGGAGGAACAGAATCACTTGAAACGCTGGATCGAACTCGGGAAACCAAACGTGCAATTAAAACTCAATCCGTAGCATCCGCGCTACCATACAAAGCGGAAATCGTAGCGGGCTCAACCGACTACGTAGACTTTCTGCAAAACAAACGCGACAGCTACTTCTGGATAAGCGGCACTTACTTCGGCAATGCTCCAATGCATATAGACTTGAAGTTCAGCACTATTGACGCGCCGAACGCAGGTAGTGTGCTCTTCGACGCGATAAGAGCAATAAAAATTGCATTAAATAGAAAGCAGGCTGGAGCATTAGTTCCACTCTGCGCCTACGCCTTCAAACGACCGCCACAAATGATGCCGTTTGAAACCGCAGAAAAGACCTTCAACACATTCATAAAGGAAAACACTTCAGCGTGATTTAGCCAACATTGCCAGTTCACGCTTCACCTTTTCTTTCGTTCCACCCTGCTTCATTTTCTCTTTTAACAAGCTGATTTTCTTCACAGGAGTAGGGTCAACACCACAGAGAACTGCCAAGTAGACACTTGTGAAATCTCCTATACAAATAGTTGACAGCATCCTCGCAAGCGGATAATTGCCTTGACTCCATACTTCGAATATCTTCGAGCCAGAAGGCAGAAGTGTTTTTGTCATTTCGATTCTGTTACGAATCTCATCGGACTCCGCTTTGTCCCTGATGAATATCGTAGAGAAGCATTTTGCAAGCTTTGTATTTTCCCAACCTACAATCTCGTTATGATTAAGCTCGGAGAAAAACTCCCATTTCGAAGGCACTTTGCTGTTCTCATTGAATTGCTGCTTAAAACGTTGAGCCACGCTGCGGTAAACTCCAAAACCGTAAATCACAGGAGCACTTCCGTTGATTTTCGAAGCCAACATCTTGGCAAAATTATCTTTCACAGGTTTTTCAGGCGCGTTCTCATCAGCTATACGCTCCAATAGCTGGGTCGCCTCCTCAAGTTCCTCAGAAATATCTGAAACAGCACCCACTTCCTCCAGCGACTTAAGCAGAGGCACTATCATGTAGGGAAGAGCTGCCCGCGGCGGCATACCTGAAGGAACACGAAGATAGGGCACATTCAGCTTCTCAGCAAATTCCAGCAAACTGCCTCCTGAGCTTACGCAGAAAATCATACAACGCCTCTTAAGGGCGTCAAGGAAAGTGCTGAGAGACTCCTCTGTCTCTCCAGAATAACTCATGACTAACACGAGGCTACGGTCTTTTGCGTAAGCTGGCAACGAATAAGCTCTGCTGACTTCTATTGGAACCTGTGCCTTGTCGCGAGCCCAGTCTTTCAGCAGTTCGCCTCCAATTGCTGAGCCGCCCATGCCCGCAACAATAATGTTCTCAGGATTGGCAATATGAAGAGAGACTTTTTCTGCTATATTTATGGCTTCTCGGTAATGCTTTGCAGCGTGCATGCAGAACGCAAGCATATTGCTCTTATCGACTTCTCCTATTTTGCTGATATCATCCAAAACTGACGCTGCCACTTTGCTTCACCATGTACCCGCACTTTTATATTCAGTTTTTAACTTTTAAGCTGAGCGTAGACACGAACAGATTTTTAGGTGGAAGGGGCACGGAGGAATGAGTAGAAAGAAGCTTGCAATAGCGATACCAACTTCAGTTATTTCAGATACTCCGCATTTGCGTGAGAAAACCTCAAAAATAGGCTTTATAGGAAGAACGGCTGCGATTTTTAGAGTGGATGAAATCATAGTTTACCCTGACAATGTCCGAAAAAGCAAGCAAAAGAACGAAGCTGACTTAATTAGACTTTTGTTGTCTTATTTAGAGACGCCTCAGTATCTTCGAAAACGCTTTTTCAAACTGGACCCGCGGTTGAAGTACGCCGGAATTTTGCCGCCGCTCAGAACTCCACATCACCCGTTGAATAGGAAAGCCAAGAAACTGAAGCCTGGCGAGTACCGTGAAGGCGTGACCACTGGCAAAACTAAGGAAGGCGTGCTCATAGACATAGGCGTTGAGCGCTCTGCGCTTGTACGAGAAACTCAGTGGGCTTTGGGTAAACGATTAACGCTGCAAATAGTGAAGGTGGGTGAACACATTGAAGCTCAAGTGATAAGTAAAGACGAAGTTCCAAGTTACTGGGGATACAAGGTTACAGTGGAAACCAGTTCTTTTGGTAAACTCGTGGAAAATGGAACGTTCGATTTAGTTATTGCAACATCCAAGATTGGCATTGGATTCGTGAACGTAGCTAAAAAAATAACTGAGAAATGGCAAAAGGCAGACTACAAGCTTGTGGCGTTTGGCGCGCCATCACGTGGATTGCACGAGATCATGGATAATGAAGGAGCTGATCTTAACGTAGTTGCAGATTTCGTGGTGAACATGGTTCCTGAGCAAGGAACAGAGACTGTTAGAACTGAAGAAGCGCTCATTGCCTCGTTAGCTGTGTTTAACATGCAGTTTGGTTGGTAGTACTTGCTGATTTGATTATTTAAACGTGATATTGGGACAAAGAAATAAATGACCGTTTAGCTATGTGCTGTTCATGGCGACTCTTGACATTGCAATGCCACTGGCGTTATTAGCTGTCTCAACTATTGCCTTGCTTTTAAACGAACGGACCGAAAGAAAACTAAAAATAACTTTTGAAGAGAGAGAACTTCGCACGCGCCATGTCTTCCTGCTTGTGGTAATGATTTTCGTGGTTATTTCCGTTATCGGCTACGTTTCACTCATAGACCCCGGAAAAATTTTTCAAAACATAATACTGTTGGTGTTTCTTTTCTCGTATTCGATGCTACTTTTCATATTTTCATACCTTTTTTCAGGTATGAAACAAAGAACATCACAACTTTTCTCATTGGTGATTGTTGTCACTAGTTTACTTGCTGGAACAATTGGATTGCTTGAGCCTTTTGCTGATGGATTAGTGTTTTACAGGGCCTTGGTGTTTTATAGTTTGGCATTGTTCGCTTTTGCTTCAATAGTACTCGATATGAAAAAAGCGGAGGTGCAGGAAAGATGGTACATTGCCGTTCAACCGCCGACTCTATTCGTTTTGCTGTTTGTGTTTTTTAATGTTGTATATGATGGAACACCTGTATGGTACCCAATTTTACTGGACGGTTTTGCTTTGACCTTTGCTGTGTTGATAATTCTTTATCTGGGGTCTTTGTTTACTTGGAAAGCCACGCTAATTTTTGCGGTTCTCCTAACAATTGTGGACATAATTCTTGTGTTGGGAACAGGCGCAATGGTTACAGCAGCACAACAATTCACTGGGTTAGGACTTCCAGTACTTGTTTACCTGCCAAATGTTCCACTTATTGCTGCACAAGAAGGCCGTGCAAGTTTCTTCGGCTTTGCTCCTAGAGGTCTTGGGCTGGGAGACTTCTTCTTCGCTGGAATTCTCGTTCTTCAGACGTTTAAGAAGTTTGGAAAAAGGGCAGCCTACACGGCAGTGATAGGCATAACAATTTCTTTCGCTATTTTTGAAGCGTTTCTACCTGAAGTTTTGGCTTTGCTTGGGCTGTTGCTTCAACGAGAAATAGGGGGTTTTCCAGGTACTTTGATGATTATCTTGGGATGGTTACCTGTCGTGGCGTGGTATATACTAGGTCATAGAGAACAAGATACTCATGATAGTGAAATAGATCAAAAAATAGTAAATGATGTTTTACCCAAACAGGGCGCCTAAACCTTCTAGCGCTGCCTCTTCTTTGGCTTTTTCTTCTTCAGCTTTCTTCTTCTTGTCTTCTTCTGGTTTTTCCTCTTTAGTTGGTGTATCTGTTGCTGGTGCTGGTGCGGCGGCCATCATCGTTGGAGCAGCTTTGATTGCCTCGTCAATATTGACTTCGCTCAGAGACGCCACTAGAGCTCTTACTTGTATTGCATCAACATTTATTCCTGCAGCTGTCAAAACGTTTGTCACGTTTTCTTCGTTTATTTCTTTTCCTGCCTTGTGAAGGAGCATCGCGGCGTAAACGTTTTCCATATTTCTCACCTCTTCATCCAACTATTTTAACTTTTTTAGTTGATACGGTCCTTTCCTCTTAAAGGAAACAAGCTAATACTTAAACCTAGGCATTGACTACGGTATTTTTCTTGCCGTTTAGAAGAATGTCTAATTGCTTAAGAACCTTTCGTCCCTTTTATGCTTTGATTTTTCTTGGTCTCCGCAAAAATCGCAATAGAAATCCAAGTTAGCAATCAGCGGAATGGCATTAATTGCGATAACAGTGTTGTAGCACTACAGACAATGAAAAAAGAATCTTCAGTATAAAAGCTATCAACATCCGCGTCAATCAAAAAAATGTAATAAAATCAGAACGCTCTAATGCTTATATAGTCTCATGTATTTTCAAACGCTAAGTGGATTATGCAATGTTTTACCAAGAAGAGATTATTTTGAAACCAATTGGCGTAGTCAAGACAACCGCCGTTGGCGATGAAGTTAGAGATAAGACTCGAACCGCAAAGATTGTTATCTGCAATGAGTTATCTGAAGCCTTAGATGGTATTGACGGGTTCTCGCACTTGTTTGTGCTGTTTCTGTTGCATGAAATTCCGGAAAATCAAAGGAAAATCTTGAAGGTTCACCCGCGAGGCAGAAAAGACATGCCGCTCCTAGGTGTATTTGCTACGCGAACCATGTTTCGCCCTAATCCTGTCGGATTAACTCTAGTTGAGCTTGTCAAAGTGGAAGGCAACGTTTTAACGGTTCGGGGGCTTGATGCATTTGAAGGAACTCCAGTTCTTGATATAAAACCCTTTGACTCTTGGGATAACGCTGAGACAGCAAAAGTGCCCGAATGGTGGACCCAACTAAAAAAAGAAAAAATGAAAAAAAGCCAGCCCCAAAATTTTTCTTAGCTTTGTTAAAAACAGTATATTGCTGCTATTGCTTTAAGCATACTTTGCCTAAGCTCTTCTCCCTTCAAAGTTGTTTTTTTCAAGTTGGCGAACTCATCGCCTAACATCGTGTCTTTCAATGTGGACTTAATCCACTTTTCAAAATCCCCGCGGTAAAGGTGAAAATCCAATGCTCCCACATCTACGCGTTTGACTATTTCGTAGAAGTCTTTGATACTTTTTGCTGAAAATCCACAGGGTTGGCCAAATCCCGTGTAAAAGTGAAACTCGGTGTTTTTTGGAACTGGTTTAATTGCTTTGAGGATTATTTGGCCTTTCTTTGTTATGCCGTAACCCCCACCCATTTTCTTGATGAAGCCTGAGTCAACTAGGTCTTGTAATCGTTCTACTGTCTGGTTTGTATTCAAGCCGATCATTTGAGAGAAAGTATTCATGTCTATACGGCTTGTAATCTCGCTCATAAACTTCAAGACTTTCAGTTTCTCCTCCATCAAGCAGAAGTTCACCTCCGCTACGCCTTTCTATAATCTAACTGAGCCTTAAATGTGTTGATGTGACTTAAACTAAAACACGAGATTCACCAAAAGTTTTTAGAAAAGGGTGATTAGCGTTAAGTTAGGTGAGATATTTGCAGGAAGCATTTATTATCGTACTGGTTACTACCAGTAGCAAGCATGAAGCAGAAAATATTGTGCAGCATCTTGTCAAAGAACGAATTATTGCCTGTGCCAACATAATGGGTCCAGTTTGGTCGCTTTTCCGCTGGTCTGGAAAAATTGAGCGCGCAGAAGAATACTTGGTTTTCATGAAGTCACGCAAAGACTTGTTTGAGAAGCTATCTGAAAGGGTGAAGGCTTTGCATAGTTATGAAGTGCCAGAAATAATTGCGCTTTCAATTGTTGAAGGTTCAAAGGCATATTTGGGTTGGCTTGATAGTTGTTTGGCAGGGTCAAAAAAAGGTTAATGTATGTTTTTGTTCACAAAAGCCTTAAATAAGACACTACGGTAGGATTTAGAACTTAGAAGGTTGCTATAATGGGGTATCGTATTTGGCTCCGAACAAATACAGGCTCTACTCAAATCTCATAAACTAATCTTCAAGAAGCTACCTTTTAACCAATCACCCCTCGAAATCTTTTCTAAGCTTCAAAAACTTCATGAAATAGCCTACCTCCTCGAATCCATCGAGGGTCCAAAAAAACTAGCACAATACTCGTTCATAGGCTTCGCCCCCAGATTAACCATCAAAATAAAGAACGGAGACATAGAAATCCGCAACGAGAAAACAGGCGAAACCACCAGAGATAAAACAAGCGACCCCCTGCACGCCATCGCAAACCTCGTTAAAGGTAAAACTGTTCTCAATAGCAAATTCAGATTTGTCGGAGGCGCAGTCGGCTACATTTCTTACGATGCAATTCGCTACTGGGAGAAACTTCCACAAAAAACTCGTGATGACCTAAACTTTCCAGATACCCAGCTGGGATTTTTCGACGATGGAATCGTGTTTGACCACAGGCAAAAACGTGCATTCTACTATTACTCAAGTGATAACCGCTTTGCCGATGTTGAGACGCTAACTACTCAAACCTGCACTCCAGAGACTTTAGAGTATGGCCAGCCAAAAGCTAATACTACGAAAGAACGGTTCGAGGAATCAGTAGAAAAAGCCAAAGAATACATAATCGCCGGTGATATATTCCAAGTTGTCCTTTCTAAGCGTTACGAATTCCGGATTGAAGGCGACTTGATGGCTTTTTACCGTTCTCTACGCGAGATAAACCCGTCACCATATATGTACTTCTTTAAGGCAGGCGGCAGTCGAATTGTCGGCTCAAGCCCCGAAATGCTCGTCAGAGTTGACAATCGAGTGGTTGAAACTTTCCCCATAGCTGGAACAAGACCCTGCGTGGAAAACCACAGCGAAAACATAAGATTAGCCAAAGAGTTGCTTGCAGATCCTAAAGAACGGGCTGAGCACGTAATGCTTGTTGACTTGGCTAGAAACGACGTAGGAAAAATTGCTAAATTCGGAAGCGTACACGTTCCAGAATTCATGAAAGTTCACAAATACAGTCATGTACAACATATAGTTTCTCAAGTTGTGGGAGATCTGAGAGACGATAGAGAATGTTATGACGCTTTAAGAGCGGTTTTTCCAGCAGGCACTGTTTCAGGAGCACCCAAAGTCCGCGCTATGGAAATCATCGAAGAACTCGAACCCACCAAAAGAGGACCTTATGCGGGCGCTGTCGGCTACTTTTCTTATAATGGTAACGCCGATTTCGCCATAACCATCCGAACCCTATTTGCAGATGAAGACAAAGCCTATGTTCAGGTAGGAGCAGGAATAGTAGCTGACTCCATTCCAGAACGTGAGTGGGTTGAAACTGACCATAAAGCTGAGGCTCTTATGAAGGCGCTTAAAAAAGCTGGGGGCGAAACAACTTGAAAGTCTTGGTCATAGACAATTACGATTCTTTCGTTTACAACCTTGTCCAATACATCGGAGAGCTCGGAGCAGAGGTTATCGTCTATAGAAACGATCAAATAGACCTAGAGCAAGTTAAGAAGCTTAAACCCGACAGAATAGTCATTTCGCCAGGACCTGGCACTCCTGAAGATAAGCGGTACTTCGGCGTTTGCACAGCCATACTTCAAGACGTTAGCCGCAAGGTTCCAACTCTCGGAGTCTGTCTCGGTCACCAAGGGATAATCCATGCTTTCGGTGGAAAAATAGTCTCTGCAAAAAAGCTAATGCATGGAAAAACCTGCACAATAAAACATGACGAAAAAGGTATTTTCATTGGCGTCCGCAACCCATTCAAAGCAACCCGGTACCACTCGCTCGCAGGTGACAAATACTCGATTCCTTCATGTCTAATTGTGACCGCTGTGGCTATTAATGACGGAGAGATAATGGGCGTCCGCCACGCTAAATATCCTATTGACGGCGTGCAGTTTCACCCTGAATCCATACTGTGTGAGGATGGGAAACTCGTTATGAAAAACTTTCTGGAAGGCAGATGAAGAATGATCAGAGAAGGCATACAGAAACTGATTGAAGGAAAAAACCTGACTTTTGAGGAATCACAGGAAATTATGAGAGAAGTAATGTCAGGAAACGCAACAAACGCGCAAATTGGCTCGTTTTTGACAGCCCTGCGAATGAAGTGTGAAACAGTTGACGAACTAATAGCTTTCGCTAAAGTCATGCGTGAATGTTGCCACAGAATTCACCCCCGCGTAAAGAGGCGTCTTGTCGACACGTGTGGAACAGGAGGTGACAAAATAAAAACTTTTAACATAAGCACAGCCGCAGCTTTTCTGGTTGCTGGCGCTGGTGTTGCCATAGCGAAGCACGGGAACAGGTCGGTTACTAGTAAGAGTGGTAGCGCCGATGTTCTGGAGAAGCTTGGTTTGAACCTTAAAATTACACCTGCGGAGGTTCAAAAAATAATCGAACAGGTGGGAGTGGGCTTCATGTTTGCACCTACCTTCCACCCTGCTATGAAGTACGCGGTTCAGCCAAGAAGAGAGATAGGCATACGCACCGTGTTCAATATTCTTGGTCCAATGACGAACCCCGCCTCTGCCAACGCGCAGTTGCTCGGTGTTTACGACGCTAAACTAACGATTCCAATGGCTTATGTATTGAAGAGGCTTGATTGCGAAGAAGCAATGGTTGTTCACGGATTGGACGGGTTGGATGAAATTTCTACGTTAGGCAAAACAGCTATTGCATGGCTAAGGGAAGGCGAAGTTGCAGCAATGGAGGTTGCGCCAAGGGACTTTGGTGTCAAACAGGCGCGAATAGCAGATATTAAAGGAACAACACCGGAAGAAAGCGCAGAAATTCTATTCAAGATTTTGAACGGTGATTATGCTATTGATGACCCGAAAACTGAGATAGTGCTTGTCAACAGTGCCGCGGGAATAATGGTAGGTGGAAAAGCAGAAGATTTCAGTTATGGCATGACCATAGCTCGCAAATCAATTGAAAGCGGGGTTGCTTATAAAAAACTCAAAGCGTTAATCAAGGCTTCTGGTGGAAATCTATTAAAACTTGAGGAGTTGGAGTCCAAATATGGCTGATTTTCTTGACACTCTAGCGCAGAGCGCAAAGGCCACCATAGATAGTGGGTATTATGAAGTGGTAACTAAGGAGGTATTTTCTTGCATCAGCTTGAAAAAGGCAATTCTTGAAGCCAAACATGCACCTGTCATCACTGAAATCAAAGCAGCCTCTCCATCTGCGGGTGCAATCAGAGAAAACGTTGAGGCAAGCAGCATAGCGGAAAGAATGGAGAAAGGCGGAGCTATTGGTATTTCCGTTTTAACTGAACCCAAAAACTTCAATGGGTCTCTGCGTTCGCTCGTTGAGGTGAGGAAGACAGTGAAGCTGCCTATTCTTATGAAGGATTTTATCCTCAGATCTCTTCAGTTGGAAGCGGCTTCTAAATTAGGTGCTAACGTTGTGTTGCTGGTAAAGGCTCTTTTTGACAGAGGCTACTGTGAATGTAACTTAAGCGATATGATAGCAACTGCGCACTCTAAATATCTTGAGGTTCTGCTGGAAACACATACTGAGGTGGAGTTTCGCGCGGCCCTAAGAACCCAAGCTGACTTGGTAGGCATCAACAACCGGAATTTGGGAACTTTGAAGGTAGATTTGGGTGTAACCAAGAGAATTCTAGATAGGAATAGGGCAGAAGGCAAGGTCATTGTGAGTGAGAGTGGAATTAGCACGCCTGCTGACCTGCGTTTTCTGCATGAATGTGGCGCTCAAGCTTTTCTCGTTGGGTCAGCCGTGATGTTAGCCGATGATGTTGAAGGAAAAGTTAAGGAGTTTGTGTCAGCGTTATGACTGGGGTTAAGGTGAAAATCTGCGGAATAACCCGAAAAGAAGATTTGGATGGTGCCACCGAAGCTGGAGCCGACGCGGTTGGGTTCGTGGTAGGTGTAGAATCTTCCCCGAGAAACCTTTCGCTAAATGAAGCTGAAAGACTAATTAGGCAAGTTTCACCCTTTGTGAAAAGCGTTCTAGTCACGGTTTTGAGAAGCATCAAAGACTTTTCAGAATATGAAAAGCTGAATCCAGATGTCATTCAAATTCACGGAGAAAACCTGCAGGCCCTCTCTTCCGTTCGTATGAAACTGCTAAACACCATGTTGATAGGGGCTGTCAACGCGCATGTCGCTAGTGACCTTGCCGCTATCTTAGGAGTGGCAAAACAGTTTGACGCAGTTCTTCTCGACTCCTTCGTTGATGGTCGACATGGCGGAACAAGTGTGGTCCATGACTGGGGATTGAGCAAACATGTTAGACAAGTTATTCAGCCAAAACCGTTGATTCTGGCTGGAGGACTGAATTCTGCAAATGTTGCTGAGGCGGTGCGCACTGTTGAACCTTATGCAGTGGATGTGTCCAGCGGCGTTGAGCAATCACCTGGACTTAAGAGTTACAAAAAAATGGTTGAGTTCATAAAAAATGCGAAGGATGTTAGAAAATGAAAAAACTATGTAGCTACCCGATTGACGGAAAATATGGAAAATACGGCGGTCGCTTCGTTCCAGAGGTGCTGATGGCGGCGATTGGCGAGTTAGAAGAAGCATATTCACAGGTTAAACAAGACCAGACCTTCAAAAAGGAACTGCAGTATTACCTTTCAGAGTACGCCGGAAGACCCACGCCGCTTTATTACGCTGAGAATCTAACTAAAAATATCGGCGGAGCAAAAATCTACTTGAAACGGGAAGACCTAGCACATGGAGGCGCTCACAAAATTAACAATACGCTTGGGCAAGCGTTATTGGCTAAGAAGATGGGGAAGAAGCGCGTAATAGCTGAGACAGGTGCAGGTCAGCACGGAGTTGCCACGGCTATTGCTTGCGCTGCTTTGGGCTTGAAGGCTGAAGTGTACATGGGCTCTGAGGACATGAAACGGCAACGGCTTAACGTTTTCAGGATGAAATTGTTGGGCGCTGAGGTTCACCCAGTGAAATCTGGCTCTAAAACTTTAAAGGACTCTATAAACGAGGCGTTCAGGGACTGGGTTACCAATATTGAGAACACCTACTACTTGATAGGCTCGGTTGTGGGTCCCCATCCGTACCCAATGCTCGTCAGGAATTTCCAAAGCGTCATCGGCAATGAGCTGAAAGAGCAGTTCATGAGGAAAGAGAAACGTTTTCCGAATGCACTTGTTGCTTGCGTCGGTGGAGGAAGCAATGCGATAGGCACGTTCTACCCTTTTGAAGACCACCCAGAAGTGAAGCTGTACGGGGTTGAAGCAGCAGGGGAAGGCATTGAATCGAACAAACACGCGGCTTCCTTAGGCGCGGGATCGGAAGGCGTCTTCCACGGGATGCTAACATATGTTCTTCAAGACACTGAAGGGCAGATACAAACAACCCATAGTATTTCTGCGGGTTTGGATTATCCTGGTGTTGGACCAGAGCATTCTTTTCTGAAAACATTAAAGAGAGCTAAGTATTTTTCAGTCACGGATGAGGAAACAGTGGAGGCTTTTTGTGCATTATCAAAGGAAGAAGGCATAATCCCCGCGTTGGAGTCTGCGCATGCTGTAGCGTTTGCGATGAAGTTGGCTCCGAAAATGAAACAAGAGGAAACGGTTGTTGTTACGTTGTCTGGTCGCGGAGATAAGGATGTTGAGGTTGTGGCTGACTTCATGGGAGTGAAAATATGAGCGATATAGCAGAGGTTTTCCAGAAGCTGAAGGCGCAAGGTGAAGGCACACTTATAGGCTACATTACTGGAGGTGACCCTAAACCCGAATTTACTCCTAGGATTGCTGAATCGCTGATCAAAGGAGGCGTAGACATCCTTGAGCTGGGAATTCCGTTTTCTGATCCGATAGCAGATGGACCTACGATTCAAGCTGCTAGCGTTCGTGCATTGGAGGAGGGAACAACGCCGCAAATGGTTTTGGGCATAGCTGGGGAAATTAAAAAGAAGTTTGGCGTACCAGTTGTGATTTTTACGTATTTTAATCCTGTTTTCCGTATGGGTTTGGAGCGGTTTTTTAGGCTGGCGAAAAGCTTCGGTGTTGACGGCGTCGTGGTTCCTGACCTTCCAGTAGAGGAGGCGAAAGCGCATAGTGAAGCCGCGAAAAGTTGTGGGGTGGACACTGTCTTTCTTGCAACACCCTCGACTTCAAACGAACGCCTGGACAAAATTGTGAGGTGCACGTCGGGTTTTCTCTATGTTGTTTCTCATTTTGGGGTTACAGGAACACGCGAGTCTTTGAATGGTTCTACTGTGCAGTTAATTCGGCGTTTTGTGCCCTACACTTCTGGACGAGTTCCGTTGGCTGTGGGTTTCGGGATTTCAAAACCTGAGCATGCAAGGAGAATTGTCGAGGCTGGGGCTGACGGTGTTATCGTAGGAAGCGCTTTTGTAAATATTGTATATAAATATCAAAGTAACATTCGTAAGATGCTTGAGGAGTTGGAGGCGCTGGCTGGTAGGCTTAAAGAAGCGATAAAAAGGAATGCTTAGAAAAATAGAAAAAGTTGTTTTTGAAAGACTTAAGTTTTTCTTCTGGCTACGTAAACTGCAATACCCGTGCCGACTGCGACGAAAATTATGATTATTCTGATAATCAAGGTTCCAAGTGCTTTCTCGGTCTTTATATTGAAGTTCCCTAATTTAGTTGCTGATTCATAAAATCATATAACGTGTATATAAAGAGCTGTGAATTCAGAATCTAATAAAACTTCCATGTAAAAATCAGTTAATCCCTAATGTTTAATAAACGTCTCTTAGAAAAGTTTTATAGTTTTATACTAGCTCTATTCCTTGGCGGTGGGTCTTAGGCGGGGGGGTAGGGGTCCCTTGCACCGTAAACCCTCTATATGACGGGCTAACAGCTGAGGCTGAGGCGTCAAAGGCCGCTTGGACCTTCCTTTCCGAAACATTGACTATCCGTCCCTTGAGGTTGGCGGTCGATGAGGAGCTTCCGTAGGGAAGCTGATTTCATAGTTCACCAGGCGAACCCGGCCAGGCTCGGGAGAGAGCAACCTAAGTCTGGGCGTTCAGCGCTCAAGGGGTCGCGGGTAAGAGCGTAGGACTTGAGGGCTTCAGGCGGAGTCTAGGCGTCAAACCACAGTGATCCACCGCTATTTTACAATAAGCAAGTGCGATTTTGAGTTTCACACCCAAAAAAGATTACCGTTACTATTTGAGAATATACTCCAGATTAATTACGTGAAGGTTTACGCTGTTTCTCTTTTATTGACAAAGATGTTTTGAGTCGGATAAGGCATTTCGATTTTTTCTTTCTCGAATTCTTCCAAGATTCTGAAGTTAATTTCCTGTTGTATATTTAAGTACTTAGTGTAATCTCCCGTTTTAACATAATACACTACATTGAAATCAAAGCTGAATGCGCCGAATTGTCTAAAATGAACTGTATCTAACTGCGTCATTTTTATTTTGTTTATGACCTCGGCTATGATTTCTGGAATTTTCTTGAGTTTTTCAATAGGTGTATCACAACTCACCTGAACCGTGAAAGTGATTCTTCTTTTTTTCAGCTTTTTGAAGTTCCTCACAGACGCGGTGGTTAAATCTTGGTTCGAAAGTACCAGTTCTTCCCCCTGCAAAAGTTGAATTCTCGTGGACTTTATGCCTATCTTCTTAACAGTTCCAGCATAATCGCCGACGATAATGAAATCACCAATCTCAAATGGGCGATCGAAATATATAGTCAAGGCGCTGAAAGCGTCGCTGAGAATGTTCTGCAAAGCTAATGCGATGGCGATTCCGCCCACTCCAAGACCAATGACGATGCCTGAGAGGTCTTGTCCCAAAACTCCAAGAATTATGAATAAAGCAAAAACGTAAACGGCAACCTGCAAAACTTTTTTAAGAATGAATAATACGTGGTTGCTTACTTTTCTTCCACGTTTTACGCTGTCTTGAGCATACCAGCTTATAAGAACATTAATTATGCGGGTTATTACGAAAGTTACAACTAAGATTTGGGCAACTGTAAACGCGAGAGTAAATTCTGTGGAGTATGCTTGAAGCGAAGCAATACCCACTAAACCGTAGTATAAACCAAATAAAATCGCAAGAAGGAAGATGGGCGCCCGTATGTTTCGGAGTAGCTCATCATCCAAATTTGTATGGGTTCTTGAAGCCCATCTTACTAGGTACCTCTTAAAAAGAGAGTGCCCTATCCAAGCAATGATGATTGACAAAGAGAAGACTATCGTGAAAGCAAATATTTCACTAATTATTTGATTCAAACCGACGTATTGTTGTAATAAATCTGATAGCGTTAGCGTTACATTAAACATGGCACTTCACTTTGGGACTTTAAAAACTCTAAATTTTTGTTCCTTATTAATCTAATCCATTAGTCGTGTTGAAATCATCAAGCCATCCTGCTTTCTCATCTACTCGGCGTTTGAACATGACGCCCAAGTTTTTCCTGTTTTTTGCTTCATGATACTTGAAATATACATTGTCATTCAGTATTCCAAGAATTTCTATTTTGCCAGTTGTGTGTGACATGACGTATTTGAAGCGTTTACTATGCCCATCGCATTTTGCCTTGGCTTTCTCAATTATTCTTACCCCTTCGCATATCGGAACTTGGAAATGGGTTTTTACTCTTTTGACTGGGCGGCATTGAAAAACATAGTAAGGTGTAACGCCGATACTCACTAGTCTATTCATTAGAGTTGCAAGCGTTTCAGGATCATCGTTAACCCCTTTAAGCAAAACTGTTTGATTGCTCAGCAAAACACCTGCGTTGATTAGCTTGTTTACTGCGCTTATAGACTGCGGAGTTATTTCTCGGGGATGATTAAACTGGATCACGACATATAGTCGCCTATCCATCTGCGAATATTTCTTGAAAAGATCCAGAAGCTCTGGGTCGCTGAGCCTGCTTGGAAGAGAAACTGGAGTTCTGCTGCCAAATCTTATGTAGTTAAGATGATCAATTTTGGTTAGCACTTCCAAGAATTTCTTGATAACTTCATTGGGAAGAACAAGTGGGTCTCCACCACTAATTAGAACATTGTTTATTTCCTCATGGTTTGAAATGTATTCTGCTGCGTCTTCAAAACGTTTAACAATCTCTTCAGTTGGCAACCCAACAAGGCGTTTTCTGAAGCAGTGCCTGCAGTAGGTTGCACACCTGTTTGTAGCCAATATTAATGCTGTTTCAGCGTACTTGTGTTGAAGACCAGGCATTTTAGTGTTTTCAGCTTCACCGCTTGTATCGTAAAACCCTTCGAGGTGTAACTCATCCAAACATGGTATTACCATCTTCTTTATTGGATCATTGGGATCGTTCCAGTTTATCAGAGACAAGTAATAGGGACTAACGCGCATGGGGTGAATTTTGACAACTTGCTTCAGCTGTTCCTTTTCATCAGAAGATAATTTCAAATAATCTGCAAGTTGTTCTATAGAGTTGATAACGTCCTCTAATTTCGAATGTTCTGGCATATCTCGCTGTTTTCCACCCTTTAAGTAAGCCACTTAGACTCGACGAAAACCTGTGAATTTTGATCTTCTACTGGCGTTTATAATACAGGAAAACATGATTTAAAAGAGTTGCGACCTTAATGTCCAAGAATGGGCTTCTTCAGTCTAAGAAGCCAATTGTGATTGAAGAATATAGATTGCCTTTGATCCCTATCGAAAAAGATAGTACGTAGCATTAATACGAGGAAAAATTGTGGAGAAATTAGGACATCCAAAAAATGCTGAAGCAGGTATCATAGTGCCGCTACTTCATTATTGCCTTCAAGTCTTCTTCAGGAGTTGCTATCGGCTTAATTTTGAACTTTTCAACGAGCACTTTCAGGATGTTGGGTGTTATAAACGCTGGTAGGCTTGGTCCGAGCTTTATGTTTTTTATGCCCAAAGATAGTAGCGACAGCAATATTGCTACTGCTTTCTGTTCATACCACGAGCATACAATCGACAATGGTAAATCGTTGATTTCTACGTTGAAGGCTTCAGCCAAAGCTTGAGCAATTTTAACGGCTGAATAAGCGTCATTGCATTGTCCAATGTCCAAGAGTCTTGGAATTTCATCGACGATGCCTAGGTCTTTATCAAAGAACCTGAACTTTCCGCATGCAAGAGTCAGAACAATAGTGTTTTTAGGCGCTTTCTCAACGAATTCTGTGTAGTAGCTTCTTCCTGGCTTCGCGCCGTCACATCCGCCAACCAACAGAAAACGTTTGATGTGACCTTTTTTCACTGCTTCTATAAGCTTATCTGCTATGCTTAGAACAGCATTTCTGCCGAATCCAACAGTAACGTGCTTGCCTTCTATGTCGGCTTGAAATCCCGGCATTTCCAATGCTCGGTTTGTTACCGGAGAAAAGTCAGCAGTTGTTACATGCTGCGTTCCGGGCATTCCGACTGGACCTGATGTGAAAATGTTGTCTTTGTAGATTTCCATTGGTTTTTGTATGCAGTTTGTTGTCATCAGTATGGCGCCTGGGAACGCTGCGAATTCTTTCTGTTGATTTTGCCATGCTGTTCCATAGTGACCGTAGAAGTGAGCATACTTCTTCAGCTTGGGATATCCATGGGCTGGCAACATTTCTCCGTGAGTATAAACGTAGATTCCTGTTCCTTCAGTTTGCTTTAGAAGTTCCTCTAAGTCTTTGAGGTCGTGTCCGGATACGAGGATCGCATGACCCTTTTTGGCGCCTAAAGGAACCTTTGTAGGAGTTGGGTGACCGTACGTCTCAGTGTTTCCCGCGTCAAGCAGTTCCATAGCTCTGATGTTGATTTCGCCGCATTTCATTACCAAACCTATGAAGTCGTTTACTCCTAACGATTTGTCCAGCGTAGACGCGAGACCTTTATGTATAAATTCGAAGACTTTGTTGTCTTTCTTTCCTAGAATATAAGCATGGTAAGTGTAAGCTGCTGCTCCTTTCAAGCCATAAGTTAACAGCCATTGAAGCGAGTGAAGATCAGGGTCTGTTGCAGGGTCTGATCTTATTCCAACAAGTTTGCCTTGCGCTATGAGCCCTTCCTTGGTTTTTTCCAAAGCTAAATTGGTTGGTCCTCTACTCGTGACAAGGTGTCCTCCAGCTGCTTGCGTTTCTTTTCGCAGTTGATCGCGTAGCTCTGCTGTTTTCCTGATATAAGCTACGATGGCGTCTGGATCGAAGTTTACGTTTGTTAGTGTAGCGAATAATGCTTCGCAAGTGAACACGTTGACCTCTTCAGTTAAAACGCCAACTTTTGTTGATTCAAGCGTTACTTGCGAAAGCCCTCTTAGCATATAAACCAGCAAGTCTTGGAGCGTGGCTACATCAGGGGTTTTCCCGCAAACCCCTACAAGCGTGCAACCTTGTCCTTTGGCCGTTTGTTCACATTGGTAACAAAACATTTTTTCTTGACTCATTTGTATTCCTTCCATATAGGGTAGTCGCGTATCTAAATAGACTTTGTCCCGAAAATTTAAGGGGTTGTTTGTGAGTTTTTGTTTTTCTGCGAAAAATTCAAGTGGTTTCTTTTTCAAAGTAATGCTGTAGCAATCTCCGGGTTCCTCTTCTAAGTATCTCCGAAAGCGTTGAAACAGTTATTCCCAGCTTAGCAGAGAGCTCCTGTGTCCCAATTTTCCTCGGGTAGTCAAAGAAGCCCCCCTTTAGCGCTAACCAGAATATTCTTTCCTGCTTCTCCGTCAAGACTCCCATTCTTGGTTCGAAGCTTCCCATTTTGAGAACGTTCACCTTGTGCCCTGAGCGTTCCAGAGCAGATATAATGCTCTTGTATGCCTTTAGAGTGGGTACTATGCAACTGTATTTTATTGTATGCGTTTCCATGCTTTTTCCTGAAATTAAAAACGCGTCACAAGAGAGAATGCTGTTGCAAACCTCGCAGCCTTCACTTTCGAACCATATGGAATGTTTACTTTCAGTTTTTCCTCGAGGCACAACGATTTTGAAGTCCTTCGGGATTTTTCTAAGCTGTTCTCGGTCAAGCTCTATCAAATGTTTGACTGAACCGCTACTTGAGCTTCTTATGTCCGCTACTTTCAGGTGCTTGATTCCAATGGAAGCAAACTTTTTCATGATTCTACACTGTCTGTTTTCCACTTCGATAACAACATGGTAGGGTCTGCGCCATACATCTGTCATTGATTAACCCTTCAATTGTTTTGTGTAAATCAGTTTCTAGTGAAGAACGCGTTCGGTTAGTTAAAGCTTATATTGGGGGTGGAGGTCTTGTCCCCAGAATAACGCTCACGTCAATTGTTGAACTACCTCTCACAACAGTAAGAACAAGACTCTGATTTGGCAAAGTTTTTTCTTCGAGGTAGCTTGCTAAGTCATCATTGTTTCTAATCGGAGTATCGTCTAAGGCAATTATGATATCGTCAATGTTTAATCTGCCGTCTGAGGGGCCGCCAACTGTGACTGTAGCTATTCTCCATCCGTAAGTAACGCTGGCACCAATTTCTTGGGCTAAGTTGTAACTCATATCTTGTCCTGAAACACCCAAGTAAGAGTGCCCTTCGTAGGTCCCAGTCGTTATTAATGAGGATATCTCTCTGAGAATAGTGTTTGACGGAACAGCGAAACCTAAACCCTGGGACTCAGAGACTATAGCGGTTGTGACGCCAACAACTTTTCCAATAGCGTTAAGCAATGGACCTCCAGAGTTTCCAGGGTTTATGGGCGTGCTAGTTTGTATGATGTTGGCAATTGAATAGCCACCCGCGAAGTCTTCTTCCGTGATGCTTCTACCCAGAGCACTAACAACACCCGTCGTCAGTGAACCAACTAGACCATACGGATTTCCTATTGCAATGGCTGGGTCGCCCACACGAAGCGTAGATGAGCTAACGATATCGACAGGTTTAAACTCGCTTGCGGGAGCATCAACCGAAAGAACTGCTAAGTCAACATAGGGGTCAGTTCCTAGCACTTCAGCTGAGAAGCCGTTCCCGTTTGAGAAGGTCACGCTTAGAGCTGAAGTATCATGTACAACGTGGTAATTGGTAATGATCACCATCATGTCCATAGATTCGTAGGCGAAACCCGATCCTTGGACGCCTCCGTCGCTGGTTGTTCCTTGAACTAAAACAACTGATTCCCTTACGCTCTCGTAGATGTCGGCTAGGACAGTGTTGTTCTGGTAAATCGTAATGTTTTGGTAAGTCGTATTCTGGATACCAGTAATATTTGACAGTTGACTTTGGAGAGCAGCAACTTCATCGCGGAGTTCGGTCACTTCTTGAAAGGTTATGTAAAAAATCACTATTGCACCAACAAGCAATCCTGCCACAAACAAGAGCGCAAAAAAGCTAGTTGAAGCCTTATTTTTGGCATTAGTTTCATGCATTTCATTAGCCTCTAAATGGGAATTGGCGACTTCAGAAAATAAACATTTGCTATCTTCTATCGATAATGTCTAAAGCTTCAGGTCCTGTTCCTATTAAGACCACTGGAACCTCTGTTCTTTTTTCAACTTCTTTGATAAACTTTCTAGCGTCTTCAGAGAGGTCCTCGAATTTTCTGGCGCTCCGGCAATCGGGAAACATACAGTCGAGTTTCGTCATCGCGGCTTGTGTAGCGCCGTTTGTTTTTGCATTTTTTTGAGCTAAGTCAAAATTGAATATGGCAGAACGCCTTATTCGACCTGTTCCAGCGGCTGTTTCAAACCATCCTCTTTTCTTAGCTTCTTCAATTGTGATTTCTCCTGGTAGAGGCCCAGCGCCAACACGGGTGATGAAGGCTTTGTACACTATTAGAACTTCATCAACTCTTGTGGGGCCTACTCCTGCTTCGGAGCATATAGCCGCGGCACCCGTGTCTCTTGAAGTCACGTATGGATATGTTCCGTGGAAAAGCGAAAGCATGAAACCCTGTGTTCCCTCAAGCAAAACCTTTTTGCCCGCGTCGATTCCATCGTTAATTTCTGTTGCCACATCCGTGAGGTACGGTTTCAACTCGGGGATATCTTTGGCGAGCTTGGCAGTTCTTCTTGCACGTTCTTCAACAGCAGGTCCAACACCCCAACCTGTGGTACCAATACCCTTGTTGAAAGCGCTTGCCTTGTCTTGAATAGAATGCTTCTCCTCAATAATTGAAGCCATCTGGTCAATACCTATGCGTCGACCATCGATTTTTGTTAGTTCCATTTCCTTAAAGAATTGAGCGACATGAACGTTTGCTCCAGCAGCAATCAATAAACGGCATTTTTCAAAAATAAACGAGGCTGGAACCATGTGCAACGCGTATTTGTTGCCATCTAGCCAAACCGTGTGAGCAGCGTTAACTGAGCCTGTTCTTACGCAAAAATCAAGTTTATCGTTGAGAGCGAGATACGAAATTATTTTTCCTTTGCCTTCGTCACCCCAGAAGGCACCTACAATAACCGTGCAAGGCATTATAATTCACCCTGAAAAGTTTTCTCAAGAGTTTATTAACCTTGTCGACGCTTTTATGCCAATTGCCGCAAATGAATGCTATCCATGGAAATTAGACTACGATTAATGACAAAGGCCATAGAAAAATCACCAGTTTTTCTCTTATTGCGTGAATCATGATTGGACAAGTTCAAAGTGAGCATAAACAAAAACACAGAAAAACAAACCCGGCATATATTGTATCTAAGCATCTGGTGACGAATTGTGACGCTGAACCACTTTACTTACCCAAGAGAGATTATTATTGACAGTGCCGGATGGAGCGACCTCTTACTAGGTATTGTGATAGGCGCAATCAAACCTCCGGACCCGCGTTACATGGAGCGGAGGGTCCCCACGGCATCCTTTCAGCCGCCTAATTTCAAGAAAAAAAAGTACTTGGACGACTCAGTGAAAATCGCCGAAGAAATTTTCGATGTTATGCAGCCAGACGCGGAGACCTCCTTCAAGGTTAGCTCAAGCTACGTTCTATCCAGCGTGCGCAGGTACCTGCAAAACCGCGGATATAGAGTTGAAAAGGTCGATTTTACGGGCGAGCTTCAAGCAATGGTTGAAAGGGGCTACGTCAGATGGTGTGTAGAAGTGGGTGTACCCGCAGAACTCCTTAAAACCAAGAGGCGCTTCTGGACGCTGCTTGAGTGGGTTGCTGAAATACCTAACCTGAGAGAAGGCTTAGTGAAAACTGGGTGGGCAAGTTGGGAACGAAAGTGGCGAGAAGAAATTTATAAAAGACCTCAAGGTTTGCAGCGGTAAACTTTTTTCATTAAGCATTTTACACAAATTTACACGGAGAGTGCCAACTTTAATGACGCTTCAGCAGGTGTCCTTCGCGGTCTATTTCGCCTTTACGGATTCTCGTTGTTGAAATTGGTTTATAGTTTTCCGCAGGTACCATGCGTATTGTTACTATTTCGAGCGGGGGTAGTTGCACTTCGCTTCGTTTTTGGTTAATTTCTAAAGCGATTCTCTCAGTTTCTTCGCTTACGACTAAAGCTTCTATGCACTTGTCTGTAAGAGTGGGGCCGTAAGCATCGTTTATTGGAATAATTTCTGTTTTGTCATTTTGGCTTGACTTTTTTATGTAGGCTTGCAACTCTTTGAGCCTCACATCGTACGGTGCGGTTATATGGGGTTTACTCATTCTTTTAGCGAACTCGTCAGTGCACAATCCGATTAAAACGATTTCGCCAATCTCAAAGGCTTTGTCAAGTAGACGCCTGTGTCCCTTGTGCAGTTCGTCGAAGGTTCCGCCAACCGCTACCTTTCTAAACTTCTTCATTTCTTACCAGCCTAGCTCCTTGAAAGTCAATTTTGGCAGTAAGGATTTTCTCGTTAGGTAAAACTTGCTTAAAAGCTTCTTTTATGTCTTCCACGTTTTCCTCAAACGCAAGAGCGTGAACCGCTTCACCCACCATGTTCTGCGCTGCTCCGACAGCACCAGCCTTTATAGCCAACTTCACAAGTCGCCTAACACGCGGCGTCATGAACCCGGCTTTATCGGCGAAATTCAAACAGCATTCCATGAAATTTTCAACGGAAGGCTCAGCTAGAATCATCTCTAAAGTCTTCGCACCCCAACGGTTAACCTCGCGTCGTTTTTCAACTGAGTTCAGCACTTGCTTTGTGAGCGTGGCATCGAAAACTCCTGCCACTATCACGTATTTGTCGTTTATTGGTATGCGGTCGATGACGCCTATACCTGGCGCGCCCGGCTCAACCACGAGTACACAACCACCAATCATCAATGGAGCAACAGTTCCTAAACCAGTTTTACACTGCACTTCGGCAACATGGGCGATTCTGCCAATCTGGTTGTATGTTAAAGGCAAGTCTAAAACTTTCGAGAGTGCCAATCCAGTTGTTAGGGCTCCACCAGCGCTGGAACCGAATCCCGCGCCAATTGGAATATCGACTTTGTGCTTGACTACCACGTCTAATTGCTTGGCAGTCCTATCCAGCAGCATTTGAGATATGGTTTTTGTAGTTGTAGCTTCTGGCGCAAGTTTTCCATTAATGAAAACGCGGATGCAACTTGTTTTCGCTTCAGTAACAGAAACTTGGGTAAAAACACCTTTTTGGATTCCGAAGCCTCCGCCTCTGGAACCAACCCGCTCTAAATCACTGATTGGCGTTCCGTCGGCTGCGCTGTCACAGATTTCAAAAAAACTTGAAATTCCCGCGGGTGAAAAAGCTTTTGCAACTGTCTTTGGCAATTATTTCGCCTTTTCTTCAGTTTTCTGCGAGTTTTTAAGGGAAGGAAAAGCTCTGTAACAAGCTTCAGCTATTGGCGGCACCAAAATGACCATAAAGGGGATTTCAGTTGCGAAAGTCCAAGTGAAAAGTATTAGACCAGCATAATACGGCAAGTTAGCTGCACCTCCGATGGCTGCTGGCAAAGCGAAAAGCTGTGTGTATGCCCATACGCCAACGCCTATTATGGCGCTTCCTAATATGGTGCCAATAATAGAAGCAGCACCAAAGCTTCGCCATTTAGGTCTCGCATAACCTACTGCAATTATTATTATGTAGCTTATGATGAATATTGCAAGCACAACGGTGATGTTCAAGATTGCTTCATCGAGGGTAACGCCGAAGTAGTTCACCACGTTTTCAGGTGTTATCACGAGATATGCTAAGGTGGCAAGTATTGTAACACCAACACCCAGACTTAAGAAAGTCTTCTTCCAATCTAAAGGCTTGCGCGATAGATATCCAATAACCCCGAAGGCAACAAGATTTGCCGGTACGCCTACAACTAGGCTAAGTAAAGGGTCGCCGTGAATTAGTGTGTCACTGATGAAAATGCCGATAGCGGCTCCAATACCACCTACCGTAGCACCAAAAAGTAATGCAAAAGTTGCTGGAATTATCACAACAGGCCAGAATCTAACGCCACCAACAGTGGGAGCAACTACTGGAAATACAAAGTAAACTGCAAGACCAATAGCAGCATACAATGCAGCGTTCATAGCTATCAATGTTACGTCAATAGATTTCAACATCCGCATTTTTATATCACGCTCGTTCGTAGTATAAGTGGAGAGAAATAAGGCTTCCGTATTGATTGTTTAAACATGTTTAAACTTTTAAGCTATCTTAAGCTTATTTTTTCGCCGGTGGCTATGTAAACTATTGCTTCGCCGACGTATGTGGTGTGGTCAGCTATTCTTTCGAGATATCGCGAAACCAGAAAGTTGCACATGACGCTTAGGTTTTTTGCACGCGTCTTGGAAAGTTGATCCATATACTCAAAGTAGAGAGCATCCACCTCATTTTCAGTGACAGCCAAAGTTTTAGCCAGTTGTGCATCATGTTCCTTCAAAGCTATTACGCTTTTGCCCACCATTTCAGAGACTTTTTCAACCAGCTTCGACATCAAATCCGAAGCAAAATCACATTGGCCCAAAGCCCCTAGTTTCTTGTGGGCAAAAGAGATGTCCCATGCGTACCTACCATATCTTTCAAAGTCATATGCTACTTTCATGTAAGAGTTTATTATCCTCAGGTCGGAGGCTACCGGCTGATATTTCACTATCAGCTCGAAAGCTTTGTTTTCAATTTCCACGGTCATTGAGTTGATGACGTCTGAAAGAGCGCGTACCTCTCCCCTGACATCTTTGCCGTTCATGAAGGCTCTGATGGACATGTTTATGGCGTTTTTGGCTACCTCACCGCTTTTATAGACCATCATGATTAATTGCTCTAAACCTGTGTCTAAGAGTCTAGCCATAACTTTCACCTAACCAAATTTCCCTGTTATATATTCCTCCGCTAATTCACTTTCTGGCTTCTCAAACAAGCGCTTTGTGGAGCCGTATTCTACTAGTTCCCCAACATACATAAAAGCAGTGAAGTCAGAAACTCGGGCAGCCTGTTGCAAATTATGAGTTACGATTATAACTGTGTACTTTTCTCCAAGTTCGCGAATAAGTAGTTCTATCTTAGCCGTTGATGCAGGGTCAAGAGCGCTACAAGGTTCATCCATGAGTATAATATCAGGTTCCACAGCCAAAGCCCTTGCGATGCATAATCGTTGTTGTTGTCCGCCTGAAAGGCTTAAAGCATTGTCATTTAATCGACCTTTGACTTCATCCCATAAAGCACCACCTTTCAAACTTTTCTCCACGATGGCATCGAGTTCCTCACCATCAGCCATCTTGTGAAGTTTAGGTCCAAAAGCAACGTTCTCATAGATTGATTTTGGGAAAGGATTAGGTTTTTGAAATACCATACCCACACTTCTTCGAAGTTCAAAAACATCAATGTCTTTGCCATAGATATTTTCCTTGTCTATGTATATCTCTCCAGTTGTTTTGCTTTCCCGAATTAATTCGTTAAGTCTGTTTATTGCTCTGATTAGGGTTGTCTTTCCACATCCAGAAGGACCCATGACAGCCGTTACGGCGTTAGTTTTGATCTCCATATCTAAGTCTTTTATAACATGTTTACTTCCAAACCACACGTTCAAATCTTGAATATCAATTTTTACTTCATTTTTCACCATTTTATCGTCCTCTAATTTGATATCGATTACGAATGAAAATTGCTAAAGAATTCATGCCCAAAAGAACAGCTAAGAGAACAAGTATCCCAGCCGCTGCTAAACCTCGGAATTCTGATTGAGGCTGATTCACCCAATTGAATATTTGGATGGGCATAACTGTGAAACGGTCCAAAGGTCCAGTTGGAGTAAATGGTACATAAACTAAAGCAGCAATGGCAATCATTGGCGCTGCTTCACCTATCGCCCTAGACAAAGCCAGAATTGTTCCAGTAAGCATGCCAGGTAAGGCTTGAGGCAAAACAACTTCTCGGGTGACCTGCCAACGCGTTGCTCCAAGGGCATAAGCTCCATCCCGGTCGGCTTTGGGAACACTTCTTATAGCTTCCTGAGACACAATTATAATAACAGGTAAAATTAGCAAAGATAATGTTAAGGCTCCAGCCAAAATGCTTCGCCCCAGAGCTAATGCTTCTACAAATAATCCCAAACCCAAGATGCCATAGACAATAGATGGCACTCCAGACAAGTTAGCTATGTTTAATTGTATGAAAGAAGTAAACCGGTTCTGAGGCGCATATTCTTCAAGGTATAAAGCGGCTCCAACTCCAAGGGGAAAAGAAATAAGCGCGGTTAGCCCTACAACCCAAATGCTACCAAAGAGTGCCACTAATATACCTGCTTTTTCTGGATGCCGCGACGTAAAACTAGTAAGAAACTGAATATCTAGCCATGGGAGCCCCTGTTGAAATGCATCAAACAGCAAAGCAGCCAAGCTCACTAACGTAAGAATAATGCCTGTTAAGCATAGAATGAGCACTATGTTACCTTTGATTTTTCGCCAAGTCTCTTTTCTTCTGCTTTGTTGTTTAAACAAAGTTAATACCTCTTCCAGTAACGTTTTTTCACCCATTGTCCAATAAGGTTGATGGCCAACGTGATCAAGAAGAGAGCTAGCGCCACGGAAAAGATTGTTTTGTATTCAAGACTGCCAAATGGTGCCTCGCCTAAGCTAATCTGGGTTATATACCCAGTCATTGTCTGTATACTTTCCAGCGGATTCAGCGTCAGTTTGGGTGTGGAACCGGCGGCTATGCTTACAATCATAGTTTCGCCAACAGCTCTTGAAATTGCTAAAATAAATGAAGAAATGATACCTGATAGGGCTGAGGGAATAACCACTCCAATAGCAACTTCATGTTTACGCGCTCCAAGGGCGTATGCGCCTTCTCGAAAAGACTGCGGCACTGCCATCATAGCATCTTCACTTAAGGATGCCACCATCGGAATAATCATAATCCCCATTACCAAACCTGCACTCAAAGCATTGAATACAATCATCTCCGGAAATATCCCTTGGAGCAGTGGTGTAACGAATGTTAACGCAAAATAGCCATAAACGACTGTGGGGATCCCTGCGAGAATCTCCAATACTGGCTTTATTGTTTTCCGAAGTTTTTCGGGAGCATATTCACTTAGAAAAATGGCGCTACCTAGTCCTATTGGAACAGCCAAACTTAACGCTATAGCTGTAACCATCAAAGTACCCCAGACTAGCGGTAACACGCCAAAATGTTGATCTTTAAAAAGCGGAGTCCACTGTGTCCCAGTGAAAAATTCAAAGATTGATACTTCTCCAAAGAAGCCGACAGCCTCAAATACCAATACTCCGAGGATGGCTAGTGTAGTAAATACAGAAACCACCGCAGCAGAAAAGAGAAGCTTTTCTATTATCCATTCGCGCCGGCGTTGTGTTTGCCTTTTTGACGGTATATTGGTTATATTTTCACCAGCTGGGCATTTGTTTAAGTAAAAAAGAAAAATAAATTAAGTTTATTGGTCGAGAGCCTCAAGATTTTGATTATATACTGATGCAGGTAACGGGGTGTAGCCTACTTCCGATACTAGTTGTTCCGCATTCTCCATATAGAATCTAACGAAATTCTCTACTTCGGGTCGCGCCAGTGAATCTTTGTTTATGTAGATGAAGAGCGAACGAGATAGTGGGTTGTATTGCCCTGAGTTGATTGTCTGATCCGTTGGGATTACAGGTCCGTTGCCTGAGTCTATGGGAACAATTTTTAGCATGTCAACGTTTTCAGCATAGTAAGCATAGCCAAAATATCCTAAGGCATTAGTATCCCCTGCAATTCCTTGCACCAGTACGTTGTCGTCCTCGCTTGCAGTGTAATCACTTCTGCTGGAACCTGCTTCACCCATAATAACTTCAGTAAAGTAGTCGAAGGTTCCAGAGTCAGTTCCTGGGCCATACAGTCGTATCGGCTGGTCAGGCCATTCTGGTCGTATATCGTTCCAACTATCTACTTCACTATCAGGATTCCATATTAAATTAAGTTCTTCCACTGTTAGGAAATCTACCCAAGTGTTATCATGGTTCATTACAATAGCGAGACCATCAAGGGCAATTTCAAACTGGATATATTCAATGCCATTATCTGCTGCGGCTTGTGCTTCCAGATCCTTGATAGGTCGTGAAGCATCACTAATGTCTGTTTCTCCTACTGTAAAGCGTTTGAAACCACCTCCAGTTCCGGAAACACCCACGATTGGGTAAACGTTAGGGTAGAACTTCTGAAATTCCTCTGCTACGGCTTGCGTTATTGGATAGACTGTACTGGAACCGTCGATTTCAATAGTACCTTTTATGTCTTGTGTTCCAATGGTGGAGTACCAATACCCTACTATAACAACTACTGCGATTATTGCTACTACCATTATTGTTGTATTCTTTTTCATTATTTTCTTCCTTCTTTTGACGTATTAGACATGATCATGAGGCATATATATCATCCTAACAGACATTATAGAGAACTATCTATACAATTTAGCTATTCTTTGTTTGATGTTTAGCGAAAATGTCATAAATTAAATGCGTATAGAATAAACTTGGGTCTGAGTGTGCTTGATAAACAAGAACTAGCGAAAGTGGCTGCGATATTTAGCGCGTTGGGCAACCCAACCCGACTAAAGATTGTTGAGATTGTAAGCAAGACTGAAAGGCCCCTACACATAAAGGCGATAGCTCAAACCTTGAAAAAGGATTACGCAGCTGTTTACAGGCATATTGGAGTGCTAGTGGAGAGTGGGGTAGCAGGCGTTTACGATGTCGGACGATCGAGAGTGATGTACCTTAAAGACATGAATACCGTTAAAGAGTGCCTTCGAATCGCCAAAAAGTTGCTACTAATACAATAACATAAGTTATGAAAAAAAACATTCAATTTTAGAAAAAACATAAATATAATTTAGCATACATCATATCTTTCTTCAAGGCAAACAAACATGCAAAATCTATCCTCAAAAAAACTTGCATTAGCTAGTTTATTAGGGGCTCTAGCTGCAGCATCCGAAGTAATAAAAGGACCGCCTTTCGACATACCCTTCCCCCTTATGCCACCAGGTACTGTTTCATGGGACTTAACGGGAATACCCATGATGATCAGCTTGTTCCTAAATGGTTCAATGGGTGGGGTGTACACGTCAATCATTGGTTGTTCAATTATTTTTCTTAGAGGAAATGTTCCCGGTGGCATCTTCAAACTCGTTGCAGAACTAGCAACCATTCTGGCGTTTGCCGCAATTCGAAAGGGATTAGTCATCAAAACTTTTGTTGGTGTTTCGTCGCGAGTTATCGTAATGACAGCAACAAACTTTTTCTTACTTCCAATCTTCTATCCTGCATATTACTCGATAGCGGCAGCCGTGGTTGTGTTTTTGCTTCCACTAGCAGTGTTCAATGCTACGCAGGCCTTACTCAACATCATTCCAGCATACATAATCTACTCCAGATTACCTAGCCGATGGCTTAGATTGAGCAGTTCTTAGAGAAGGCTGTTAAATCAAAAAGTAATTTTTGGTAGGTTTCTGCAATAAACTAAATGATAGGCCAATAAAGGAATGAAAAACAAAACTGGTCAAACCCAGAGCCCAAGATTGCGGGCTAATTTTATTCTTTAGACGGAAAAAGCCCGCGCTAGAATGAAATCCCCATAAGAAAACGATTGGCCTTTAATCAGCATTAAAATGAACGCTGTAAGATTTTACCGCATTTGCCTATTTCTTGTGTCTTTTTATTCTATCCTGTCTTTGAGCTTTCTTGCGCCAGTCCCTTTTTCTCTGAGTCTGCAGAGAAAATCTTTCGCGTCTTTGATCAGGAGCCATTTTTCGATGGTGGGCTATGTTCCTGTAGAAGGTTTCAGGGTCTATCCTGCTGTCCTTTAAAGCTTCAATATTTCTGTTTAAATCCGCTCTAGCATCAGCCTCAGTTATGTTATCAAATAATTCCGAGTATAAAACATAGGCAGCGTGGAACGGGAAATTCATTGGATCATCAATAAGAAGTTTCTCAGGAAGAGGTGCTTCATTCTTGTTAGGTTTTTCTGTCATCTTTCTCCCGCTTTTTGCAATGTAGCAAATAGGTTTTCCCTCTTTTATAAGTGTCCCTGTCTAGGTTGATTTCCGATAAATCTCGCCCGAAAAAAAGTAACAAAAAAGTGGTAAACCTGCTCCATGAGCAATTTTGTTAAGACAAAGCGTACTTGGACCAGCTGTCAGATAAACTGCCGTATTTTTTGGGAATCCTCTTTTAGCGCTTCTGCATCACGATTTTGGGGGTGATGTGCCCACTGGCTATCTTTTCTCATGGGAATTATGTGAACATGCAAGTGAAAAATAACTTGACCAGCGGCTTCACCGTTGTTTTGGACAATTCTAATGCCTTCAGCTTTTACTGCTTTATTTACGGCATGAGCCAGTTTTTTCACGGTTCCATACAGGTACGCTATTTCATCCTCTGGAATCTCGTATATATTCTCGTAATGTTTTTTTGGCACAACAAGCGTGTGACCAACGTTTATGGGTTGAATACTCATGAACGCAATGACTTTTTCATCCTCGTAGATTATGCTTGAAGGAGCTTCTTTCTGCACTATTTTACAGAATACACAAGACTCGGACATTGTAGATTCCAGGTTTGTTATTCCAACACATTCGGAGTTCTTTAGTTTTACGGCGAAGACGAAGGAACAGCTATAGCTTAAAAGAAGGCGACAAGTAATATACCTTCATGGATCCATTGGTTGACGACATAGGAAGTTTCCCTTTACCTGCTGAAGTTAATAGGGAAACATATAACATTGCATACCAGCTCGCACGAGAAGCCATGACTAATAACCGAAATATCAATGGAGACCAGTTCATTCGTGATAACTTTTATGATGTAACAATCAAATCGTTTAAAAAGAAAGTAACCACAGGACTCGATGTCGTTAATTCTCCTTGGCATTACGACGGCATCCGCCAAGTCAGCGACGCAGTTCACAAAGCTATGGAAAAAGGCACTTTTATAGTAGATGAAAAAGACGCCTTCTTGCCTGAAGTGCGCGTCATTGAGGCTGAAGCCAAAAGACTTAGCGAGGACCTCAGAAAAAAAATCTCGCTGCGAGCCTGCATTTTTGGTCCTATGGAGCAGTACCTACAAGAGATAGGCACTTTGCTCTATAAGGATGTGCTTGAAGGTTTCGCTGAAACCATACGTCGCTTTGCAAAAAACAGCATCGTCAACACTAAATACGTCAAAACTGAAGTAATATCTATAGATGAGCCAAGCTTCGGCTTCCTGAATATAGATACAGAAAAAGAAACACTATGCGAGATTTTGGAGAAAACTTTCGACTTCCAAGGCGCAGTGCGGCAGATTCATCTTCATTCAACGTCAAGGCTGTCCGACTTGCTGCAAGTAGAAAACATTGATGTTGTTTCTTTCGAATACGGCGCTTCGCCAAGAAATATTGAAAATGTTTCGCGAAAAATGCTTGAAGACGCGGACAAACGGATACGCGTTGGCGTTTCAAGGACAGATGTAGACGCAATTATGGCGGAACTCAACGATAAAGGCGTGCCGAAGCCAACTGTGGAACAACTTGTAGAAAGCGTAGAAGTGATAAAGAAACGATACATCTCAGCTAAACAGAAATATGGAGACCGTATGACATTCACTGGTCCAGATTGCGGTGTCGGAGGCTGGCCCTCACAAGAAGTCGCTCAATTATTACTGAAGAGAACTGTAGAAGCAATAAAAAAACATAACAAATAGACAGTAACTCTGCAAACACAGAGAATCTATTTCGCGAGGGTCCTCACTCTTTTCCGAACCTGAAAGAAACTAAATGACCTATTTAAGGCACAATTTTAGTTCATTCCAGAAAAAGTAATAAGAATCTATTCTCTGTATGCATTTTTTTGGAAAGGCGTCGCAGCCGCTATCTGAAACTCCAGCAAAAGTTTTTATCTAAATGGGTTTTAATGGCGAATTAGTCCTGAATTTCAGCTAAAACTTAGCGTTTAATCGGCTTCAATTCTTAAAACTGAGGATTTATATTGACGAAGTTGGAAAAGTAGTTTCGAAGTTACGGTTGGCGGAAGGTTCTGGAGACTGTAGTTTATGAAACATGTGAAAATTTCGGCGTTTGATTGCCCTGATGCTTGGTTTCAAGCGTTAAGCCATATTTGGAGGAAAGGGGACGCCTTCCAAGTAGGGTACGGCTCTGAGATCACTGAAACCAAGAAACTTAATTTGACAATAGAGATAACTCATCCAGAAAATAGGCCGCTTGTCAGCGATAAGGCGCCTTGCGACATCAAGTATGTTCAGGGGTACGCTTTAGAGTATTTGTGGTGTGGCGAGAAACATGAAGGTGAAACGTACACTTACGGTAGCAGGCTTAACCATCCTATTAACCAGATAGAAGAAGCTGTGAAAAGGTACGTGCAGGAGCAGCAGGACAGGCAAGTTACCATGGTCATACGGTTACCAGAAGACATGCAAAAAAGTCTTCATGATAGGAGGCATGAGCCACCCTGCTTAAGCTTGATAGATACTGAGATTCTTGATGGAAAAATGCATTTGACGTGTTATTTTAGGTCCTGGGATGCTTACGCCGGTTTACCCGCTAACATCGCAGGTTTGCAGCTTTTTAACGAAGCCTTCGTGAAAGACATAAATAATCTTGGGAACTTTCAATTGGAGACTGGCAAGCTGCTTTTTCACTCAAAGAACTGCCACATTTACCAGAGGCAATTCAAGCTTGTTGAAGAACTGTTAAAGCCGAAAACCGGCGAAAAAAAGCCACGCCTTGCGGAAACAATTAAGGGTGCCTCTGAAATAAAGAAGGAAAAATAAACATGTTATATTAGTACTTGATATTGAGTGACCTAGTCCGAGTCAGAAAGTGGACGAAATTTAAACATTTAGTCTTGAAATTGAAGACAAACTCAATCTTTTACAGTATTGACCAGAACACCATGTCGAAGATAAAAGAGCATACGGCGTTGCGTCTAATTCATCTGGCGTAAGGCGGCCACCACGTTTATATTGATTTTCCCAGAGGAAATGAAAACTTAATGAGAGAAACAGGCATCCAGATAAGCGAAGAGAACGGAGTCCGCTATTTAACTGATGATAACGTGGTTCAGTTCATCAAACGGGAGCTGGGCGAGAACTTGAAGGTTTTTTCGTTCTGAACAACTTAGGTGAAGGAAAAAGATGGTTGAAGAAACATATCATGGTGTCCCTCGAAGCAAGTTACTTTGGGGTTCAACGATAGACAACGAGAAATGCACAAGTTGTCGAAAATGTTTAGACTACTTAAAGCTTGGCGTTTATGAGCCTGAAGGAAAAGACGGCAAAAAAGAAATCGGTTGTAAAAAACCTAATAGTTGCGTAGTTTTCTGCACAGGCTTCGCAGAGCAATGCCCAGTTGGCGCTATTAAATTCCCGTAAAAAAAGAAACCCGCGAGTTAATCAAGAAACTGCAGAAAAAACTAGCAAAAAAATCTTTTATTATACATTAGGTATTCAAATAGAACAGCGTTGCCTTCAATGATGAGGAGTCTAATTGGTTAATGCCGAAGCAATTGCGAAACTGCCTGCGGTGTTGAAGCCTGTTTCGGATGAGCAGGGTGGAAATGCGGCTGTAGCTTTGCTTTTGAATCCCAGAGGAGGCGACTTTGATTTGCTTTTGGTTAAGCGAGTTGAGAACCCCTTTGATGCGTGGTCAGGGGAGATGGCGCTTCCCGGAGGAAGACGCGAGTCAAAAGACCTGAGCCTAAAAGACACGATTGTGCGGGAGACGCGTGAGGAAACTAGTGTATCGCTTGCCAAGTGCCAGTTTCTAGGGGTTTTAGATGCGGTGCGATCGGAACCTAAGCCTGACTTTAAGATTCTGCCTTTTGTAGTTCTTTTAGAGGGGGAGCAACGATTGAAGCTGAACAAGGCAGAGCTCGAAACATTTATTTGGGTGCCATACGAAGAGGTCGTTCAAAGCAAGGGTACAGTACAGTTCAGTTTCGGAAAGGTTCCCGCATACGTATTTGCAGAAGAAGTAGTTTGGGGAATAACCTACAACATTCTTAGCGAATTCATTGAAGCGGTTGAAACCACGAAGAAATGAAATTTTAGCCGTCGAAAACATTAGTTTTGGCAAGGAGTTATGCCCTCTCTTGCGCTATAGGCTTTTAGGTTTTGAGGAGAAAACTACATGGTAACTCTATAATCCCGTCTTCTGTTGAGGGAAGTTTGGGCTGAGTATGAGTTACGATTCTTTTTGGAAGGTTCTAGAAGAAATAGCTATTGAGTTTCGGATAAAAGGGGAGAAAACCCCGCCGAATGTTATGAATGATTTGAAATCCGCGAAAATCCTCATTAAAGTTCAAGATGCCTCAGAAACCGACCGCAGCGAAACTGCGCCGAAAATTAAGCAGCACCTTGGAAATGTAGAAGCGTACCTCATCACTGAAGCACAGAGAAAATTCCCCCCCACACGCATCGACACATGGCTCAAGCGCATAGAAAAAGCTAGCCATAGCACAATCCAAACATGCAAAGTTAAAAGATAAAAAAAGAAAATGGAGAGACGAAGTTTATTACTGGTGTTCCCCGCGACCAAAAGTGGATGCGCGTTAAACCCCTAATCAACTTGCCTCCCGAAAGACTAAAGTAACTCGCGGAAAAAGCAAACCTTTCCCTCCGAGAAGAAAAAGAGGGTTCCTAATTATCCACAGAAACTGAGCAACATCAAGAATTTCATAAAAAAAATGACTGCCAAAAAAGCCAAAGAATAGCTAAGAACGACGATAAAAAAATCGTTTTGGAATTGGCTCTATTCCATACTTACATGCACTATAATTGGATTCTAATAGTAGTTTATTCCAGAAAACTGGAAGGGAATTTAATTCCCTGATCGCTTCAGTTCCTTTGTCTTATGGTTTGCTGTTAACTGGTTCTTTGGCGTAACGCTTTCATGGTACCTGAAACTGCTGTAACATGCACTGCTACTTCCTTGCCTGCTATTGACGTGATTGTTGCTAAAGATGCCCGGACAAGGTTTAATGTGGATAGGGAAGTGCGGACGACCGCGGTTTTCTTCTCTAAGTCATAGTCAATCAGCGTTAAACTCGTTTGGCTTGCTCCATATTCGCCGTAAAGCTTAGCAACAACGCCCCAAATCGCGTTCATGAACTCTTTCCTGCTGGGTAAACCGTCAGAATCCAGCTGCAAAGCCAAGTAACGCCGCTTAACCCGCTTCAACAGTCATGTCCCTCCTTGATTACACGAATTCCAGGCGCCACAAATTCTGCACTGAGCTTCTCACGGTTACGCTCTACAAGTGCAACTGGGTTACGAGATACCGCATCCAACCCTGCAACTTCGTCCAGACCGAAAATGAATCCTAAAGCAGCCATTTCACGTGGCTTCCGTAACAACAACTCGTGTGAGACACCGCTTGAAACTACAATTGGCACGCCGAAACTTTTTGCGATAGAGGTTTCACGTCGCAAACAAGAAAGCAGCCGGACCCGCGCAGCACCTTCTAAAACAAGCAGAGGCTTCACGTCAATCTCCAAAGCTGCCAACCCCTTACAAGCCAACTCGGCTTCAGCCCGGTCGAAAAACCTTCTGTGAAAATCCAGCAAAGGGAAATTCAACAAGTCAACTCGCCTATCCTTAGCAGCCTGCCTTGCAACCGCTTTACTCTCACAAGAAACGGAGATCACCTCAAACTTTCGCCTTAACCGCCTCAACTGGCGCATAAGATCAGCTGGACCACGCGGACGCAAATCCACGCGCGAAACAAAATCCACCCCTAACTCACTGCAAACACCTCGCAACCTGTCAACCTCTTCAGCACGCGATTCCGCGGCAAGAGATACACCAACCAAACCGTAGCCAAGCGTCACAATCTTACTCAATACCCGCAACATTCCAGTGGCGTTTTTGACGTTCAAAGGCAAATGTAAATCCGCAAAAACCCGCTTCAAGGTAGCAACCCCACATTTTTGCAAAATGCTACAATCTCCTCGAAACTCTTATTTTTGAAGTGAATTTTGAAATGTATTGGATCGTTCTGCGAAAAACGCACATCGTCCTGAAAAGCAAATTGCTTGTCAAACCTAAGGTAGAGGTTTCGTTTCTCTAGATGCAACTTGATGTCGCCGTCAAGCTGTTCCTTGTCTAATGACGTTAAACCAGCACCAATCTTCTGCAAAATAGCTGGAAGCACCTGTTTATCGGTTAGTTTCGTCTCAAAAAGAATAATTGGGTTCCCGTGATGCCCTGTCAACCGGGTTTTTTGGAAAACAACGCTGCCACTTACCTCTAAAGGCAAAAGGTTGCGAACGGCAGCCAAAACTTTTTCAGAGTCTTCAGTAGCGTGAGCAAAAACTCGCACTTCAATGTAGCCTATAGGCAGTTTAGAAGACACGACGGCACCGCGTTTTGTTAGGGCTATTTCACTTTTTAGCTTTTTTCTTCAGCCGCGACTTCTGTTTCGGTTTAGCCTCGGCTTTTGCCCTTCGCACGTAGGCTTTCAAAACTTCAACGTTCCAGTCATGGAAAGTTGTCCTGCGCTTATCTAAAGGTATCTCGAGTCTTTTCGCCTCTGCCAGAGCTAACTTGGCTTTTCTAAGTTCTTCTACACTAAATCCTCTGCCGCTTCGTTGTTTTCCATCTTTCTTGTTGATTTTAGGTTTTATGTGATGCATTTCACTTGGTTCCTTTAGAGCCTCTGCGTTTGCTGGGTCTGAATTTCTCTGCTCCCCTGCCTTTCTTGCGAAGGCTTCTAACTTTTTTTCCTGCGCTTGTTAGACTTCTGAAAACACGGCGATGATGCTGTTTCTGGGCTACCCAGCTTGCGTCTTTATCGGTTCTTATTGCAGGGTGATTAGGGTCAACCATTATGACTTCAAACCATTTTGAACGCCCATCTTCACCTACCCAATAACTGTTCAAAACTTCCAGATTTGGGAACTTCTTGCCAGTACGTTCTTCAGCTATAAGTCTTAAACTCTTGCCAGGCTTAAACTTGGTAACTCCCATGCGTTTGGGTCTGCGTCCAGCTTTTGGCCTCTGCTTCCGCAAGCCACCTCTCCTCACACGCGTGCGAGCTACAACAAAACCTTGCTTAGCTTTGTAACCTAGTTTTCTAGCGCGATCAAGCCGCGTAGGGTTTTCTATGCGGATTATAGCTGGCTGTTTTCGCCATTCGATAAGCCTTTGTCGCATAAGCTCGTCCAAGTAGGACGCCTCTGGTTTTGACCACGCTTCAGCTATGTATTTGTATGCCATTTTTCTTTTTACACCTCGAATCTAATGATTACGGTTCAGCCCAAATTGGGCCACATCCCAACGGACACAGATGGTCCGCCTGCAATTTTACTCTTTAGCACCACGCTCAAAAATAAACCTTTCCAATGATATTTCAAACATTTTCTAGCGCTCACTTCGGTTTCCTAAATAGCTTGTAATTATTCATGTCGCATACGAACTCAAAGTCGGCTTCAACAAGCTTTCTCGCTTCTTTAACTGTTTGAGCAGCTTCTGAATGGTAGGTGTCAGCTTCAAAGTTAATCAAGTGAGTGTAGATTGTCGTTGTTATGATGCTTTTAGCATGGCAAACGAAAACGCAACCGCATCCTCTCTTTTCCTCCTCCGTAGAATCTTTTGGTGAGGTTCCTCAGGTTACGATTGAAAGG